>ULUX01080246.1_pt1 | contig 19639 bp, 16 predicted proteins | sample 1958961 | NCBI WGS metagenome assembly ULUX01 (sample SAMEA4835773, study PRJEB28245) | human gut metagenome | biome: gut microbiome; material: fecal sample | place: Denmark | collected 2008 | reverse complement strand
TGCCGCCGCCGATACAATCGGGAATTTTTTAAGAGATACAAACACCACGCCCCAAGACTACGACATGATATTTACGGGGGATTTGGGAGTTGTGGGAAGCGAGATTTTAGCGGAGCTTCTGAGAAATGACGGCTTTGAAATAGAGGGCAAGCATAAGGACTGCGGAGCAATGATTTTTGACTGTCATGAACAGCAGGTCTGCGCAGGCGGTTCAGGTTGCGGCTGCTGCGCTTCCGTCCTTTGTTCCTATATCTTAAAATCTATGGAAAAAGGCGAGCTTAACAATGTTTTGGTCACCGCAACGGGAGCATTGCTGAGCCCCACCACCAGCGGACAAAAACAAAGTATCCCGGGAATTGCCCACCTTATCAACATTAAAAATAAAAAAGAAATTTTTTAAATTGGAAAATTCGCCCTGTTGCGCTGTACATCACGAGGGTTTTGGTTTATAATCTGTTTGTTAAACAAAATTTGAGAATAATTGGTTGTGATAAAATGATTGTAAATCTCAAAAGCAGGGAAGAAAAAATAAGAGCCGCCGCAATTCTTTTAATGATAATCACCGTTGCGGTCATATGGTTTAATTCCTCCCTGCCGATACCTGTTTCCAGCGCACAGAGCGAAATAACAGAAAAGATTGTTGAAAAGGTTGTTCCGGCGGAAGTGCCATTTTTTCAGTATCTTATAAACCACCTGAGAAAATCCGCCCATGTGATAGAGTACGGAGTTTTGGGAATAGAGGTTTTCATGATATTTGTGGTCGGTGGAAAAAAGCCTTTTCCCAAGGGCATTTTTAATAATTTTCAAAGGATATGGAACATGATTACTCTCCATCTTTTCATAGCTGTCACCGATGAGAGTATACAGATATTATCAGGAAGAGGCCCGGCGATAAGAGACGTTCTTTTCGATATGTCCGGCGCATTAGGCGGCATTTTCATATGTACAATAGTTTATTTTTTCTTTAGAAGAATACGAAGATAATATGTCAAAAAATATATAATTCAATAAAAGAAACAGCCATGGTTCAAAAATAAAACCATGGCTGTAAATTTATAATTTTAAAAGTAAAACCTTACCGAGAGCGAACCATTCCAAAGAATAAGGAAAAGGTTTCGCCCGCCTTGAAACGATGTTTATTTCTTAAAAGAAGTCCTGCAAGGCGGATATAAAAAAGACTCTGCCACAAAGTTAATTGTGACAGAGCCATTGTTATTTCTAAAGTTAAGGTCTCGCCCGACCTGTGATGATGTTAATTTTTATATCCTCCCTTTGCAGGTCGGATATAAAAAAGTCGGATATAAAAATTAGGCGAAGAATTTTGAGTAGTAGCCCATAACAAAGATTATGATTACAATGATTGGGAGTACATATTTAAGGTAACCCTTTGCCCATTTCGGGAACTTGATTCCCTTTCCTGCGTCAACCTCTTTGATAAAGTTTTCCCAGCCCCAGCCGTGCTTTGAAACACAGAAAAGGAGATAGGCAAGGCTTCCCAGAGGAAGCAGGTTGCTGGAAACGATAAAGTCTTCCAAATCCTGAATTGTGCTTGTGCCGCCAAATGGTGCAAAACCGCTCCATACGTTGAATCCGAGAACACATGGAATTGAAAGCACAGTGATTAAAATGCCGTTGAAGATAACGGATTTCTTTCTTGACCAGCCTTTAAGGTCAATCATAAAGCTTACTGTGTTTTCAAATACGGCGATAATTGTTGAAAGTGCGGCGAAAGTCATAAATACAAAGAACAAGGTTCCCCAGATTTTTCCGCCTGCCATCTGATTGAAGATGTTTGGAAGTGTTACAAAAACAAGTCCAGGGCCCTCGCCTGGGTTTACTCCGAAGCTGAAGCATGCAGGGAAAATTATAAGTCCTGCCATGAAAGCAACACATGTGTCCAAAATGCAGATGTTGATTGATTCGCCCATAAGTGAACGGTCACGGCTTATGTAGCTTCCGAAAATAGCCATAGCGCCGATACCAAGGCTCAAGGTAAAGAATGCCTGGCTCATTGCGGCGTAAACCACGTTCCAGATTCCGTAATCGAGCATCTTGCCGAAATTGGGAACAAGGTAGAATTTAAGTCCCTCGGAGGAATTGTCAAGAAGAATACTGTTAATGCAAAGTACAATCATAATTCCCAAAAGGGCAATCATCATTGCTTTTGTGATTTTCTCAACGCCCTTTTGCAGACCGATTGCGCATACTGCAAAGCCTATAATAACGATGATAAGCATCCATGTCATCATCTCGCCGGCGTTGCCAAGCATACTGTTGAATACGTTGCCCACGCCCTCGGCGTCAAGTCCTTCAAATTCTCCGGTTATTGTCTTATAGATGTACGCAAGCATCCAGCCGCCTACGGTTGTGTAGAACATCATAAGAATGTAGTTGCCTGCCATTGCCGACCATCCGGCTATGTGCCACTTAGTGCCCTTAGGCTCTAAAACGTGAAAGCTTCTTGCGGCAGATTTCTGGCTTGCTCTGCCCACGGCAAATTCCATAGCCATAATAGGCATACCGAGAATTACCAGAAACAGAATATATATAAGAACAAAAGCGGCGCCGCCGTATTGTCCTACAATATAGGGAAATCTCCACACATTTCCGAGGCCTATGGCACAACCCGCAGAGATAAGAATAAATCCCAGACGGGAAGAGAAATGTTCTCTCTTTTCCATAATCTACTTCCTCTCTATTTATTTTTCGATTTAAAGCGAAATGAAACTAAAAATAATGATAACAGAGCTTTAATTTATTGTCAATAACAATATGAAAATTATGTGAAAAGGAAGTGTTCTCTTTATGCTTTAAGTTTTTGTCCCTGAGCGCCTCTTTCCAAAATTCCGTTTATTTTCAGTTTAAACATGGTGGTTGTAACAGTTGCGGCGATAACGTCGCTTAGAGCCTCTGCAAGGAAAAATCCCCAAACGCCCAAACCCAAAGGCGGCAGAATAAGTGCCAAAGGAATAAGGAGAATGACTTTTCTGAGCAGTGCCAAAAATGTGCTGATTTTCGCCTGACCCAATGCAAGGAAGGTTTGCTGACAGGCTGACTGTGCGCCCATAAGCGCCATACCCGCAAGGAAAAGCCTTAAAGCGTTTTTACCGATTGAAATAACGTTTTCGTCCGGTGTAAAGCATCCAAGAAATACCTGAGGGAAAAGCTCCACCAAAAGTATAACGCCCACGGAGAAAGCCACGTTTGTTATAAACAATATTTTAAAGGTGGATTTTACTCTTTCCTTGTTTCCTGCTCCGAAGTTGTAGCCTATAATAGGCTGTGCGCCCTGGGATATGCCCTGGAGAGGCATCCATATCATCTGTGTAAGAGAAAACAGAATTGACATAAGAGCTATGTAGTTGTTGTCGCCGTAGGTTCTCATTCCTCGGTTAAACACAAGCTGAACAAGACATTCTGTTGCCTGCATAATAAAGGGAGAAATACCCAGAGATATAACGCCGCTTACCACCGCCCAAGGCAGTCTTAAATATTTAATTTTAATTTTTAAAATTGTGCGTTTTGAGGTGAGGAACATTACAACCCAAACAGCGGAAACGCACTGACTGATTATTGTTGCCAGAGCCGCTCCTCTAACGCCCATGTTAAAGCAGAAAATAAAAATAGGGTCCAAAATTATATTTAAAACCGCACCAATGCAGACTGTAGCCATGCTGGTTTTGGTAAAGCCCTGATTTGTTATAAACATGTTAAGACCCAGAGCCGACAGCACAAATATTGTTCCGTAAAGGTAAATTTGTGTGTATTCCATTGCAAAGGGCAGATTTTCCGGAGTTGCACCGAAAATCAGAAGTATAGGTTCTCTGAACACAAGGAAAAACACGGTAAGCACTGCGGAAGCGATTATTGTCATAAGGGTACAGCTTCCCAGTATTCTTTCCGCCGTGTCGTTTTCTTTTCTTCCCATAAATATAGCGGCTCTTGAAGCTCCGCCTGCTCCTATCAAATAGGAAAAAGCCGAGATAAGTATAAGTATTGGGAAAGAAACGCCCAAGCCGCCCAGAGCCAGAGTTCCTATGCCCTCAATTCTTCCCACATACATTCTGTCAACTATATTGTACAAAAGGTTTACAATCTGCGCCAAAACAGTGGGGACAGCCATTTTCAAAAGCAGTTTTCCCACCGGCTCGGTTTCCATCCTATTTTTTTCACCCATTTCATCATCCTCCTTTTTTTATATCCGACCTGCAAAGGGCGGATATAAAAATTAACTCCCGTTTCAGGTCGGGCGAGACCTCCTGTTTAGTCTTTGGAATGGTTCGCTCACAATTCACTTTATTTTCTTTTATAGAAATATTCTCGTAGGGTTTATTTTTTTATTTAACGGTATAATAATCAAGGGTTTTATTTTTAATATAAAAAATCTGAATAAAAACAGGGAAACCGGCTTGCGATTTCCCTGTTTTATAATTATTTTAAAGGTAAAAAATTATCTAACTGAGTTTATAAATCTCATGAATGCTTCTCTGCCCTCTTCTGTATCCTTGTATACGCCTGCGTCTTTCAAAACCTCAAGGAATACCTTGCCAACTTCTTCGCAGAGCATTTCGGAAACAGCGGCTTTTGTCATTGGCATATCCTTGTGGTTTTTAAGGATTTCCTCTGTCCAGTCTGCGTGCTTCTCGATATCGGCGTCGGAACGGATGTCCTTGCCCTCTACAATGAAGTCGCCCAGCTTATCAAGCTCGCCCTTAAGTCTTGAAGGAAGAACAGCAAGACCCATAACCTCGATAAGTCCGATGTTTTCTTTCTTGATGTGGTGAAGCTCGTTTCTTGGGTGATAAAGACCCATTGGACGCTCCTCTGTTGTGATGTTGTTTCTCAAAACAAGGTCAAGCTCGTAGTTGTCGCCGTTCTTTCTGGCAATAGGTGTTATTGTGTTGTGGCGTTCGCCGTCTGTGTAAGCATAGATATATGCTGCCTCGTCGGTGTATTCACGCCAGTTAGCCAAAATCTTTGCGGCAAGCTCGATGATTGGAGCTTCGTCTGCGCAGGAAAGACGGATAACGGACATAGGCCACTTAACAATACCGGCGGTAACATTTTCAAATCCCGGGAATGTAACAGGAATTTCGATAGGAGCTTTAGCCATTGCAAAGGTGTATCTTCCGCCCTGGAAATGCTCGTGGGAAAGGATAGAACCGCCTACGATTGGCAAATCAGCGTTTGAACCTACGAAATAGTGAGGGAACTGTCTTACAAAGTCAAAAAGCTTTCTGAAAACTGAGCTGTCGATTTTCATAGGAGTGTGTTCCTGATTGAAAACGATGCAGTGCTCGTTATAGTAAACATATGGGGAATACTGGAAGCCCCAAGGTGAGTCATTGATAACAATGGGGATAATTCTGTGGTTCTGTCTTGCAGGCTTTGACATGTTTCCTGCAAAACCCTCTGTCTGAGGACAGAGCAGGCACTTTGGATAAGAGCTCTGAACAGCATTTTTAGCTGCTGCAATAGCCTTAGGGTCTTTTTCCGGCTTGGAAAGGTTTATTGTGATGTCGATATCGCCGTATTCTGTAGGAGTTTTCCACTTCATATCCTTGACGATACGATATCTTCTTATGTAGTCGGAATCCTGACTGAGCTTGTAGTAATAGTCTGTAGCCTTTTCAGGTGTTTTTGCGTACTCTTCAAAGAAACGGTCGATAACCGCTGATGGACGTGGAGTCAAAACACCCATAAGCTTTGTGTCGAAAAGGTCTCTGGAAACAGTGCCGTCCTCGATAATGCCATTTTCAACGGCATAGTCAAGAATTTCGCCCAAAGTCTTTTCAAGACAAACCGGCTCTGCAGGGATTTCTGCCTCAGAGTCGAAATCTTCAACCTTGAGAATACCCAAAAGGATATTTGTGATGTAAATTTCGTCCGCCTTTTTGATAAGCTCGTTATCAAGGGCGTATTTTACAAGCTTCTTTACGGATGTTGAAATCATTGTTACCACCTCTTAATATATTTTTCCGTTGCTGAGGATGATTTAAGAAAATCAACCGTTATTATTTAATGGTATATCATTAGATACCGATTGTCAATACAAAGGCTCAATTTTTTTGTATTATTTGTAGAAAAAAAGTCCGTGACGGATAAAGCTTTCCGCCACGGATATAAAGATAATTAAAATGGCATTTCCATGTTGTGGAGGGTGTTTTTGCAGATAAGTGCAAGAACCAGAGAAACTATAAAATTCCACAAAGCGCAGACGCAGGCTGCAAGCCACAGGGGAGCGCCGGAAACTGCGCCGATTACAAAGGAGAGAATTACTCCCGGAGCAACGGCTATAAGGGAAATCATAATAAACAGGAACATTGAAAGAGCCTGATTGCTTAAAAATCCCAAAACTCTGTCGGTGAGAATGTTCACCATGCAGTAGATACAGCTAAAGCTGGTATAAACTATTATGGAGGAGATAACCACCAACGGAGACGCCGAGCAGATTATTCCTGCCACCACAAACAGCAGAACTCCGTCAAGAAACGGCTTTATTATGCTTGTAAGGGAAGCAAAAATAAGCTTTTTAAATGGCGAATCCGGTATCATATAGATATATGGCTTTGAAAGCTCTCTCGCCCAGTCGCCGGTTACGCTGAAGAAAAGCTGCATGTAGGAAGCCATGGCAAGCAAAATAAGCATTGTAGCTTCCGAAGTCAGTACCTCGCTGTCGTCACCTGAGTAAGCGATGAAAAAGGAAACAAATCCGCAGACCGCAATCATTATTATGCTGTACATATCCCAGAAAAGAACATAGCCGCTTCTGCGTCTTTCCAAAAGGTGTTTGAAAAGGAAGGTTGAAGCTCCCTTTCCCCCGTTAAGACCCTTGGAGCCTATTCTGATTTTTCTGTTTTTCAGGTATGCGTCTGTGTTGTTCATACCTCTTTTCTTTACCGCCTGGCGCATTTCGTGGGAGGTTTCCGTATTTTGGAGAACATCCTCGTAGTAGTCGCAGTCGGCTTTCATAAAGAATACAAGTGACAGTCCCACAACCAAAAGCATTAAAACGCCGTAAACCACAGAGGTGATAACATTGCCGCTTAAAATTCCGAATGTAAAGCCTTTCATCCAGCCGAACAGGGGGATAAACTCCGCCGCCGGTGACTTTAAAGCCCCATACAAAGAGGAAAGTGTAAATCCGTTTTGAATTACCGGTATCAAAATTAAAACCACCGGAAGAAGTATAAGGGCGTAGAGAATATATTTAGCGGTTGATATTGCCTTTGGTTTTCCGTTTGTGGTGCTGTAAAGAAACAGAGCCACAATCTGGGATATAATCAGAAACAAAAAGAAGCTGATTATAAGTATTACCGCCTGAGCTGTTGTTAAATCGAAAATGCTTTTTGCCATTCCTCCGTACACAAGGAAGATAATAGCCATAAGCAGCATTGTGAGCATCTGTCTTACAAGTCCGAAAACCAGCAGTGATTTTGGACTTATGGGCGAACAGAACATCATGTTAACGTCGCCCATTGTAAAGAATGTGGTTCCAGATTTAAGACCCTTTAAAATAACAGTTCCGCCCAAAAAGAACAAGAGCAGGAAATATATGCCGTGAAGTATTCCTATATCCATGCCGCTCTCGGTGAGAGTTCCCATACTTTCCGAGTAATCAGAGGAAAACAGCACATTTAAAACGGAAAAGCCTATAATAACCACAAGTAGAACAACGCCTATAAGCTTGGTGGGGTGTCTTAACAAATCCAGAAACCAGTTTTTTATGGATTTTCTGGTCATGTAAAGTATAGCTTTCATTTTCAGACCTCCCCGTTTGCTCACAAACGTGAACCCTGAGGCTCTGTGATTTTAAAGAACAAGTCCTCCAAGTCCTCGCCGTTTCTCTCAATGTCAGCCCTTGTTCTCTCTGCCACAACCCTTCCGTTCATAAGGATAAGGCATCTGTCCCAAAATTCCTCCACGCTGTCCAGCATGTGGGTGCTGACAAGTACGGAACAGCCCGCTTGTTTAAGCTCTATAAATATGTTTTTAAGCTCTTTAATGGCGTGAGGGTCAAGGCCAACAAAAGGCTCGTCGAAAAGCAAAACCTTTGGCTGAGGCAGAAGGGCGCAGCACACGGAAAGCTTTTGCTGCATACCTTTGGAAAGCTCCTTGCCCAGCTTGTCTTTTTTATCCCAAAGCTCCATTCTTTTTAAAAGTGCTTCTATTCTCTCTTTATAATTGGAAAGGCTGTAGGCTCGTGCCACAAATTCCATGTGCTCCTCAACGGTGAGAACATCGAAAGGCGCAGGTATTTCGGGAATGTAGCCGAATACTCTTTTTGCTTCAACGGTTTTGTTTGGGTGACCGTCTATAAAAATCTGTCCCTTAAAGCGCAGAAGACCCGATATACATTTTATAACAGTGGATTTTCCTGCGCCGTTTGGGCCGGCCAAAACAGCTATCTCTCCGTCGTTTACAGTAAATGAAATATTGTCATTTGCCAATACTTTTCCGTATTCTTTTGTAAGGTAGTTGATTTGTAACATATGTATGCCTCCTTTGTGGACAGTATACACCGAGTTGTTCATAAACACAAGTTAAATTTTGAACACAAACAGGAAAAAATTACGATAATATCAAGTTGAAATGACAAAAATAATTTATCAGATTGTAAACACCGTATAAAGTTGCTATAATGAATAAGAAAAAATAAAGAGAACCTCACAGCCTTTGTGGGGATAAACCATTATATGGGGGAATAGGTATGCTTGATTATTTTGTAATTGTTTCTCAGCAGGTATTGATTTTGTTCATTCTTATAGCTGTGGGCTTTATCTGCGGAAAAATAAAGCTTATTGACGACTATGTAGCCAAAAAGCTTACTGATATTATTCTTATGATTGCAATGCCCTGCGTTATTGTAAACGCATTCCAGCGTGAATACAATCCGGAAATGCTTGTAAATCTGCTTATTACAGCTGTATGCGCAGTTGCAATTCATATAGTGACAATAGTTATCGCCTCTCTTGTGTTCAGAGATAAGGACGAGGGCAGAAAAAAGGTTCTGCGCTTCGGAACTATTTTCTCTAACTGCGCATTTATGTCAATTCCTTTGCAGGAAGCAGTTTTAGGCTCTGAGGGTGTTTTCTACTGTGCAATCTTTATCGGTGTGTTTAACCTCTTTAGCTGGACATACGGCCTTGTGCTTATGAGCGGCGACAAAAAACAGATGTCCGTTAAAAAGCTTGTTACAAACCCGGGAATTTTGGGCGTTGTTATAGGTGTTATCCTCTTTATCTGCTCAATAACTCTGCCTGCAATTATCGGCGAGCCTATCAGATATCTGGGAACACTCAACACTCCTGTGCCAATGCTTATTATAGGTTTCTACCTTTCACAGGTAAACTTTGTAGATGTTTTTGCAGAGAAGAAAAACTATGTGGCTTCAATTATAAGACTTTTGCTTATACCGATTATCGCTTTAGGCGTTATGTATCTCTGCGGAATTAGAGGAACTATGCTTGTTTCCATAGTTATTTCCGCTTCTGCCCCGGTTGCAGCTTCCTGCACAATGTTTGCCACAAAGTACGGCGGCGACACAATGCTTTCCGTAAGACTTGTGGCTTTGAGCACGGTTATTTCCGTAGTCACAATGCCTTTGGTTGTGGCTTTGGCAAATTCCCTTTCCGTATAATTAAGGGGTGATTTCATGGCAGGCGCAGGAACTCAAAAAAGACTGCTCTGTGTTTACCAAATATTAAGGGAATACACCGACGAGGAATACGGCATAACAATAAAGGATATCGCCCTTATTTTGGAGGCTGAATACCGGATTGTTTCGGCAAGAAGAAGCCTCTATGGTGATATAGCCGCATTAAGGGATTTCGGTGTGGATATATGTATGGTTAAAAGCCATGACACAAGGTACTATCTGGGAAGCAGAGAATTTGAGCTTGCAGAGCTTAAAATTTTAATTGACCTTGTGCAGAACTCAAAATTTATAACAAAAAAGAAAAGCGAAGAGCTTATCACAAAAATAAAGGGGCTTACAAGCCTGAGACAGGGAAGAATTCTGGAAAAGCAGGCGAACCTTAATTGCAGTCTTAAAACAACCAACGAACAGATTTATTACAATGTGGACAAGCTCCAGCACGCCATAGCCGCTAAAAAGCAGGTGGAATTTCTCTACAGCCAGTGGGTTTTGAATTTCGGTCATCTGGATATGGTGGCAAAAAGCTACAGGAAAAACGGCAAAAAATACGTGGTTTCACCATACGGACTTATCTGGAACGACGACAACTATTATCTTGTTGCCTACGACGGAAACAGCGAAAAGATAAAGCATTACCGTGTGGACAAAATGGAGCGAATAGAAATTCTTTACGGCGAGCGCACGGGTATTAAGGAATTTTTGAAGATGGATTTTCCCGACTACAAAAAGACCGTTTTCGGAATGTTCGGCGGCGAACCCCAAAAGGTAAAGATAAGGTTTGAAAACAGCCTTGTGGGAGCCGTTGCGGACAGGTTCGGAAAAGATGTTAAGATTGAAAAATATGACGCCTGCCATTTTGTAGCTGAGGTGGATGTGGTAATAAGCGGAAAGTTTTTCGGCTGGCTTTTTGCATTCGGCGACAAGGCTAAGATTATGGAGCCGGAAAAAACCGTAAAAGAGTTCAGAAAATTTGCAAAATCCGTATTAAAGCTTTATAATTAAAGTTAAATATATAATATAAGGGTGTAAAAAATGAGCTTATTCAGATTAAAAGACGGAGAAAATATTATACTTGCCTCCGCCTCTCCCAGAAGACGAGAGCTTTTAAAGCTTATCTGCGAAGATTTTAAATCCGTAAGCCCCGACGTGGATGAAACCGTTCCGGCTCAGGTGGAAATTTTGGAAAGACCTCAGTTTTTAGCTGTGAAAAAGGCTATGCATGTATGGGGCTGTCTTTCCGAAAAAGCCGTTGTTATAGGCTGTGATACCGGAGTTTTTATAGATGATGAAATGCTGGGAAAACCAAAGGATGAAGAGGAAGCCTTTTCAATGCTTAAAAAGCTTCAGGGAAAAGACCATCTTGTGGTGACAGGCTGCTGTATCACCGACGGCACACATAAAAGGGAATTTTCTGTGACCTCCCGTGTGTTTTTCTATCCTTTATCAGATGAGGATATCAAGGACTACATAGCAACCGGCGAGCCTATGGACAAAGCCGGAGCCTATGGAATACAGGGAAAAGGAAGTCTGCTGATTGAAAAAATCCAAGGGGATTATTTTAACATTGTGGGACTTCCCCTTTCCGCTCTTGCAAGGGAGCTTAAAGCTTTCCTGAGAGAAATCAAAAATTCCTGAAACAGCGGAGGTGACTATGGAAACAATACATCTTTTTATAGTAAACCCCGTTGCCGGAAAAAAGGACATGAGCGGCGATATTTCCCGAAAAGCCCAAAATCTCGGTATTGAAAACTGCTTTATAGAGATTACAAAGGGAAAAAGCGACGCCTCAAGCCTTGCGGAAAAATGGGTCAAAGAAAATCCCGATAAATTTATAAGAATTTACGCCTGCGGAGGAGACGGAACCATAAACGAGGTTATCAACGGAGTATACAAATATAAAAACTGCGCCGTTGGCGGTATTCCAATAGGAACAGGCAACGACTTTCTGAGAACCTTTGAGGAATTTCCTCTCAATGATTTTTTAAACCTTGAGAAAATGACAAAGGGAATTGAAAAATCAATCGACCTTATCTCCTGCGAAGGACATATAGGTATGAACGAGGTTTCCGTGGGCTATGACTGTGCCGTGGCTAAAAACGTGGCGAAGTTTAAGGACATACCCTTTGTGGGAGGCTCTCTCGCCTATAAAATTTCCCTTGTGTACTGTCTTTTTTCAAAGATGAAGCACAGGTTTAACCTTTTTGCCGACGGGAAACCAATGGGCAACAACGGAAACGACTACCTGCTGGCGGTTTTCGGAAACGGAAAATACTACGGCGGCGGAATAAAGGGTGCGCCCGGCGCAGACCCCTATGACGGCTTACTTGATTTGGTTTACATACAAAAGGTTTCCGTGCCGAGATTTTTAAGCCTTGTTTCACAGTTTATCAAGGGAAACCACCTTTCCGACAAACGCTGCGAGCCATATGTAAAAAACTGCCGCTGCAAAAGAATTGAAATAGAAACAAACGGTTTTGCGGATATCAGCGTTGACGGTGAAATCTACAGCATGTTAAACCCAACAGTTGAAATAATTGAAAATGCCATAAAGATAATTTTGCCTTGCGAAAAGGACATGACAAACACTAACTTATTTTCGGAGTTGAAAGCATGATTTATATAGTTGAAGACGATAAAGACATAAGAGAAATGGAACGATACGCCCTGAAAAACAGCGGCTTTGATGTTAAAACATTTGAAAACGGAAAAGAGTTTTTTGCAGGACTTGCCTCGGAAGAGCCTGACATCGTACTCCTTGATATTATGCTTCCCGGGGAGGACGGACTGAAAATCCTCAAAAAAATCCGTGACAACGCCGACACAGCCGGAATTGCCGTCATAATGGTAACCGCCAAGGACAGCGAGCTGGACAAGGTAAAAGGCCTTGACATGGGCGCCGACGACTACATAACAAAGCCTTTCGGCATTATGGAGCTGGTTTCCCGAGTAAAGGCAATCCTCAGAAGAACATCTCAGGAAGCCGACGAGTTCTACACCTGCGGCGACATAGTTTTAAACAACAGAAAACGCACCGTCACCGTACACGGTGAAAAGTGCGTCCTCACCTTTAAGGAATTTGAGCTTTTAAAGTACCTTATCAAAAACAAAGGCATAGCCCTTACAAGAGAAAAGCTTCTTGAAAAGGTTTGGGGTTATGATTACGAGGGCGAAACAAGAACTGTTGATATGCACATAAAAACCATAAGAAAGAAGCTTGGCGACAGCGCCGACCTTATCAAAACCATAAGAAATATCGGTTATAAAATGGAAGAATAAGCTTTTCGGAGGAAAAATGAAGCTGAAATCAAAAATTCTCAAGGACTTTATTGTGGTGGCTGTTGCGTCCGTTTTGGTGACTATGATTTCCCTGAGCCTGTTTTTCAGTCTTGCCACCTACTCTGTCATGAAAGACGATGTAAAGGATTACGGCGAAGCGGTTGCGGCATTTCTCGAAAGCTCGGAAGAAAAGGGAATTGAGCACTTTTTCGAGGATTCCGACAATTACGGCATAATAGTTGCCGATGAAAACGGGGAAATTATTTACGACAACGGCATATATGATGTTTACGAACAGAGCATAAACGCCGTTAAAAACGGTCAGTTGGAGCTGAAGGTGGGCGACAAATACTGCTACTGCCAAAAGCTTGAAAGCGGAGAAATTCTGATAATATCCCAGGAAATGGATTCTTTCTTAGATCTTTTCAACGAGTTTATCCCGGTAACGGTTTCCGTAACCCTTATTATAATCGCCGTCTGTGTGATTATCTCATCAAAGCTCACCCGTGGCATAGTAAAGCCCATAGAGAAAATGGCAAAAGATGTGGAAAAAGCCCCATATGACGAGCTTGTACCCTTTACCGGAATGATAAAAGAGCAAAGGCAGAAGCTGGACGACCAGATGCAGAGGGTTTTGGAAGCGGGAAAAATAAGGCGTGATTTTACCGCCAACGTGTCCCACGAGCTGAAAACTCCCCTTACCTCAATTTCCGGTTACGCCGAAATGATAGAAAACGGAATGGCAAAGCCTGAGGACATGCAGGTTTTCGGAAAAAGAATACACCGAGAGTCCATGCGACTTTTAAGACTTATAGAGGATATTTTAAAAATATCACAGCTTGAAAGCAACCAGGTTCCAAAGGATTTGGAGGACGTGGACATATACGAGCTTTGCAAGGAATGCAGGGAAAGCCTTGACATTCTCTGCGAAAAGTACGGCGTTTCCATAGAATTGAAAGGTCAGACCGCAGTAATAAAGGGCAACCGTGACATGCTTCACGAGCTTATATACAATCTCTGCGACAACGGTATACGCTACAATCATCCCGGCGGAAAAGTCTTTGTAACAATAAAAAGCCCCGTTGAAAAGGACGGAGTAAACGGTGTAAATATTATTGTAGAGGACAACGGAATAGGCATAGACGAAAAACACCTTTCAAGAATTTTTGAAAGATTTTACCGTGTTGACAAAAGCCGAAGCAAGCAGACCGGCGGCACAGGCTTAGGACTTGCCATTGTTAAGCACATCTGCGAACAGTACAACGGCGCCGTATCTATACAAAGCACCTTAGGCAAAGGCACAACAATAACCGCCTTCCTCCCCTACGTCCAATAATTCTTTTAAATCCGACTTTTTTGTTTCCGCCTTGCAAGACTTTAGTTTGGAGATTAGCACCGTTTCAAGGCGGGCGAAACGTTAGTTTTGAAAATAACAATGGCTCTGTCACATTTAACTTTGTGGCAGAGCCATTTCTTATTATGGTGTTTAATAAAAAATAAATATAATTGTAAAGAATAATAAAACAACCATGGTCAAAAAATAATTAACCATGGTTGTAACTATAATATTCAAAATCAAACCTTACCGAGAGCGAGCCATTCCAAAGACTAAACAGAAGGTCTCGCCCGACCTGTGTAGATGTTTATTTTTTATATCCTCCCCTTGCAGGTCGGATATAAAAAAAGTTATCTTTCGCTGAGAGGGATGTATTCTTTTTCGTCGCAAACGCTCTTGTATGCAGGACGGATGATTTTGCCGGCGTTGATAAGCTCTTCCAGTCTGTGTGCGCTCCAGCCGGAAATTCTGGCTATAGCGAAAATCGGTGTGAAAAGCTCTTTTGGAAGTCCCAGCATACTGTAAATAAATCCGCTGTAGAAGTCCACGTTTGCGGAAACGCCCTTGTAAATCTTCTTTTCTCTTCCGATAACAATAGGAGCAAGTCTTTCAACATTGCTGTAAAGGGTAAATTCTTTTTCAAGACCCTTTTCAACGGCAAGCTCTTTTACGAAGCTCTTCAGGGCGATAGCTCTCGGGTCGGAGATAGAATAAACAGCGTGACCCATACCATAGATAAGTCCGGAACGGTCGAAAGCCTCTTTGTGGAGAAGCTTCTGGAGATATACGTCGATTTCCTCTTCGTCTGTCCAGTCTTTAATCTCTCTCTTCATCTCTTCAAACATGCCCACAACCTTAAGGTTTGCACCGCCGTGCTTAGGTCCTTTAAGTGAGCTGAGTGCGGCAGCTATTGCGGAATATGTGTCTGTACCGGAGCTTGTAACAACGTGAGTTGTAAAGGTTGAGTTGTTACCGCCGCCGTGCTCTGCATGGAGAACAAGGGCAAGGTCGAGAACTTTTGCTTCAAGCTCTGTATATTTTTTATCTTCTCTCAAAAGCATGAGTATGTTCTCTGCTGTGGAAAGCTTTGGATCAGGCACATGAATTACAAGGCTCTGATTGCAGCAGTAGTGGTTGTATGCCTGGTAACCGTAAACTGAAAGCAACGGGAATACGGAAATAAGCTGCAAGCACTGTCTTAAAACATTTGATATGGAAATATCGTTTGCGTTTTTGTCGTAGCAGTAAAGTGTGAGAACGCTTCTTGCAAGTGTGTTCATCATGTCGCTTGTAGGAGCTTTCATAACTACATCACGTACAAAGTTTGTAGGAAGTGTTCTGTAGGTAGCCAAAAGGTTTGTAAACTCCTCAAGCTCCTGAGCGTTTGGAAGCTTGCCGAATATGAGCAGGTAAGTAACCTCTTCAAAGCCAAATCTCTTATCTTTGAGAAAGCCCTTGATTATATCGTTTACATTTATTCCTCTGTAGAAGAGCTTGCCGTCGGTAGGAACTGTTTTGCCGTCTACAATTTTGTTCTGTCTTATTTCGGAAATGTCGGTAAGACCTGCCAAAACGCCCTTGCCGTCCAAATCACGCAGACCTCTTTTTACATCATACTTTGTATAAAGGCTCTGGTCAATGTTGTTGTTTGCAAGGCATATATCGGCTAAAGACATAATCTTAGGATTATTATCACTGTAATCAAAAATCATTTCATTGTTGTTTGGCATTGTTATCACTCCTATTGTAAAATCAGCGGTTAAATGCTGTTTGTCTTTGATAAATTGATTCTTTCTATTTCTTCGCACATAATGCGGTTAAATGACAGGGAAAGCCTTACAAGTTCACGTATTTCATCTTTGCCCATTTTTTCTTCCACTGCTTTATAAAGCAGTGAGGCGGTTTCTCTGTCCCGCAAATAAATCTCCCGTCCGGTATCAGTAAGGGAGATATAGGTTTCTCGTCTGTTTTTGCTGTTGGTAATTCTTCTGATAAAGCCTTTTTCTTCAAGACTGCGCAGTATTCTCGATACGGCAGGTGTTGAAACACCCAGAACCTCCGAAAGACTTGTCACATTTACACCGTTGTTGCAATGACCGTCATATTCGCCGTGTTTTCTCACAAAATATATAACCAGGTATTCGGTTTGGGAAAGCTTTCCCAGCACGGTTCCGATGTTTATCTTAGAAAATATGTGCATTGCGTTTATCAGCTTTGCCGCCTGAACCTCTTCCGGCTCAAGGGGCGTTATGTCATTTATCTGTCTTTGGACAGGTTCCAAAAGTATCACCTCGCAGCAAGTCACTGTTAACTATGTTATTATTTAATTTCATTATATATCTACAATATCACCTTGTCAAGCATATAATGATGAACAATTAGTGATAATACCGTGAAATAATATTAAATATCCGCCGTTTTTCTGTAGAATTTATATATATTTACAAATAAACTACAATAAACATTGAAACTATTGCTGTTAAAGTTTATCTTTCTTATGGGAAAACAAACACTCTTTTTTAAGTTAATTATGAAAGTTTTTTAAAGCAGGATTTCATAATAGCCTTTAATTTACCGCCTAAACAGGAAAAACAGCGAAAAAATTCAAAATATACAAAATAAATTGCAAATATCCTATTTAATTCCTTTTGGATTTGTGATAAAATATTTTCGCTGAGTGTTTTTATCACCGTGAAAATCGGTAAATAAATCTGATAAACGAGGTGCATACGTATGGAAAAAATAAAAATCGGCATTGTAGGCTACGGCAACCTTGGCAGAGGTGTTGAGCTTGCAGTAAGACAAAACCCAGATACAGAGCTTTGCGCTGTTTTCACAAGACGTGACCCAAGCACTGTAAAAATCCTCACAGAGGGCTGTCCTGTATACAAAATGGACGATATTTTGAACTTTAAGGGCAAATTGGATGTTCTCATCCTCTGCGGCGGAAGCGCTACAGACCTCCCTGTTCAGACTCCAATGCTTGCAAAGCATTTCAATGTAGTTGACAGCTTCGACACACACGCAAATATTCCTGTTCACTTTGAAGATGTAGACAAGGCGGCAAAAGAGGGTAACACCGTTGGCGTTATCTCTGTTGGCTGGGATCCGGGAATGTTCTCAATTAACAGAATTTACTCTGAGGCAATTCTCCCTCAGGGAAGCACATATACTTTCTGGGGCAAGGGCGTAAGCCAGGGCCATTCCGACGCAATCCGCCGTGTTGAGGGTGTTTTGGATGCAAAACAGTACACAATTCCTGTTGAAGCAGCTATGGACGCAGTTAGAAGCGGTTCAAATCCTGAGCTTTCCACAAGAGAAAAGCACACAAGAGAATGCTTCGTTGTTGCTAAAGAGGGCGCAGACAAGGCAAAGATTGAAAACGATATCAAGACTATGCCTAACTACTTCGCTGACTACGACACAACTGTTCACTTTATTTCAGAGGAAGAGCTGAAGAGAGATCACAGCGGTATTCCTCACGGCGGTTTCGTAATCAGAAGCGGCAAGACCGGTGAAAACGGCGAAACAAACCACATCATCGAGTATTCTTTGAAGCTCGGTTCAAACCCTGAGTTTACCTCAAGCATTTTGGTTGCTTATGCAAGAGCTGCTGTTAAGCTTGCAAAAGAAGGAAGCTTCGGCTGCAAAACAGCATTCGACATTGCTCCTGCATACCTCTCACCAAAATCACCAGCCGACCTTAGAAAAGAACTCCTTTGATTTTTAGCTCCGCCGTGCATAACTTCTGCTTGTTGATAAGGGTTCTGCACACGGCGGGCGAGACGTTCGTTTTAGAAATAACAATGGCTCTGTCACATTTAACTTTGTGGCAGAGTTTTTTTATATCCGACCTGCAAAGAGAGGATATAAAAATAAACTTCCGTTTCAGGTCGGGCGAGTCTTTTGTTTCCGCCTTGCAGGACTTTGCTTTGAAAATGGACGTCATTTCAAGGCGGGCGAAACCTCTCCCTAAGTCTTTGGAATGGCTCGCTCTCGGTTGGGTTTGAATTTTAATATTTTATAATCTACAGCCATGGTTTTATTTTTGAAGCATGGCTGTTTATTTATGTCGCCTTAAGCTGCCCTATCATAGTTCTATAAAAGAAAAAAGAAATAAAAAACATAGTTGACAAAAGGGAAAATATTTGATACATTACATTATATAAAAGGGAGTAGCTGCACGATGTGTTTGCGGTGCGACATGCCCGATGTTTTCCTTTAAAAAGGTTAATGTCCGTATCGTAATTGAAAGCAAGACTTTTATTGTATAATTTCAGGTATGCAATAAAAGCCTTGCTTTTTATTGTGTGCAAAAAAGAAAGGTGAAGTAGAAATGATGTTAGTATGGAACATTTTGCTTTTGGTTGCAGGATTTGTTCTGCTTATCAAAGGCGCAGATTTCTTTGTTGTGGGCGCATCAAGAATTGCCCAAAGATTCGGAATACCGGAAATTGTAATAGGACTTACAATCGTGGCATTCGGAACAAGTGCACCGGAGGCGGCAATAAGTATCAGCGCCGCAGTTCAGGGCAACACGGGAATAGCAATAGGAAATATTTTAGGCAGTAACATTTTAAATATATGGATTATTTTAGGAATTACCGCCTGTATAGCAAATTTGCCGGTAGCAAAAACCACGGCAAAATATGAAATGCCCTTTGTAATTTTTGTTTCCGTAGTGCTTTTGGTTTTGGCTGTAACAGCAGGAGAGCTGAACACATTTGCAGGAATTATTCTTTGGGTTTTATTTATAGCCTTCTTTGTTTACCTTATAGTTATTTCCAAAAAGGGCGGAAATAAGGAAATTTCCGACGCCGACGAAAGGGAGATAAAAGAGGTAAGAAAAAAAGGCGGAGCAAAGGCTGTTTTAATTGCAATAGTTATGACCTTGGGAGGACTTGCCGCAGTTGTAATAGGAAGCAACCTGGCAATAGACGGAGCGACCTACATTGCAAAATTCTTCGGAATGAGCGACCGACTTATCGGACTTACAATAGTTGCCTTGGGTACATCACTGCCGGAGCTTGTAACCTCTATAACCGCCGCAAGAAAGGGCAACACCGATATTGCAATAGGAAATATTGTTGGAAGTAATATTTTCAATATTCTTTTTGTGCTGGGAACCACCGCACTTATCGCCCCTGTTCCATTTGAAAGCAAATTTATAGTGGACGGAGTTGTGTGCATAGCTTCCGCCGTTATGCTTTTCCTCTTTGTTCTCAACAAGGACAGAAAGTTGAAAAGAAGCGGAGGCATAGTGATGCTCTTATCCTACGCCGCATATTTTGTATATCTCCTTGTTTCATAAAAAAATTACGCCATGCATTTTGAAGTGAACCCCAAAGTTTAGACAAATAAATATTAAA
>ULUX01035986.1_pt1 | contig 20182 bp, 13 predicted proteins | sample 1958961 | NCBI WGS metagenome assembly ULUX01 (sample SAMEA4835773, study PRJEB28245) | human gut metagenome | biome: gut microbiome; material: fecal sample | place: Denmark | collected 2008 | reverse complement strand
CCGCCACACGGCGCTCGGTCATCCACTCCGGTTCGCCCTTCTTGGCCGAAATCAGGCGCACGACCTCTTCGGACAATCCCTTGCCGATGGTCTCGGTCTCGATGTCCGACGTAAATCCGTATTTATATTCCTGCTCCCGAATGCCTTCGAGAAGCTCCTTTTCGTTCGTTGCCATTACATGCCAAATATCGGACAAAGGTACGAAATCAAATTGCAAAATCATAATGCCGCGAAGCAAATCTGCGGCCGGAGCCCCTATTCCGCCGGAAAAAATCCGGGTCCGGCCGGCTCGTTCCGCCCCTTCCGGAGCCGGAGAAAGTCGGGAAACCGGAAATTTTGTCCGCAATTCTTTGTAGTTCCCCAAAAAGATTCTATATTTGCACACCCTTTCGGGAGAAACCCTCTTCCCGGAAGCGTGCCCGGAGAGATGGGTGAGTGGCTGAAACCACCGGTTTGCTAAACCGACGTACGGGGCAACCCGTACCACGAGTTCGAATCTCGTTCTCTCCGCCAAGTGGTAATGTATCAGATTAGGGCATAAGATTCAACTAACTGAAAATCATTACACGAACTTAAAGAAAAACATAAAAAGAAGACGACTTTCGGGTCGTCTTTTGTATTTTTGTGCCCGCAAATTGGCTGAAAATCGGCCGAGAGTTCCAAATAGGGACCTTCATGTATCAGATTAGGGCACGAAAAATGACTTGCAAATTTTAATGAAACGCTGAGTAAGATTACCGATAAACTGACCAATGCCAGATTGATCTATACGGATAAACTCCGGCAATATAAGACTCCCATCTCACCAGAAATCCATAGGATTGCTCACCGCGGCACCAACCACATCGAACGTCATAACCTAACCATCCGTACACATATCAAGCGTCTGACCCGCCGCACGATCTGCTTCAGCCGGAAAGCGATAATGCTTTATGCGGTGTTAAAGATTTATTTCTGGGGATAAGATTACCTACAACATGCCGAAACAGTCAAATTTTATTGAGTTAGGCGCAAATTGCAATATAAACAAACAACAGACATTCCATTTGTATTAATGCAGAATAGTGGCAAACCCAGCCAATAAATTGATTGTAAATATTTTATATACAAACAATTGCATTCAGAAATGACGTGGCAATTTTGACAATTGAAATATTCTTACCTGCCAAAATATTAATTGAAAAACGTCAGTACAATGACTGTTTTTGTGTCAAATTTGTCAATACAATTAAAAATAATCCTAATAATTAGAGCAGAAATATTACGGAGCCGATTAAACGACATGCAGTATAGGTATTTAATGCAAGTCTAATATCCACTATCTTATTAATCTATTAATTAGATAAATAAGGCCTAATTTTAAAACAACTCTTTGGGACTCATCTTCAAAAATTCGTCGTAAGGAATTCCTCCTGTTCCAACAAGCAACACTTTGTCCGGTTGAAATTTCTCTGCAAATACACTCATCCCCTCATTGTCTGCATGAGCTCCGCTTTTCACCTCCAAACTGATAACTTTACCACCTTTTTCAAGAACAAAATCTACTTCGAAATTACCTTCACGCCAGTAATACAGATTATATCTGTCAGATATGAAGTGATTCATTAAATGCGCTCCCACTGAAGACTCCACTAGTCGTCCCCATAATTTCGGATTGACTACTGTGTCCTCAAAAGTTTCATCGCTTTGTGAAGTCAGCAGTGCATTATTGTAGACCTGAAACTTAGGACTCGACGATCGTTGCCGAATCACATTTCCGGCATACTTTTCCAAACCACCCAAGAGACCGCAGTTAGACAGCAATTTAAGATAATTTGCCAACGTTGTCGTGTTACCGGCATCTTGTAGCTGGCCAATAATTTTAGAGAACGAGAGAATCTGACCAGAAAATAAACAACCGAGTTCAAACAATCTCTTTAACAATGCCGGTTTATCCACGCGAGTCAACATCAGAATATCTTTTGAGATGCTTGTTTCGATCAAAGCATCCTTTATATAGTTTTTCCAACGTTCTTCGTCATTAATAAGCGAGGCAAAACCCGGATATCCCCCGAAATAAACATATTGCTCAATCGACCACTGGAACGCAGCCTGCATTTCAGCAAAAGACCAATGACCGAGATAAAACGTTTCGAAACGTCCTGCCAATGACTCTGTGAGTCCTTTCTGAATCAATAATCGGGAAGATTCCCAGTAAAATTACTTTGATATTGATATTTTCTCGCGTATCCTTATCCTATTGCTGCTTGATGATCTCACTCCAATTTTCAATCTTCTGAATCTCATCGACCACTAGCAGACATTCCGGCACATTTGCCGCCTTCATTCTAAGCCTAGCTGTCTCCCAAACCTGAGTCAACCATGCCGAGTTAGTTGCCGACACGGCATCCGCAGATTCATACACATAAGGTAATGAAAGTTTCTGCAGCAATTGATTTACCATCGTGGTTTTACCCACCTGACGAGGCCCAAGGATTACCTGTATGAACTTTCGTGGTTCTTCGATCCTTGCTTGAATCTCCTTTATATAAGGACGTTCGTACATAACAAAAAAAGCACTCAATAGCCTGTGTAAATTTACTTAATACTTTTGTGATTACAAAATATAGACCAATGTTTGAATTTAGGTGATCGCAAAAATGGAATTAAAATATTGTAGAGCCACACGCGTAAAAGACAGAACACAGAGCAACGGCAAGTAACACCACAAATACAAACATTGCCATAGGAAACAACAGGTGGATTTATTCTTACCAAGCCTATATACCAGAATAAACCGGACAACCTCGGAATATATCAAAGAGGGTGTTTGGATTTGAGATATCGCAAGGTTACTGACAATATCAACGATTCTTTCATTAGAAAAATTATCTCCAAAGACATAATAGCTCCGCATGTAAAGCCAATGCAGAGTATAATCAAATCGTTGTCGACCGTAAAAAAGATCATATCTGGATGTCCTATGCCCTAAACTGCGGGTACAAATCCGTCGTCTGTTTCTCTGTCGGCCCTCGTACCAGAGTAAAGTTACCGACAAACTGGCCAATGCCCAATTGATCTAATGAATAAACTCCAGTAATAATACAACTCTCATTGAAAATCCACAAGACGACTCACGGTAACACCAATTATATCAACGTCATAACTTAACTATCCGTACAGATTCAAACTTCTGACCTGTTGCACAATTTGTTTCTGCAGGAAAGCAATAATGTTTTATGCTGTATGGGAGATTTATTTCTGGGGGAGGGTAACCAAAACAATGATATTAATATTACATATAAAGTTCGATTATGCTACATAAACAATGTGCATCCAGAGGAATATCCAACAAATACTTCCTTACAAATAACACCTAATGAAGCTGATTTGGCGTTACAATTAAGGACATACCTACGTAATTTTGGCAACACATGCATCAATTAAATATCCATGTGGAAACCTTATTCCAAATTATATCCAAAATTGCATCTGTTCTATTATCAACCAACTCTTTATTCCAGACATCGTCAGCAGACATGGAAGAAACAGACGATAAATGCTCATTAAAATGAGAGCCTTTCAAAAGTTGTATCGTGTCTGGATTGAGATCTATTTCTAATGCGGCAGCCCGACGTTTAATATCGTCTATCTTTGCAGGGTCTTTTTCCGCGACACTTTGATAATAAAGCAGTTTCTCTTTCCAACCTTTATTTCCTGCCGACGAGTTCAAATCTTGCGGCAACAGAGTTAGATTGCCAATAGCCTGATAAGTTTCAATATTGATATCATATAGAGCTTCATCCCACATATTATCCTTATTAGTCTGCGGAGCAATATGTTCTATAGTCTTCAAATCATTAGAAAGCCACTTTTCTAAGCAAAGATATTTTGAGCATCCACGACGGCCCAGTTTCACAATTCCTTTATTCGTAGTATCAGGAATCGTATCATGGGAGGCTATTAACAGGGCTAGACGAATAATGTCTTTGCCCGTCGAATCGTATTTCAAATAATTTTGGGCCTTCTCTTTCCATTGAGTCTTTGTATCAATACCCTTGTTTTTTAATATCTCTGTAAAATGATTTTTAATGGTTTCTACTGTAATTTTGCTTTTCCTTTTAAAAAAATCCCGGTATGTCGAATCCAATCCAGAATTGGAATAAGTAGAACGCCACAAGAAATAATATGCAGCAACCGCTTTCACAACATTAATAAAAGCATCTATTGATCCCAAAGATTGGGTTATCACAGCATCATACATACTACCGAGCATCGTAATAGCCATTTTATGATTAGATGCTTTTAAAAACAAAATAAGCATAGAAGACAGATCGGCATCCGCAGAAGTTCCAATATTCGGAAAAATAGAGTTGTTTTTGCCGTCATATTTTATCCATCTTTGATAAAATTCAGCATAATTACCCATTTTTGTAATAAAGTCCTCCTTATCCTTTAAGGACACTAACGATTCATATACATCGTTCAGCACTTTGCGTTGGTAGCTAAAATGCGTAGATATAGTCCTACCGTCATACGCAACAAAAAATGATGTTAAATAATCATTCGTACGCCTGTTCTTCTGTTGAGCCGTTGTCGCATCTGATAAAAAATCTTCAACTTTTTTAAATGAATTATCGCTCTCGGACTCTTTAAACTGGCACCCGGGTTCATTATCCACCGTATTGACTACCGTAGGTTTGAAAGTCTCAATTGCAGTCAATGGGGTCCCTGTTGCATTGAGCGACTGAAACATATCGAAAGCCCAATCGTCATCTGTAGGCTGGATGATTGTAAAGCAGCATCTATCAAGTAAATAATGACACACAGAGAGAGTTTGCACAAGTTCACAAAGGATATATGAATTAGTTTTCTTGTGTGAAAAGTCTCTTTCTTGGATAATTTCGACTAAATCTTTACGCTCGAACTCCCATAATAAATCTTGAGATATATGATTCAAAATATCTTCAGCCGCGGCAAATTCATCTTCATTTTGTCCTTCATGAGCAATTGCAACAACTTTTTTCAACCATGATTCGATCCTTCGGCCATTTTGATAGAGTAAGGTGTTTCCATACTTTTTAGACAGACATGGTAATTGTGCACCGTCTGAGTAGGCCCTAATAAAATGCCCGATATAATTGGAGAGTTCGGATTTGTACGCAGTATCAACCTCTTCGCTCTTTGTCCAATAATCCTTGGCGCCACGAATGATCTTGGGTTTCAACCGTGGCGTTCCGCGTCCCAAATCAAAGCTAAATACAGACGTAAGTTTCTGATCGATCCAAATATTGCAGATTTCATTTATTTGCTCATATATAACATTGTCTGGTTTTACCTTATTTTTAATCTCCGTTAACCTTTTCGTAAGCAACATCGCCATTAGTGCAATAGTCGAAACGCGTTGCTGTCCATCAATTAACTTTTCGATTCGCGCAGGTACCGCCTGTACATCGACAGGATATATATTATTTCTATTAGGTTCAATAACCGTAATGATTGTACCTAAGAAGCGGATTTCTTTACTATCATCACTAACTTCGCCAGAAGCAATTCTCTGTACTCCTCGGGTCAAATCCTCAAGCAACTGATCAATATTGTCACTATCCCAACTATAATCGCGCTGATACAAAGGAATATACAAACCTTGTCCAGATTGATTCAGAAAATCAAGAACACTTCTATTTTCAGTCAAGAATGACTTTTCAATATTCAGCACTGCCATACATTTTCAATTTTAGCCTTTATATAAAACAGTTAGCACAAGGTATTTCATCGTCATCATCAAACATATCTACTAACAGTCCGCTAGAAGACTTGCCGCTTAGACTTTCTTGTTTTTTAATATGATCGAGTTTAATCTGGCGCACACGCTCCGGACGGCTCAACTCCTCAAGTGTCTCACCTTGAATCCAAGTATAGCCATCTTTTTCATACTCCATGGACTTTTTGTAAAGTTCCGGATGTTGCTCTAAAAGCCATATCCACTCAATACGCTGCTGGAAGAAACAGAAATAACATCCCGAACGGCTACGGTAATATGTACCTTTTTGCCCATCTACCTCAAACTCGATAGGATTATAGTATGCAGGTACACCAACGCCACTTTCGTCCAATATCCTCACGATATCATCTTTTACTAATATTTCCTCATTGTCGATAAGAGGAAATTCATCCAACTTCCCTACGGGATAGTCAGTCGTCTTTAAAAATTCAAAAACAACCCTATTAAAAGTCCTGATACTTAAATCTAACAAGGCATTCAATTTTCTACTATAATAAAAAGATTTATTGATATAAGTAGATGTTATTGCAATAGCTTCATCTCGAATCTCTTTAGGAGCCCAATCTTTATATAAGGATGTAATTTGCTCCAAATGATCATTATGCAGAACCTTATGTATAACATCAAGGCTCCAAATGTTTTTACGGAAAGGAAATATCGCTTGAATATTGGGTTTGGCTGAAACATAACCTTCTCTATTTTCATCACCACGTATACCGACATACGAAATTGTAGGGGCATCGCCTACGAATTTTTCGAACTCGGCTAATTTCATTTTCTGTGTACACCAGCGAGCTTGAGGGGAAGGTAAATAACCTCCAGTTACTTTCAGAAAATGATCGAACGGAGTCGGTTCTGGACTGCCTTCTGCAGCCTTCAAACGTGTGATTCGTCCTAACATAGACTCCAGATTATTGACAAGTTTCTCTGTTTCGGACAACTCACAACCAGTATCGGAGTTATAATACTCTATCGGAAGCTTTGGATACAGTCGTTTCAAATAGATAGCTAACGCAGCACTATCCTTTCCACCCGATATACCTAACACATGTCTGACATTATTCATCCCCCAGTCTTTTTTTAAGTATGCTTAATAGAGCATACGCATCAACTTCGTTGTCCCCCGAAAGCAGATCGTTAATTCGTTTCTCTATTCGTTTCGCTTTTTCAGCCCTTGACTGATCAAGACGTATAATTTGTGGTGTCATTGCACCCTGATTGGAGATCAATTCAAAACGCATAAAATCATCTTCACTCTTAAAATCCAGACTGCTTACATCAATGAACTTGTCCAACTCTTTAAAAGAATGGACTAGATTATCCATCAAATAAACTTCCTCTTCATCTAACAGGTTCTCCAACTGCTTATCCAGTATAATATACGCCAGCGATTGATACCAGGTTGTTCTATCAGTCGTCTTGGATATAATACGAGTCAATATTGCCTTTTGTCTTTCGGTTAGCAGGTATGTTTTAATACAGGAATAGCGTTCCTCAAGCTCTTGCTTGTATATGCTAAATTCCATGGATTTGAGCTTGAGGGCGGAATTTAACGTATTTTCTAAGCGGTTTATAAGGCTTACATAACAGCTTCGCAAATCACGAATGGCATTTTGTAACAATTCTACATAACTTTTTAAAACCTCGCTGTTACTAGCAATGTCTGTATCTTTGAAACCCAGCGCATGTGGCAGATCTTCAAAGAATGTTTTTTCCGGATCTTTCGCTACAGCCAATACATCTCGAAACAACAATGTCGTCTTCTTTAACCGTTTAGTTTGCTTGGTATACTTATTCAGTTTTTTATAGAAGACCAAAAACGGCCGAATCGTTTCTATAAGCGATGCCGTCGTAAATTCATCGTCCTGACTAAGGCTCAAAGCCTCCCTATACCTATTGAATAAATCAAGTTTTACACCCTCGACATTAAATGCTTTAATCTGATAATTCGACGGAGTCTTTTGCAAAATATCAAGTACCTCACGGTTAATATTAGGTATGAATATACCTTGATCGCTATAAAGCGAATACTCATTCTTTTTAATAATTAAATAAATGGGCAACCACAAATCTATCACGCCCTGCTTGAGCTTAAACGGTCTGGATTTAAAAATATGGATAAGTTCACCCAGTTTGCGAGGTTTCTCTTTGCTACTTTCCAAGAATGCCTCGCAGCTATCCCACAAAGCCTTAAAAGAACTATCTTGCGGCTCTCTTAATTCGTAAGCTCCTAAATATTTCCTATGAATACCCGTATTTTTTAATAAAGTCATGAAGATGGTTTTCTCGGGCGGAAACTTATTATCTTCAAACCCAAGGTTCGGATCCGAAGAATATTCCAATAACCTGGATAACAAATTAACACGCGCAGCAGACATCGTTCCGCTTGGTTTGTGCTTATTTACCATCTCATTGATAAATATTGGCGTCGCACTGTATACCTCTTCACATATTTGGGACAACCATTTATTGAAAGTTGTTTTGGATGCAACAACAACCTCCTGTCCCCGATATATCCAAGCAACTTCTTCATTATAATTATACAACACATCCAAAACGTTAGCATTAAGTAAGCTACGTTCATGCAGCATCAATGATTTGATCTCGCGCTGTGCGACTTTATCCGAACTATCAATCACATTCTGCACATAAGCTAACTTATCCAACATCCATACGTGATCAATAATCTGATCTACATGCTTGAAATATGCGTATATTATAGCCTCCTCTACATCGGCTGTTGCCGACTTTATCTTATCCAGAGTTAAAGTTTCATTGAAAATAAGGTTGATATATCCATCCACTTCATTTTGAGGCTGCCGCTTAATGGGCTGCTCTGATATGACATACTCAAAATATCGAGGAGTACCATTCTGGAAATACGCGGCATTAGCAAATTCAATAGGCAAATTAAAATTTGCCAAAAGTTTATCTACAACATCACTAGAACGAGGGACCACACCTGATGCTTTCAACAATTCACCTTCGATATCAACATCGGTACCCTCAAAAAGCATATATTGAGATTTGTATTCAGCATAACGAATTATTTTATGCCGATTCAACAAATCAATCAACATTTCCGGAAACTCAATATCTAAAGCATATTTCGCATATAATGATAAATCCGCCTTACTAAAATGCACACCTGCATTACCAAAAAGATTGATTATTCCAATCGCTTTAACAAGCTTAACTGCATTCTTTACCTCATTTTCATCAAATAAACTTTCTACGCGTTCAATCGCAACTTTAATTCCTGTCCATAACGCCGAATCCGCATTCACCTCGGATAAATATGAATAGAAATTATATATATCATAATCATAAATGTCAGCTAAACTGAATGTTGAAAATGGCATTTCTCCGAATGATTGTAACGAGCCGTCCCCCGTAGCCTCCAAAAAAGAGAATAGAGTCCGTTCATTCTGGCCATATCGCTGAATCGACATGGTTAATGCCTGTGCGGCAAACAAATCCATGGGATATAGGCTTGAAGCAGTATCAAAATTAATAGATGGACTTGCGAATTTAGTATCTATAGCAAGTTCATATAATTTTTTGAAATACTTATTCAATCGCTTACGAGGAGCTTGCTTAATTCGTCTCGCGGCCAAATATAGCAGTTGCTCCACTGGTTCGTTAAATACTATCTCCTGAAAACGCCCTTTTACTTTATTCCACTCCTGACGCTGAACCTCAGTTAAAGTATGTGCATATGAATTAAAGTTCTGATGGAGGGTTGTTAAAAGTATTACATTACGTTTTTGATCATTAATGAATTCTGTAAACTTCTGAAATAGATATAATTCTTTCTCTGGATTATTCTTCGCGGCATACTCCAACAATTTACCGAACTCGTCTATTACAATGAACACAAATTCCCCATCCAGTTCCGTGGCAGCCAACAACTCCTCTAAGTTTTCAAAAAGGTTATTAGTTGCCCGCGTGAAAGGCAGATGATCCATCAAGAGAGTATGCAAAGATGTATAGTCTCCAACAATCTTATAGAAACGAAATTTATGAAAACCATTAAACTGACCATTGTTCGATATAAGTATCTGCGATTCGTTGACCAAGCTATGCTCTAACGCCAGCAAGAAATTAGATTTACCCGTACCATACGAACCAATAATATTAAATGAATGGATTCCAGTATTAAAAGAACTCACAATTTTACCAACCACACCGAGCGCATTTTGTGTAACGATGTAGTTTTGCTGCTCAAAACCACTTTGCTCAATATTTATAGATGGAGTATATTTCATATTATTCATCCGATATAGTAATTCTCAAGTGCTTTATCAGTCGATATTTCACCTTTTATCTGCAACTCCTTAATACCAGCAACATCTGAGAACACTAGTATTCCTACGTATTCGTCACTAAGCTGCTTTATTATTGTCAATAGATCATTATTCATCAAACAGAATATGAGAGATAATTCCCGCATCGATTCAAAAGAAATACTCTTGCTATCAGGGAAAACAGCAAGCAGAGCATATAAGAATATATTCGCTGGAACTATATTACGAGAGTCATAGTTAAACATATATGTTCCATCCTCTGTCTCTCTAATCAGATTAAGCGGAGCAAATATCGTATTACTATCCTCAACTCCACTGTTCCATTTAGCGCAATAATTATGAATCAATACATTTAGATCTTTTCGAACTGTATTTTCATTATATAGACTACGATAATTCGGATTATCAAAACATAAGTGCTTTATAAAATTTTGCAATTTCAGCTTATCAATTATATTACGCTGGCTATGATAATCAATAAAAGTCGTCCTATATGCGGTAGCATAATTCTCATTGACAATGTTGAAATGCATTAGCCATAAACTACCAACATCCTCAAAAAAAGGATCATAACCATGGTCAGTATTTAATAATTTATGAGCAATCGAAGACAATACTCCATCTCGATTAAGAAGCCCTAATGCTTTCATCCAAAATTTAATAGATGCGACCATGTTTTTACCTACACCGAGATGAACTACAGCTTCATCATCATTAAAATTATGCCCCTCAAGCACGAACTCATACCCCCGTTTCATCCAATGCGACTTACATGCAAAAGTCTCATGCCCAGAGAATAGCGGTCTTGTCATAGTCATCTATTATTCGTTTCTTAAATCTTTTATATCAACATTCAACAGTTTAGATATACTAACCAATATATCTAATTATGGTTGTGTTACATTAGAACACCATTTAGATATGTTTAATTGTTCCGCCAACCATTTTCCAGTCTTTTTTGTTCTACCAATATGACTATTAATCTATTAACATCCTTCATGGCAAATCTAAGCACATTGATTTTACGCTAAGATATTGAAAAATATTCACCATTGGAAATTTTCATAAAAAAAACAATGAAAGATAATATTACGTGCAATGTAAATTTATCTCATGCAAGTACCCGCTAATTTACCATATTACTTCCTATTGAGAATAACTATGAAGACATAAAAAATACAGAAAGATCTTTATGCGCTATATTTAGGATATAAGGAAAAAATGATTTGCAAACTTTACAAAAACACTTGTGTAAAATCAGACGCCTAAAACATAGCAAACAACTATTGACACAAATGTTGCAACAGGATATATACCCGAATTAAACAGCAGTATTCAAACATATATCAAAGAAGTAATAGAGCATAAATGTAACAAGGGCCCACAATATCAACAGAGAGTATGCAAGAATGCACAGGACTCGAATAAGTTTGAATTTTCCCTAGAATATATCCAACCGTTAATACCTAAACGCTCTCTCCATAGCATCCTGCTCGGACTTGGGAATACCGTATTTCATAGCGAGTTTTCTCCAACCTGAAACAGCACGCTTAACCTCTGCAAGTATTGATTCCGCACGGGCAGGCTCCAGCCCAAAATACGGCGTGATACTCATAGATCGAAATCCAAGGAATTATCATTTTCCGAGATATTGAGCTTCAATCCTATGCCGTACTCGTCGGGGTTCATATCATAGGCGGGTGATAATCGCCAGCCCTGCGGCGTAAGCAGGAAACCGTAGTTCCTCAAGTAGTCGTCGCAGTTCGAAACAGCGATATTGAATACGATCCTGCGCCAGAGCTGCTCCAGGTTCCGGTCCGTATCGTCGCAGTTGGCGATGATCCTTCGGCCAGTTCAAGGTAGTTGGCTCCTTCCGTATGGCTCGCACCATCCGTATAACCGAGCAACGTCATAGCCGATGCAAAGTATATCCGTCGACCCGTATCAGTCCGGTCAAAACGCTCAGTCATAAAACTGTGGTGCCGACTGCCGAAGCGCTACGCCCGGCATTCGGACATCTCGATACCACATAAGCAGGCCATCTCGGCCGTAATCATCTCCCATGCCCCGGAATCTTTCGTATCTCCGGCACTCGGAAACTTGACAATCCACAAGCGTCCGTGCTCACCCACCACATTGGCTTTCGGCCTTGCCCCGTCCAATGACGAACCAGGTGCGACGAGCATATTGATCCATCACGTATGTTCCGGCGTATCAACATGATTTTCCCGCTCTATTTGCAGGCTGGCATGTTCCAATTCCCGGATCGATACCCAGGGTGGCGTGGCCAGCGACCGGTCATTGTCCATAAAATCCCCCCTCTTTCGAGAACTTAAAGCGCAAGGCCCCCATGCGATTGCCGTCGTACACGCCCATCAGGTAATCCGTTTCGGTAAGCGTTCGCGGTTTTCGGTCTTGCAACCGGGCGTTGATAGCTTCCCGCCTGCACATAAGCGTACATTACCAACGGTCCGTGCGGAATCGAGGAATAATCCGAAATTGCTCTTATCCGAAGGTTGGTATTGTTTTCCGGTAAATGCCGACAGGTCGGGATCCAGCGCCCGAAAACGGGGATAGGCCAGCCATGCGAGATCGTTCTCATAGGAAAATACCTCTTTGCCTCGGATCGTTTCACTGTGGAGTACACTCATATAGACCGATCCGCATCCTCGGGCCAGTCCATATATTACGTATATATCGCGCAGCGTTACCATGTTTACCGTTTCTTAGAAACCCTCTCCCCGACCACAAGTTTGGCATCCTGAAGGGCACGCCCCAGTTCGTCGTCTTTAGCGACAAGCAACAAATCTTTTTCCAGTCCGAGGATAGCCAGCACCCGAAAATAGTATCCCATCACAACCCCCTCCTCGCCCCGCTCAATCTTGGTCAGGGTGTTACGGGAGATTCCGGCGCGCTCGGCCACCTGCTCTGAAGATAGCTCCCGGCGCAAACGTGCCAGCTTTATATTTTCGCCAAAAGCCGTAAGCGACTCCGCTGGTTAGGCAACAATGCCCGTTTAATACAATAATATTAACAATTCTGTGCAAATAGAAGTATTATTGTTTAAAATAATTCGCATTATACGTATTTATTTTACAGACTATTCCCAAATACCTTTCTCATACGGGTTCCAGCAACAACGAAGGCCAATATAGTAACGTTACGCCTTATCGTGAAGTAAGCTATGAGATTACGATTCTGACAGATACTCGTAGGGAGGAATCATCCGGACGACCTTTCCAGTCTTCTCAAACGCACTGCCCCATAGTTACTATCGTTCCTTCCCGTTAGCCTTAATGCTTCTATGACTTCTACTAGACCATTATACTTCCAGTCGAAGTTCTCATCAGTTACTTATGTACAGACTTTAACTAGGCAAGCAACCTTGTTCTTTACCAACAAAACAAAGTCACACCTTTTTTGATGTTATCAAAAGACTTAAGTTGTGACAGGGGGGGGTATATTCCCCCCTGTCCAAAACATAAAGGTTAAAAGTTGAAAAATGAATTTTTATACCGAATCCTTTCAGCCATTCTCTTTTATCGCCAATAAAAAGTTTCTACCAGCCAAATACAACCAATTACACGACAAGGAAACATAACCTTTGAAAAACAAGTTCTCTGAATTTGTGCTTCCACAACAAAATACGTATATTTGTATCATTATCAGGTTCTTAACAGACGATTTCGGACAGCAATCCATAGCTCACGTTACCTAACACGAGAAAAAATATAGCAAGTATCTGATTACAGGATATTTCGGAGAGTTAGGTTCATTTCTCGTTCTCTTCGCCAAGTCACACCGAATAAAAATGCTATCAGTTGAACAACTATACCGTCGGAGGTATTGACAACCCGATACGATTGTTAGTCGGAATATATCTGTGGCCGTGGAGGACCCATGAAATGCTGAACATGATCGAATGGATGAAAGTATTCAACGCATCCGAACCCCGAATTACGTTTACGGGAGTGGATATGCAAGTTTATACGGCTCCGCTCCGTCTGCTGCAACGAACTTTTACAAAGGACGAATCCGAAAAATACCTCGTCTCGGAAATAGCCCGCAATCTCCGACATATCTATACCGAAGATTATCAATTCGACACGGAACTCGCCAAAAAGGCGGATGCCGATCTGACCGTTTTGGAACTCCGGCTAAAGCAGAAAAAACTTACACCGATGCAGCATGCATGGGCGCAGCGAAACATCGAACTGCTGCATCAGTTTTTAAGTCAGGGGGAGGATTTGGATTGGCGCGACAAAGGGATGGCAAATAATCTGTTGTGGATTATACAACAAAATCCGGACGCCAGAATTGCAATTTGGGCACATAATGCACATATCAGTCGAAGTCAAAGCAGAACTTCGAGTTCTCGCCCTATGGGAGCCTTCTTGAAAGACAGTCTTGCGGATGATTTCCGGTCTTTCGGATTCGTCTGTTTCGAAGGCGAATTTACGGCTAAAAAAGGACCGCAATACTTTCCTGCGATATTAAAGCCGGAGCCGGGAACATTGGAATATCTGCTCGAACAACTGAACGAGCCGCAGTTTATCCTGAACCTGAAAAAAATGCGCGAAGAAAAAGCACACGCATTACAATGGATCGACAAACAAGTATTCCGAGCAATCGGAGCAAATCCCGACGTCGTTTACGACACGCGTGTATCCGACATGTTCGATTATCTGATTTTCATCCGCAATACCTCGGCATCGCACATGATACAATAATTCAAAAAGAGGGACCCGAAAATCTTCAAAAGAGTAGGGATAACGCTAACTCAAAAACAACCGCCATGAAAAAACTTCAGTTGAAAAAGAAGCGATCGCCCATCTTGCCAATCAAACGTCAAAGATGGTGAAGGGTGATACGGATTTTACCACGATAACGCACATGACGACCGTCGGTTCTCGTTATCGCAATACGCCCCCGGCCTAAATTGCAGGTTGCGCGCCGATACAATCGGTTCGGTTTGTTACGGTCCGTCCCCGACCACATTTGAAGCAGGTTGTCCGGCCGAAGCCCGTGCCGGAGAAGCATGTCAAACGACGGGTAAGGAGCGTGCGGAAACAGACAAGCGTGCAAATACACGAAGATCGCTTTACGTAATGTGCAGTCGGGTATCCGCGACGCGGCCGAAAACATCGGCCTGCGGACGGCCTCTGCGAGGCTGCGACTGCGCAAGGTCGTGCCGCTGCCGTACATCGCGCATTGGTACCGGCGGCATTTCATCGTCCGTATGGCGGGTCCATGTTTCCGACCCGGCACAGGATCTGCTGAAACACTCCGAACGGGATTTCCTGAAAGGCCAGTTCTCCGTCATGGGAGCATCGACCAGACCAAAAATGTCGCCGTCTTGAAAAGTTCTTTCGAAATTTTCTCCTACCCGAAGAGGATCTTCCCCGGACAAACGGCGGTGTACACATCATGAGGCGTATCACCATCAGCGGAAATTCCGTTCGGTTCCCAGTCAGCATGGTCGGATTCCCTCCGCAGTCGTGGGACCAGCGAACCCAACGCCTTATCGGACAAAGGGCAATCCGACCTTATTTCAGACAGTCACTCTTCATATAAATATTTTCTTGCAAATTATTTGTACCGATGCCTAAAAATTCCTATTTTTGAGAGACGAAAGATACGCAGTCCAAGCTGTTTATCTTAGCAGAGACCGCTGAATATCGTAATAGCCATTGATAAACAGTCGAGGTGCGTGCACATAGTGCGCGGCCCTTGACCAAAGTGGTTATTGCATTTAGTTGATCGGTCTCTGCTAATTGTGAAAGTGCCGCGCACCTATTTTGAAAACGTACGACTCAAAATAAATGCCGGAGTTATGAATAGATATCGGATTTCTCTCTCTACGCACGCCGTCGGCTGCGGTAGTGTTTCTCTGCGATCATTTCTCTTTTCCGACGTACCTGCGGTCCCGAAATATTCATACCTGCCGTGTACCGTCGGACTCGACGCTTTTCCGCGAATTGAATTTCCCGTGCTTTCCGCCGGATGCAGACGTTTTCCGTCCGACAGCTCTCCGCACCCTGCAAACGATAAAGAGCCCTCCTTGACAAAGGAGGGGCAGTGACGCGACTCATTGCAGGAGGAAGGGACCGAAAACGGTCCCTTCCGTTTTGAGAATGAATCTCGAATATCCGGACAATCCGCCGCCACGGTCAGACCGAGCGTTTTCGCCTCGTTTCCGGTCGCTCCGGTTCGTAACGGCGGAACGGCGACGCACGCGGCATCCTCCCCGCGAAGCGTTCCCGGACCGGCCGTCGCGTCCGAGAAGCGCAGGGGCCGGAACGCTCCGGGAACGGAGGACCCGCCTTCCGGAATACGGGAAGGCGGGTCCGTAACGGCTCTCCGGCCGCGGATCAGAACATGTAGTCCCACGCGGGAAGCTGCTCGGGCTTCGTACCGGCCGCTTCGAGCGATTTCGCATCGAGGTATTTCCGGTTGATGACGATGCGGAACATGTATTCGTCGAACCACTCGTCCGTGAAGGTCATATACCCTTCGTGCCCGGCCGAGGGGCCCCAACTGTTCTCGAACTGCCACTTCAGGGGCACGTCGTTGTCGTCGGTATCCACGGCGATCAGCGCCATGGCGTGCGCCGAACCGCTCTGCCGCGTGAGGATGCGCGCCTTCTTGTCCATCGCAAGGTCGATGCCGAACATCGACCCGTAGTCGTACATCGCGGGATCGCAGACGCCCGAAACCGGATCGTAGTCCGCCACGTCGCAGGAGGCGTACATCGCCTCGCCGGCCTTGATCGAGGCGATCGCGGCACGCTTGATCGCCTCGTTGGGCAGGTTCAGATAGACCCAGTTCACGCCTTCGTAGGTGTTGCGGTAGTTCCGGATCTCGTACACCTTGTAATATTCGCGCGTCGGGTCGTTCATAATCATAATGTAGGAATCGGGGGCATAGTCCGCGGGAACGATGCTGCGGTAGAACTCCAGCGGCGTGGTGCGCAGCGTCTTCACTTCGCCGTCACGCGTCTCGTAACGCCATTCGAACCCGGCGGGCGGCTCGCCCAGGCAGAGCGCCAGCACGCGGTAAACCTCTTTCAGCACGGCGATCTTCGCCGCAGCGATCTTCGCCCGGTCCGCTCCGGAGGCTGCCAGACCGCGCAGTTCGTACCCGCCGGCCCGCAGCCGCTCGTTGAGCACCGACCTTAGGTAGGTCGTATTGTTCGAATGGGCCGTTTCGGGCATCACCTCGCGCGGCACGACGCCGTACTTTTCGGCCACGTTGTAGAAGAGGTTCCACACGCCGCCGTCGCCCACCGGCGTCTTGAAGAAAAACTCCACGTCGCGGTCGGTCATCGGCCGGTCGGCCGTCGCAACGGCGTTCTCGAGGAAGAGATTGCTCTTCTCGAACATGTCCCAGAAGTAGTTGTAGTTGTGCGAGAAATCGAACTCCGAAAGGCCGAACCGCTCCATGACCGACGGACGCAGCACGTTCATCGAGGTGAACATCCAGCACCGCCCGGACTGTTTCTGGTCGGTGATGCCCTTCACCTCGACCCGGTATTTGAAATAGTGGTCGATCTTCCCCTGCAAGTCGCGGTTCAGGGCCAGCTTCCGCAGGTTCGCCTCCGCCGTCAGCGCATTCTGCAACGCCGTGGTGGGGCCGTCCTTCACGAAGGAGGAGGCGATCTCTTTCAGGTCCGCTCCGGTCAGTTCCTGGGCCGAAGCGTCGAGGAACAACGTTCCCAATGCCAACGCAAGTAAGGTCTTCTTCATAGTAGGTTCGATAATGAGAATCCAAAGATACGAATTTGCCGCCGTTTCCAAAAATATTTCCCGTTTTCGGCGCCGAAGACCGCCGGACGCAAAAAAGGAGAAGCGACGGTTCGAACCGTCGCTTCTCCTCGCGGAACATCCGCAGTCCCGGAGACCTCAGCTCCGACCGCGAATCAGTGCGTCCGGACGGCCTCCGCCGCTCCGTCGTAGTCGGGCTCCTCGGTAATCTCCGGAACCAGTTGCGCATAGACCACCTTTCCCTCGCGGTCGATCACCACCACGGCGCGCGCCAGCAGCCCCTTCAGCGGACCGTCGGCCATCGCGACACCGTAGGCTGCGTCGAATCCCGAGGCGCGGAAGTCCGACGCCGGAACGACGTTCTCGATTCCCTCGGTCGTGCAGAAACGGGCATGGGCGAACGGCAGGTCCTTCGACACGGCCACGACGACCGTATCGGGCAGCGAGGCGGCCAGTTTGTTGAACCGCCGCACCGAAGCGGCGCAGACGCCCGTATCGAGGCTCGGGAAAATATTGAGCACCACGCGGCGTCCCTTCAGATCGGAGAGGCGGAGCGGTGTGAGGTCGGTCTTGACCAGTTCGAAATCGGGGGCGGCGACACCATCGCGGATGAACTCGCCGGCAAGGTTCACCGGCGAACCCTTGAATTTTACTGTACTCATAACGATATGTGTTTTATTCGGCCTATCCGGTTCCACACCGCCGCGGAACACGTCCGACTGCCGGCGCAAACCGTATAAACTGTCTTTATTGTAATAGAACGGTCCGAAACGGAATTTATTGTCCGGACCAGCCCGCGCAAAGCGCGCGAATCCGATGCCCGGAAGGCACATTTCAGAATCCTTTCAGATTCGGTTCGGAACTTGCGGCGCCGATCCGGGCTTTTTCGTATCTTTGTTCCCGGCCCGGATCCGGACACGGCCCGAACGACACACGAACCGACAGACAGAACAAGATGAAAAGACTCGCCACGCTCCTTCTCCTCGCGGCCTCCCCATTCGCCGCGGCGCAGGAAACCACCCTGCTGAAAAGCCCGGCTCAGGAAGCCTCCCTGCTGCGGCGTACCGCATTCGGCACGGCCGATTCGCTCCGCACGGACGCCGCGACGGACGCCGGGCTGCTCGAACGGCTCCGCAACATGCCCAACCTCGAAGTGGGCAGGGGCATCACGTTCCGGCCGAAAAACGACTGGTTCGAACTGACGATGCGTTTCAGAATGCAGAATCTTCTGGCGCTCTCGTTCGACGAAGACTTCACGCTGACGAAAACCGACGCCCGCGTCAAGCGGCTGCGCCTGCGGTTCGACGGCTACATCTACTCCCCGAAACTGGTTTACTCCGTGCAGTTGGGATTCACCGGCTACGACGCCGAGACGCTCCCGAACGGTTCGACGAACATCGTGCGCGACGCCATCGTCTACTACGTGCCCAACGCCGCATGGAACATCGGATTCGGACAGACGAAGATCAAGGCCAACCGCGCGCGCATCAATTCGTCGAGCGCCCTTCAGTTCGTCGATCGCAGCATCGTGAACAGCGAATTCAACCTCGACCGCGACTTCGGTCTCTTCGGCGAATACAACCCGCTCCGGGGCGAAGGATTCAACCTCTCGGCCAAAGCCTCCGTCACGCTGGGCGAAGGACGCAACTGGGGTTCCTCGTCGGGCGGCGGCCTGGCCTACACGGGGCGCGTGGAGCTGTACCCGCTGGGACGCTTCGGAGCGAAGGGCGACCTGCTGGAGGGCGATTTCGACCACGAGGAGCGGGTGCGCATCCTGCTGGCCGGAGCCTACTCCTACAACCACAAGGCCGCACGCCTCTCTGGCCAGCGCGGCGCCCTGATGCCCGACGGCGCCACGCGGAACATCGGCTCCTACTTCGTGGATTTCATCCTCAAATACCGCGGATTCGCCTTCTACACCGATTTCATGGGCCGCACGAGCGGCGACCCGCTCTTCGATACGGACCGCAACGCCTTCATCTACGACGGCTGCGGCCTCAACGTGCAAACCAGCTACCTGTTCGGCAGCAAATGGGAGGTCGCGCTGCGCAACTCGACGCTCTTTCCCGACGCGGAGGTCCGCCCCTACGCCGGATACGAACGCTGGAACCAGACCTCGGTGGCCGTGACCCGCTATATCATCGGACACAGTCTCAAGGTGCAGGCAGACGCCTCCTACAACCACCGCAGCCGTTCCGCAGCGGACTACAACCGCTGGGAAATCCGCTTCCAGCTCGAACTCGGGCTGTAATGTAACGCAGGACAAGTCCGGCGGGGTCGTTTTCCCGTCGTTCCGCAATGATCGCTCCGGTCAGAGGATCTTCAGCGCGATCCGGGCGCAGGCCTCG
>ULUX01063157.1_pt1 | contig 20324 bp, 10 predicted proteins | sample 1958961 | NCBI WGS metagenome assembly ULUX01 (sample SAMEA4835773, study PRJEB28245) | human gut metagenome | biome: gut microbiome; material: fecal sample | place: Denmark | collected 2008 | reverse complement strand
TTCCCGTCGTTCTCGGCGGTAAGCTGCGGGTGTGCCATAAAACCGCACATGCCCAGCCGGTAATTGATCGTGACGAGTATCACGTCTCTACGGGCAAAGGCTTCTCCGTCGAATTCCATCTCGTGGCCGAATCCACCGGAAAATGCACCGCCGTGTATCCAAAGCATTACGGGAAGTCTTGCCGAAGAGGAGCCTGCGGCCGGTGTCCACACGTTCAGATAGAGGCAGTCTTCACTGCGTTCCGGATCGCCGTCACTGAAAAACTCCCTATAATAAAAAGACCTTTTATCCTGATCGCCCTGCATCGAAGCCGGTCCGAATTTCTCGCATTTGCGCACGCCTTTCCACGGTTCGACCGGTCGTGGCTTCCTCCATCTCAGGTTACCCACAGGCGGCGCTGCATAAGGGATTCCTTTATAAACGATTGCGCACCCCGTATCCGTAGGAACACCGATTATTTTCCCGCTTTCAATCTCCAAAACCGGAGTTTCCGCAGCCACGGCAGCGAAAGCGGTGCATGCAAGAATAGATAAAATCGCTTTTTTCATGGTTGATTATTGGGTTTGCGAGTAGCTTGCTAATGTGGTCCATTTGCACGATTCAACCGATACACTCCATTTCAAAACAATTGAAACGAGGTGTCGGTTTCTATTAAAGAGTGCTGAATTCTGAATTATACGTAAACCCGGGCAACTATTTTTTCAATGGGCTTCGTTTCGAAGAAAAATAATCGCACAATAGATCGGTGAGTTTCCGTTTCGCAATGGTCATCTGACTGTTGACCGTCCGTTCCGAAATTCCTAACATTTCCGCTGTTTCCCGGTAGCTCTTTCCCTCCTCTCGGACAAGATAATAGATCATGCGGCATCTTTCGGGCAATCGGGCGAATGCCCTTTCTACCAGCGATTCGAGTTCTTCATGCAATATCACGTCTTCCGGAGTGTCCCCCTCGGCCGCGATATATACGGAAAACAATTCTATCGGCTCCTGTGAAATCCCAGCCTTTTTCTTCTGCATAGCCAACGCCTGATTGCGGATCGAAACATACAGATAAGAATCGAGCGATTTCACGTTGACGAGACTTTCCCTGTTTTTCCAAAAGCCTAAGAACACTTCTGCCACAACCTCTTTCGAGAGCTCTTCCGAATGGGTGAAGTAGAGGGCGAAAGAGTAGCATTTCGCAAAGTATTCTTTATATAACTTTTCGAATGCCAGATGATTCCCTTTTGCGACAGCTCTTAATAATAATTGATCTTCAGAAGCCATGAAAGAGTTATTAGCTTATACAAAGCTATAAATAATATGCGACATTTCGTCACAGCCGGATGCAGAATTGCAGGAATGCGAAAAAAATCGGATCGTGTTTGCGTATTCTGCGAATTTCTACACTCTTTATAAGAAAACAGCACAACTAAGGACTATGAACGACTCTAAAATCAATAAAACCTTTCAGGACCCGAGTGCGAAAAAAAACGCGAATGCCATTACTCCCGAAGAGACGAAACAATTCGAAGAATCGACTGAATACGAATATGTTCTGCAACGGGCGGAGCATATTTTACGGCACACCACGATAGAATTCGGCCCCGAAGGCCGGGAACGCATGGAAAAAGCGAAGGCGGAAACATGGGAGAAAATAGAATCCCGCATCTTCCGCCGTGGAAACGCCGTAAGCCTGCATCGCAGGATCACACGCATCGTCGCTTCGGCGGCTGCCGTTCTGATTGCGGGAATAATCTCGCTGTTCCTGGTCGAGAGACCGGTCGAAATGATCGTGGTGAAGAACGACGGCACCGAAGTCCGCGAATTGTTGCTGCTCGACAGTACACGCGTATGGCTGCAACTGGGAGCGGAAATCACTTATCCGAAAAAATTTCCGCGCAAACACCGCCCCGTACATCTTTCGGGCGAGGCTTTCTTCGATGTGTCCCACGATCCTTCGCGTCCGTTTACCGTCAGTACGACAGCTGTAGAGATAAAAGTCCTGGGAACACGATTTGATGTCAACTCTGCCATAGACGGCGCCGTTACCGAAGTAGCTCTGGAAAGCGGTTCGGTGGCATTGCATATGCCCGGAAAAGAAAACGAATCCGTGGTCATGAAGCCTGGGGAACTCGCCGTGGCGACCCTTTCCGATACGTCAATTTCCGTTGCGGAAACCAACCCGTACATATATTCCGTATGGAAAGAGAAGGAACTGGTGTTCCGTGCCCAGCCCCTGGGTTGCATCATGAAGATTCTCGAAAGAGCTTACGGGATCGACATAAGACTCGGTAACGAAATACTGGAGCGGACGGTCTATACCGGCCGGTTCAAAAAATCGCTTCCCATCGAAGAGATATTGACAATAATCGAAATGAACACATCTATGAGATATCGGATTAATGCCGATGGTTCAATTGATATCTGGTAACAACCCGTATATAAAACTACGCTAACCTAAATCGACAGCCACATGAATACATCTTGACCCTCCTAAAGAGGATCGGGTGATGCTGTAACATCTCCCGATCCCATAGATTAACGTACACATCGGTAATGAACACTAATCTAACACCACAAAAGTATGAAAAAAAATCCGATAATAAGGAGCCTCATACCCCCCCCCCTTGTTTTTAACAGCGCAATTAATTATAAATCTGATACTTATACCAAACACCCAAGTATCTGCGAGAGACTCCTCCGCAGCGACGTTCAGCATTCACAAGACAAATATCACTCTGCAAGAACTTTTCGACGAAATTGAAAAGAACAGCGACTACTCGTTTTTCTATAAGAACAAGGAAATAGATACCCGCGAAAAAGTATCCGTGGATGCGACGAATGCATCCATCGACGCCCTGCTCGAACAGGCATTCGAAGGAACGAACATTTCCTTTGCAATCCGCAATACGAGCATTGTACTTTCCAGAAAATCCGCATCGACCGGGGCATCGAAGTCCACGTACATTACCGTCTCCGGTACGGTAAGAGATACCGAAGGCGAGCGACTCGCCGGTGTGACAGTCATGGTCAAGGGAACGACCAACGGAACGGTCACCGACGCATACGGCGAATATCAGATACGCGTAACGGACGCAAATGCCGAGCTTCAGTTCTCGTTCCTCGGATTCGAGCAGCAGACCGAAATCGTGGGGCGCAGGACCGAAATAAACGTAACCATGCGACAGGGGGCCCATCAGGTCGACGACGTCGTGGTGGTAGGCTACGGAACTCAGAAAAAGGCCAGCGTCGTCGGATCGGTGCAGAGTATCGCCGTCGACAAACTGCGCGTCCCCAGCTCCAATCTCTCTACGGCTTTCGCGGGTCAACTGGCAGGCGTAATCGCCGTCCAGCGCTCGGGAGAGCCGGGCGCCGACGGCGCCGACTTCTGGATCCGGGGAATTTCGACGTTCAGCGGCATGACCTCGCCGCTCATCGTCATCGACGGAGTGAAAGCGTCGAGCGGCGACCTGAACGCGCTCGATCCCGAAATGATCGAGAGTTTCTCGATCCTCAAGGATGCGACGGCCACCGCCCTATACGGTTCGCGCGGCGCCAACGGCGTGATGATCGTTACGACCAAATCAGGACGCGACCTTGACAAGCCTCACATCAATGTCCGCGTAGAAGGCTCCTACACGATGCCGACACAGGTGCCCAAATTCGTCAACGGACCGCGCTTCATGGAGATGTACAACGAGGCACTCTATTCCCGCTCGGGGGGGGGTACGCCCGTCGGGCTCTATTCCCAGGAGAAGATCGACGCCACGCGCCTCGGACTCGACCCCTACGTCTTTCCGAACGTCGACTGGTACAACGAAATGTTCCGCAAGGGCTCGATGAGCCAGAACGCCAACATATCGATCCGTGGCGGAGGTCGCAAAATGGACTATTTCAGCAGCGTGTCGTTCCACAACGACAACGGCATGCTGAAAAACTCCGACGTCTTCTCCTACAAAAACGACCTGCGGGTGCAACGTTATGTGTTGCAGAACAACATCAATGTCTACGTGACGCCCACGACACGCCTCACGGCGAAGGTCAACGCCCAGTTGCGCGACTACCACGGATCGCACATGTCGGCACAAAACATCTTCGGGATGGTGATGGACGCCAACCCGGTGGACTTCCCCATCATGTACCCCGGACAGCCCGACGAGTATGACTACGTGCTCTGGGGCGGCAAGACCGGCGGCAACTACGGCTCGCACCGTAACCCCTATGCCGAAATGGTACGCGGCTATCAGGAAAATTTCCAGAGCACGGTGCTGGGCAACATCGAACTGCATCAGGATTTCAGCTTCCTGACCGAAGGCTTGACGGCCAGCGCCATGTTCTCGTTCAAGAACTGGAGCTCGACAACCACCACGCGTGCGGGCGGATACAACCAATTCCAAGTGGACAATTACACGTGGAACGGCGACCATACGGGCATTTCGGACTATGATCTCGTGATGTCAAAGATCGAGCAGGACCCGACGCTGACCTTCGGATCGGCATCGACCGGTGATCGCCAGATCTACATCCAGGCGATGATCAACTACGACCGCACCTTCGGCGAAAAACACAACGTGACGGGAATGGTCGTCTACAACCAGGAGGAGTACAGCACCAACCAGCCCACCGATTTCATCAGTTCGCTGCCCCAGCGCAAGCAGGGTATCGCGGGTCGTCTGACCTATGCCTACGACCACAAGTATCTGTTCGAGGCCAACTTCGGTTACAACGGTTCAGAGAATTTCGCCAAGGGGCATCGTTTCGGATTCTTCCCTTCCGTGGGTCTGGGATACGTAATCAGCCGCGAGAGCTTCTTCCAGCCGATCACCGACGTGATCAGCAATCTGAAACTGCGCGCATCGTGGGGTCTGGTAGGTAACGACCAAGTGGGCGCGGGCCAGCGCTTCGTCTACCTGTCAAACGTCGTGTTGCAGGATTCCAGTCTGAGCTACACGACCGGCCGCGACCAGAACTACGATCGCCAAGGTCCCAACTACAAGCGTTTCGCCAACCCCAACATCCAATGGGAGGTGGGTGAAAAGTGGAATGCGGGCATCGATCTGGGGCTCTTCAAGGGAAGTCTGAACATCTCGGCCGACTTCTTTAAGGAGAAGCGCCGCAACATCTTCCTCGAACGGCAGAACATCCCCGACGTGCTCGGATTCAACCCGACGAGCCAGTGGCTGAACATGAAGACGGTGGTCTACGGCAACCTGGGCGTTGTCGACAACCGGGGCTTCGACCTCTCGGTCGACTACGCCAAGGCCTTTTCGAAGGACTTCACCATCTCGTTCAAGGGAACCTTTACCTTCGCCAGAAACAAGGTACTCGAATACGACGAGCCCGACTACCAGCGCTATCCCAACCTCTCGATCGTCGGACACCCCATCGGCTCCCATTTAGTCTATGTTGCCGACCGGCTCTTCATTGACCAGGCCGAGATCGACGCCAGTCCCTCGCAGACCGCATTGGGCGGACTGGAAGTGCGCCCGGGAGACATCAAGTACAAGGACATCACTGACGTAAACGGCGAGACCGACGGCATCATCAACGCCAGCGACCGTGTCTACTCGAAATATTCGAGCACACCGGAAATCGTCTACGGCTTCGGACCGACAATCCGCTACAAGAAGTGGGACTTCTCGTTCTTCTTCCAGGGTGCAGCCCACGTGCAACTGCTGATGTCGGGCATCCATCCCTTCGGAACGGACATCTCGCGCAATGTGCTGGACTATATCGCCGACGACTACTGGAGCGAGAGCAACCCGAACATCTGGGCCAAATATCCGCGCCTGAGCAAGGAGGACAACCCCAACAATACGGCAGCATCGACCTACTGGCTACGCAACGGAGCCTTCTTGAAACTCAAAAACGTCGAGGTGGGGTTCACCCACAAGATGATGCGCGTCTATCTGAGGGCCACCAACCTGTTCACGATTTCCGAATTCAAGCACTGGGATCCGGAAGTGGGCAGCGGCAACGGCCTCAGCTACCCGACGCAACGGGTAATCAATCTCGGAATCCAATTCAGTTTCAACAAGTAAAACCAGAGAGATATGAAACGAAAAATCACGATACTCGTACTTCTGGCACTCGTATTCTGCTGCTATTCGTGTAACTATCTGGACATCGTGCCGGACGAGTTGCCCACGGAGGAGGATGCCTTCAACGACCGGTACGCGGCCGAACGCTACCTCTACTCCTGCTATTCGCACCTGCCCAACCAGCGTAACGGCGGTGTCTGGCTCATGTCGACCACGGAAGTAGCCTCCAGTCTCGAACAGTCTTTCCTGCAAGGCAGGTATTCGGCTACCAATCCCGGCTATTACACGTACTGGAGCAACTGCTACGGAGCCATCCGACGCTGCTATCTGCTTATCGACAATATCGACACCGTGCCGCGGCTCGACGAGGAGACTAAGGAGACCTACAAGGCTGAGGCCCGTTTCCTGATCGCCTACTACCACTTCCTGCTGCTGCGCGCCTACGGCCCCATTCCCATCGTGGAGAAGGCCTACGACCTCGACACGGAGATCTCCGATTTCCCGCCGCGGTCGAACTTCGACAAGTGCGTGCAATGGATCTCGGACATGTACGACCTCGCCTACAACGGCCTGCTCGAACAGCAGCCTACCAACTACTACGGCCGCGCTACCCGTCCGGCTACCAAGACGTTCAAGGCCATTTTATGGCTCTACGCAGCCTCACCGCTCTTTAACGGCAACACCGAGTTTTACGCCGACACGCTGATCGATCCCGAGACGGGTGAGCACCTGATGCCCCAAAACTACGATGCGACCAAGTGGGAGAAGGCGCTGCAATACGCGCTCGAAGCCGAGGAGTCGTGCACCAAGAACGGCATCAAACTCTACGACGGCAACCCCGACGACCCGACCGGCGAGAATCCCTATCCCTCAAATGTCTACGAGTGGCGGGCCCGCATGACCTATGTCGACCGCAGCACCAACGAGTTGATCTGGGCCGACACACGGCGCGAAAGCACCTACGACCTGCAAAACAACTCCACGCCCTACGACAACAGCGGCATGTCGTGGAGCAATATCGCCCCGACGCTGGAAACGGTCAAGCGTTTCTACACCGAAAACGGCCTGCCCATCGATGTGGATCCATCCTATTACCCCGAGTCGGATTGGATGCAGACCGACCTGTACGAAAGCGAACGGACCGCCAAGCTGCACTTGAAGCGCGAACCGCGTTTCTACGCGTGGATCTCATTCCACAACGGCTGGTATGAAATGCAGAAGGATGACGCCAAGCGCATCCGCACGGCCTACCGCAAGGACGACACCTACGGCATCGGCTCGCGCGACCGCGACTACAGCATGACGGGCTATCTGATGAAGAAGAGCGTCAGCCCCTCGTACAACTCGATGGCGGGTCTCACGCAGTTTCCCTTCCCAATCGTCCGATTGAGCGAACTCTATCTGGTCATCGCCGAGGCCGCCGCCGAATCGGGCGACCTCGGAACGGCGAAGACCTACCTGAACAAGGTGCGCACCAAGTCCGGCATCCCCACAGTGGAGGAGTCGTGGCAGAAAGTCCCGGGCGTGACACTCAACCAGGAAAAACTGGTGGAGATCATACGTCAGGAGCGCTCCATCGAGCTCTTCATGGAAGGCAACTTCCTGTGGGACGCCAAGCGCTGGAAGGTGGCCGAGCAATATGTCAAGACGCCCACCGGACTGAACATCAAGGGCTCGACCGATGAGGAGTTTTTCCAAGAAACGCCCATATCACTCTGTAACTGGGTATTCAACAGCCCGACCAACTACCTGCTGCCCATCCCTGAGAAAGACGTGAATGTGGTGCGTCGATTTGTCCAGAATCCGGGTTATTAGGCTCCGGGCAGCTATTGTTCAACCACCAAACGCGAAAAAAACAATGAAAAAAATATCAGGATTAATACTGCTGTCGATCGCGGCGCTGTTCGCCGCGGGTTGCGACGACGACAGTGAGTCGATCGCACCGGCGACGATCTCCAACCTACAGGCCGAGCCGCAGGAGGGCGCCATCCTCCTTACGTGGGACACCCCCGCCGAAGGAGATTATCTCTATGCTCAGGTTCAATATGTAGATCCGTTGACAAACGAGCTCAAAAAAGTAAATGTCAGCCATTTCGCAGACGAATATCTCCTCTCCGGACTTTATCAGAAGAACGGCGTCTATACTTTCAAAGTCTATTCTGTGAGTTCGACCGGAACCATCAGTACAACATGGGAGGAGGCGAGTGCTACTGCGCTCCGCGTGCCTCCCATCGTGACAGCCACTACGCCCGAGCTCGTCATGCTGACGGTGGAAATGCTCTCATCCAACGTTTCGGACCCCGTGGAGGGAGTATTGGCCAATCTGATCGACGGCAATGTTGACACATACTGGGGTAGCGACTGGCATTCGCCGAAACCCTTCCCGCAGTGGATTCAGATCGACCTTCCGGAACCGATGCAGGGCATACGGATCAAAACCACCAACCGGAACAATGCTACCCCTTCCGGATACACTCCGGTCGAGGTCGACATCCAGGGCAGCAATGACGGGGTAGATTGGACGACGTTAGGCACCATCGCGGCCAACTCGATCCCAGACGTGGCCGCCGGCGTCTATGAAACCCCCGTAATGTCCGTCTATCCCGAGACCGGAGCCACTTTCACCAAGATCCGATACACTGTGAACAGCGTTATCGGCGAGGCGATAAACTGGCCCTACTGGTGTCTGTCGGAGCTGGAGCTCTACAAAGTCTCTTACGAAGTCATTGATCCGGAAGCATGATATCGTGTGCTGCACGGATGCGCGAGCAGGGCAGTAGCCCCGCCCGCGCGGACGCTGCGTCCGGAGACCCGGGCGAACGATCACAACAAACCCTTCATACCATGAAAATGAATGCATTATTGATAATTCCGCTGCTGTGGCTGGGAACGGGCGCATGCAGCAGCGCTAACGAGGAAATTCCGGGACCGCTTCCCCCTGCACCGGATACCTATGTCCCGGGCAGCACCGCAGGCATTGACGGCGACGTGCGGATCGGAATCGCCTCCGGCGAGGCCAGCGAATACCAGCCCGGCGAAAATATCGAAAGGTCGTGGGACGGCGACATGAGCACCCTCTACCATTCGCCGTGGTCGGGACCGGCCAACTTTCCTGTCACGCTCGAATATCGGTTCAAAACGCCGGAAGATGTCGACTACATCGTCTACAAACCCCGTCAGGATGCTGAAAACGGCCTGTTCGGAGAGTTCGAACTCTTCGTTGCCACCGAGGCTAAACCTGAATACGTCAAGGTGGGTGACTACGATTTCCAGATGAGTTTTTCGCCCTCAACCATCCTCTTTGACGAGCGGATCGAGGGGGCCACCGCCTTCAAGTTTTCGGTCAAGAGCGGCGGCAACGATTTCGTGAGCTGCGCCGAGATGGAGTTCTACCGCTACGGCGACAACAGCCTCGCCGCTTACAGCAACATCTTCGCCGACGAGGTGTTCTCTGAACTGCGGACTGGCGTGACGCGCGAGCAGATCGGAAAGATGGATAACGAGTTCTTCCAGACGATCGCCCTCGCACTGCTGGACGGAAAATACGAAAAGGAATTTCGCGTGCAGGAGTACGAGCCCTACCCCTCTCTCAAAGAGACTTCCCAAGCGCTGAAAATCGGCAACTACAACTCATTCGAAAACCCCACGGGCATCTACTTCTCCTCGGGGACCGACGCGGTGGTGATCGTAGGCGACACCGGCGGCGAGAACCTCTCCCTGCGCATTCACAACTTCTCCAACAACTCGGACGACACCTTCGTCCTGCGCACGGGCATCAACAAGTTATCAGTCAGAAATAACGGACTGGGCTACATCTCCTATTACACGCTCAACTGGAAGAGCGCCGCTCCCGTGAAGATACATATCGCCAGCGGCAAAGTCAACGGCTATTTCGATCTGGCAAAGCATACTTCGGCCGACTGGCGACGGCTCATCGACGGCGCGGTGTCCACCTATTTCGACCTCAAGGGCAAGTGGGTCAATCTGGCCTACACGACCGAGGACCTGCGAGCCTACTGCACAGACGGCTATGAGCTCATGCAAATCTACGATGAACTGATCACCATGGAACATGAGATCATGGGATTGGTCAAATACAACCTGCGCCCCAAGAATCACATGTTCGCCCGCACGGTAGCCTCGGGCTACTTCGCCGACGGTATCGGCGTGGGTATCGACAAGAGTTCGATGCAGGGGGCCGTCGACGTGAGCATGATCCGCAACAACATCTGGGGCCCTGCCCATGAATTCGGTCACGTCAACCAGATAAGGCCGGGACTGAAGTGGCTGGGGACCACCGAGGTGACGAACAACGTCTATTCGGCGCTCGTGTCGTACCACTATACGGGTAAGATTTCACTCGAAACCGAAGACTGTCACATTGACACCAATGGCAATCACGAGCTCGGCGGCCGCATGAACTGCTTCCTCACCTACGGCGTCGCCCGCGGCGAACCGTGGATGTTCCAGTTCGGGCAGGACAAAATGACGGGATATGCCGAAACCGGAGGCGACCACTTCGTGAAGTTATGCCCGCTGTGGCAGCTGATGCTCTACTACCGGCTCTCGGATGGCGCCCCGTGGCAGAAGCCCGACTGGTATGCCGACGTAGCGCAGATCGTGCGCGAGACCGACGACGCCGACTTCACCAACGGACAGCACCAACTGAATTTCATGCGTAACACCATGGACGTACTCGGACAGAACCTGACCGACTTCTTCATCACGGCAGGGATGCTGAAACCCATTGACAAGACTTTCGACGACTACGGAACGGGGACGATCACGATCACCGAGGAGGATGTGGAGGAGCTGGTCAAGTATGCAGAGAAGTACCCCAAACCCGCCTCACCGGTCATCTACTACATCTCCTCGCAGAGCCTCCCGGCCTACGTGAAACAGCTGCCCGTCGAGGGTACGTTCGGGACAGGTATTACCGATAACGGCAACGATACGTTCACCATATCGCACAACATTTGGAAAAACGTCGCCGTATTCGAAACCTATCGCGGCGAAACCCTCGACCGGGTAGCAATGGTAGGCACCGATTCCCCCGACCGGAGCACTACGCTCGTTCGCTATCCGGCCGGTTCGACCCGCATCGAAGCAGTGGCTTGGGACGGAACGCGCACGTTGGTTTACGGAAGCCGCTGACATTTTCCGTAACCGGATTCAACGAAAGCAAGGGATGGTAATAACCGACAGGCAACGATACGTGAGATTATTACCATCCCTTTCAGTTGCCCGCGGCACAAAACATAATCCAGCAATATATCAAACCAAACAATGAAACGCAATATCAGTATACTTACAGTTATTTTACTGGTGGTTCCGCTGTTGTCCGGTTTTGCCCGCAAAGCCGAAAAATATACGGACCCGACGCTTCCCATAGAACAACGGGTCGACGACCTGTTGAAACGCATGACCCTCGACGAGAAGATTGCCCAGATGGATATGGTGGGCGTATGGTCGTTCGACGAATTCAAGGAGAGCGAGATGATCCGCACCACGGGCGTGGGAGCGTTCATCGGCGAAGTAACCCCCGAACGCTACAACGAGGTGCAGGCTCTCTCGGAGAAATCCCGCCTGAAAATTCCGATGCTCGTCGGCGTGGACGCCGTGCACGGATACGGCGTACTGCAAAACCGCACGATTTTCCCCACATCCATATCCATGGCGGCAACGTTCAACCCCGAACTTGTGAACCGTGCGGCCCGGATTGCAGCCAGGGAGATCCGCAGCGCCGGCAACCAATGGACATTCGCTCCGACGCTCGACATCGTTCAGGACGCACGATTCGGCCGGACGGGAGAAACTTACGGCGAGTGTCCGTTTCTGACCACAGCCATGGCACGCAGCGCAATCCGGGGCTATCAGAACCATGAAAATCCGCAACACCGCGTTGCGGCGTGTGTGAAACACTATGTGGGCGGCGGCGCTTCGATAGGCGGTGTGAACCACGGCAATGCCGAGATTTCGGAAAGGATGCTCCGCAGCGTGTTCTTGCCGCCTTTCAAAGCTGCCGTCGAAGAGGGCGTTCTGACCGTCATGCCCGGACATAATAATATAAACGGTATTCCGATGCATGCCTCCGAATGGTTGTTGACCGATATACTCAAAGAGGAGTTCGGCTTCGATGGCTTTGTCATCACGGACATGGGAGACATCGAGAACCTGCGTGAAGACCGCATACACGGAGTGGCCTCAGACCAGAAAGACGCCGTCCGTCAGGCCATTACCGCCGGGGTGGACATGCACATGTTTACTACCGACAATACGGAAAACGGGCAGCGAATGTTCCAGGGCAATCTGCGCGAACTCGTGCACGAGGGTAAAATCTCCACGGCGACGATCGACCGGGCCGTCCGGCGCATCCTGGCCGTGAAATTCGAACTGGGGCTTTTCGAAAACCGCTATGTGGAGATTCCGACAGCAGAGAATCCCGGCTACGGCGGCGACGAGGCGAACGGTCTGGCGCTGGAAGCTGCGCGACAGAGCGTCGTACTGCTCAAGAATGAAGGCGGACTGCTGCCGCTCGACAGGACGAAATACCGCCGGATTCTCGTCACGGGACCCAATGCCGCGAATCAGTCGATGCTGGGCGACTGGACCACGCTTCAGGAAGACGAAAATCACTATTACACGCTGCTGCGCGGAATCCGCGAATGCGTGGGCGACGAGTGCGAAATCGTTTACAGCAACAGCGGCCGCATAAAAGGCAAAAAATCGGATGTCACGGTAGAGACGACCGACCCTGTCACGCAAAGCCGCCAGCTGGAAGAGGGAGGTGAGCTCAACGAATTCGCCATCGAAGACGCAGTCGAAAAGGCAAAACGGTGCGATCTTGCGATCATCGCCGTGGGAGGCTACGGAATACGCACAGATTGGGGCCTGCGCACCTACGGCGAATCCGCAGACCGCCCGACCATCGACTTTTACGGCAGGCAGGAGGAGCTGATCCGCCGGGTTGCCGAAACCGGCATTCCGGTCGTGGCAGTGATCGTGACCGGCACGGCGCTCAACAATCCGTGGACGACGGAAAACATTCCGGCGATCCTGAACGCTTGGGAGCCGGGGATGTACGGCGGTCGCGCGGTCGCGGAAATTCTCTTCGGAGTGGTCAACCCTTCGGGGAAACTCCCCATCACCATTCCCCGGACGGCGGGACAGATTCCCATGTACTATTACCAGACCAAATCGAGGTACACCACAGGATACGCCCTCGGTTCCGGCCGCAGCGACGACAAGCCCGCATTCTGCTTCGGGCACGGATTGAGTTACACGTCGTTCGATTACGGCAACATGCGATTGTCTTCCGACAAGCTGCAAAAAGGGGTGCCTCTGAAAGTGAGCGCGGATATCACCAATAAGGGCGACAGAGCCGGCTACGAGACCGTCATGCTTTTCGTCAATGATCGGATATCGAGCGTCGTAACTCCATTGCACTGTATGAAAGGATTTGAAAAGGTGTGGCTCGAACCGGGGCAGACCAAAACAGTCACTATGACGGTTCCGTTCGACGAGTTCGGATTGTGGAACGCCGACATGGAATATGTCGTCGAACCCGGAGAGTTCGAACTGAAAATAGGAAGTTCTGTGGACGACATAAGACTGAAGAAAACAATCGTTTATTAGTTCGTGGTCCTGGACGGCACAGGCCGCCGGGAATGCCCGGACATCACATTGTTTTGCCAACTATGAAAATTTCTCGTATTACGGCCCGTTCAGCACTCGGCGTTGTGCTTTCATGGATGCTTCTTTCGCTTCCGTGCACAGGGTCGGCACAGGATAAGCTGCCTTATCACCGGGATCTGAACGTGGTCTCGGTCAACAAACAGCCTCCACGCAGTTCGTTCATGGTTTATGGCGATCGCAAGTCGGCGCAAAGCGGAGATTATGCATCGAGCTGCTATTACCGCCTTCTGAACGGCACCTGGAAATTCCTCTATGACGACGACTTCCGCAACCTGCCCGCCGGAGCGACGGACCCGGCCACGGATATTTCCGGCTGGGCGGAAATAAAAGTCCCGGGCAACTGGGAGTTCCAGGGTTTCGGCACGGCGCTGTATGTCAACCATCCCTTCGAATTCGCAACTTCGAACCCGGTTCCGCCCACTTTGCCCGAAGTAATTCCAGGGGGTATCTACCGCCGCGACTTCGAGGTGCCGGCCGATTGGAAAGGACGCAACATATACCTTCACCTTGCCGGCGTCAAGTCGGGTGTTTACCTCTATGTGAACGGCCAGGAGGTCGGTTACAGCGAAGAGTCGAAAGACCCGGCCGAGTTTCTGATAAACCCCTATCTGAAAGAGGGGCAAAACACCCTTGCCCTGAAAATCTCCCGCTGGAGTACGGGGTCATACCTCGAATGTCAGGATTTCTGGAGGGTGAGCGGTATCGAACGGGACGTTTTTCTATGGTCGCAGGCTCCGATCTCGCTGGCCGACTTCCGGGTGCGGTCGACACTCGACGACAGTTACACGGACGGCATCTTCCGGCTCGAAATGGAACTGCGCAACAGCAGCGGTTGCGACACGAACGCCCGAATCTCCTTCGAACTGACCGATGCGGCGGGGAAAACCGTTCTCACCGGCAATACAGAGGATCTGATACCATCGGGAGGCACATGGACCGCGGCTTTCGACGGCCGGATCGACCGCGTGTTGAAATGGACGGCCGAAACGCCGAATCTCTATAAACTCACGATGAAGATCGAAACGGCCGACGGCCGGCCGGAATACATTCCTTTTCGTGTCGGATTCCGCCGGATAGAAATCAGAGAGAGCGAACAGGAACGCGAGGGCAAACGGCTGCGCCTGTTCTATGTCAACGGGCAGCCCATAAAACTGAAAGGGGTAAATATCCACGAGCACAGTGAAAAGGGCGGTCATTACGTGACTGCCGAAGAGATGCGACGCAATTTCGAGCTGATGAAGCTCAACAACATCAATTCGGTACGCCTGGCTCACTATCCGCAGGATCGACGTTTTTACGAAATGTGCGACGAATACGGCCTGTATGTTTACGACGAGGCGAATATCGAGTCCCACGGCATGTACTACACTATCTGGAAAGACGACATGCGCAAGGGAAGCGAAGGACATGTCGATGGAAAAAAGAAAGGAACACTCGGTCACAATCCCGATTGGCTGCCGCATCACATCGAACGTGTGGTAAATATGTTCGAAAGGAACAAAAACCATCCATGCGTTACGATCTGGTCGCTGGGCAACGAGGCGGGCAACGGCTTCAACTTTTACAACGCCTACGTGACGCTCAAAAACCTCGACAGGGGATTGATGGACCGTCCGGTGTGCTACGAACGCGCGGGTTGGGAGTGGAATACCGACATGTACGTTCCCCAATACCCGTCGGCGGCATGGCTGCGCAGCGTGGGCGAACAGGGAGCCGACCGTCCTGTCGTCCCGTCGGAATACTCCCATGCCATGGGCAATTCGAACGGCGACCTTTGGGGACAATGGCAGGCCATCTATGAACATCCGCACCTCCAGGGCGGTTACATCTGGGACTGGATCGATCAGGGTATCCTGGAACATGATTCCAAGGGGCGTCCGTACTGGACCTACGGCGGCGACTACGGTGGCCAATTCACGCCGTCCGATGCCAATTTTCTGGCCAATGGCATCGTGGGTGCTGACCAGAAACCCCATCCGGCCATGAGTGAAGTGAAATACGTTTATCAAGATGTCGGATTTGAAGCCGTTGATCTGGCCAAGGGACAGGTGAAAATCACCAATCGTTTCTACTTCACCGATCTGTCGGATTACCGGGTGAGTTACGAGGTATGCCGCAACGGCAACCCGGTGCGGACAGGGGTGCTGAAACTCAGCCTTGCACCGCAGGAGTCGCAAGTGGTGACCCTTCCCGTCGATCGGCTTGAGCCCGGTCCGGGTGACGAATACTTCCTCAATTTCGAGGTCGCCTCCGCTCATCCGGCGCCGCTAGTTCCGGCCGGACATATCGTTGCCCGCGAACAGTTCGAACTGCCGTCGAAGGGTGAAAAACAACCATTCCGGCCTGCCGGATCATCCCGGATGGAGATAACCGAATGGGACGACGGCGTCCGTATCCGCTCTACCTCGGTCGATTTCACATTCAATGCGGCGCTCGGAGCGATCACCTCCTACAAAGTGAACGGTACCGAGTATTTCGACGGCGGGTTCGGCATCCGTCCCAATTTCTGGCGGGCACCCAACGACAACGACTACGGTAACGGGGCACCACTTCGCCTGCAAGTGTGGAAAACGATCTCGAACCGCCCCGTGGTGGAGCGTTTCAGCGTGGTTCGCAAGGGCGACGGCGTGAGACTGACGGCCGAATACGGTTGGGAAACCGCGGAAGCGGGACTGAAGCATGTCGCCTACCGGGTGGATTATACCCTCTATCCCGACGGAGAACTTCATGCGGCGCTGCACTACGCACCATCGGTCACGACCGAAACCTACGACACGGACAAGCTGAACGCCGGGACGCACGACGGCGCTGCGGCTACCTTCACTCCAAAGACCGAAGAGGAACTTAAGACGATCCGAAAGGTATTGGAAATACCGCGCATCGGCGTGCGGTTCCGGATTCCTGCGGCATTCGACCATATCTCCTATTTCGGACGCGGCCCCGAGGAGAACTATGCCGACCGCTACCGCGGAACTGCCGTGGGACTTTACTCGGCAAAGGCGTGGGAGATGTATACCCCCTATCTGCGCCCGCAGGAGAACGGCCATCATACGCAAACGCGCTGGATGACCGCAACGGATGACCAGGGAAAGGGCCTTCTGATTGTCGCCGACAGTCTGATGGAGTTCAATGCCTTGAGGAACAGCATCGAGGATTTCGACTGTCAGGAATCGGATAAACCCTATCAATGGAACAATTTTTCACAGACGGAGATCAACAACCGCGACTGCGAATGGGCGGCAAACCGACTGCGCAAACAAACGCACGTAAACGACATCGAACCGCACAATTACGTCGAAATATGTCTCGACGGACGGCATCAGGGCGTTGCCGGATACAACAGTTGGGGAGACCGTCCGCAACCCTGCGCCACAATCCGCTCCGATCGGGAATACCGCTGGGGATTCACACTGGTTCCCATACAATCGATCAAAAAAGAAGCAGATAAAAAAGTCAGACTGAAATACTGACCGTTCATACGAAATAACCACGAGAAGAAGCTTTTTTCCATTCATTTTGGCCGTACTGCTGTTTACCTCCTGTGTCCGCTGTAACGACGTATCCCGCACCATTCCGGCACCGACACCGACCCGCCGAACAGCAGTACATGCTGCAATTCGCGGCCGATCCCATTCCGACCGTCCGGGTGGCGTTCATCGGTCTCGGAATGCGCGGCCTCGGCGCCGTCAAGCGCATGACTCACATACCCGGCGTCGAGACCGTCGATTTTTGTGACGTGAAACAAGAAAATACAGAGAAATGCAACCACATGCTCGCGGAAAAGGGCTGCCCTTGCACAGGAATTCTAGGCGATACGAACGGCACTGCCGAATGTTGCTCTGGTGTATATCGCTACGAATTGGCAAGGCAAGGCAAGGCAAGGCAAGGCAAGGCAAGGCCATGCCGAGATCGGCATGCAGGCGATGGACCGCACCTCCGAACGGTCGCGTCTGACGACTTAGAAGCATTCCGCGAAGAAACCTTTGGCGGTGAACCAGTTGCAGTCATGTCCCGATCCGGCCTTGCAGAGCAACTCGCTGGAACAAATCCCCCGCTCTTCATTGAGTCGGAAAGAGCATTCGTAACTTGGCGTTTGCGGTAATCGTTATGTTTCGAATAAGCGCGGTCCCCATTCGCACGTTCAAGGCATTCGTCGAAGGTCTGCAACAGCAGGCGGCAGTCATCGCCCATTCCCAGAAAGGCGTTGCGAACCTTTTCGGCCGTAACGTACGAATCCCGGTCGCAGAGACGTTGGCTTGCCGATACTGGTCTTGATATTTTCCAGCTTCTCGTTGATACGCTGCGAATCGTACCGTTGATCGTAATACGGCCCATGACGGGAACCTGACCGATTTCTCAGACTGCCTTTTCACGTAGAAAAGGACTTTGAACGTACTGCGTTACATAATAATCTGAACTCTGAGAATTTGTTAAACGTTAAGCTAAGTTATTTGTTATGCAGAAATTCGATGCAAGAAGCTGAAAACAAACCAATTAATACAAAACAAAGCATTTCAGGCAAGCAACGGATAAGTAACCGAACTTACCGTCAAACCTGCCCCGACTTGCTGTCGTATTGCTCCGAACACATGCAGAAAAGAGAGCTAATAGCCTGTAAACAGAACACTTGCTTTTTCCGCACTCTCGTTATCCTACGACACCCCGGCCTGTGCAAGGCCGGGGTGTCGAATAGAACGGAACCGGAACGCACGCCCGCACCGGACATGCGCATCGGTATATCGGGTATGGCTACGTATCGGTCCGTCCAACCCTATCGCCGCACGGCGGCATCAAAACTCGACGAGTGCCTCGCCCGTCATTTCGGCGGGTTGTTCGAGACCCATGAGTTTCAGCACCGTGGGAGCCACGTCGGCCAGAATGCCATTGCGCACCGACTTCACGCGGTCCGACACCACCACGATGGGCACGGGGTTGAGCGAATGGGCCGTATTGGGCGTGCCGTCGGCATTGAGCGCATTGTCGGCATTGCCGTGGTCGGCGATCATCACCACCTCGTAACCGTTGGCCTTGGCGGCCTCCACGACCTTCTCCACGCAGCCGTCCACGGCCTTCACGGCCTTCACGATGGCGTCGTAAACGCCCGTATGGCCCACCATGTCGCCGTTGGCGAAGTTCAGGCAGATGAAGTCGAATTTCCGCTCGCCGAGGGCGGTGACCAGCTTGTCGGCCACCTCGGGGGCCGACATCTCGGGCTGGAGGTCGTACGTGGCCACCTTGGGCGACGCCACGAGGATACGCTCCTCGCCCTCGAACTTCTCCTCGCGGCCGCCGTTGAGGAAGAACGTCACGTGGGCGTACTTCTCGGTCTCGGCGATGCGCAGTTGGCGGAGCCCCTGCTTCGAGACCCACTCGCCGATGGTGTCGGGCACGTTCTCCTTGTCGAAGAGGATGTGCAGACCCGTGAACTTGGCGTCGTAGGGGGTCATGCAGCAGTAGTAGAGCGGCAGCGTGTGCATCCCCTCGGCGGGCATATCCTCCTGCGTGAGGACGATCGTCAGCTCCTTGGCGCGGTCGTTGCGGTAGTTGAAGAAAACGACCAGATCGTTCGGACGAATCAGACCGACAGGCTGTCCCTGCGCATCGACGCGCACAACGGGCTTGATGAACTCGTCGGTGACCTCCGCATCGTAGGATTTCTGAACGGCTCCGGCCATGTCCGTCGCCGCCTCGCCGACGCCCTTGACCAGCGCATCGTAGGCGACCTTCACGCGTTCCCAGCGCTTGTCGCGGTCCATGGCGTAATAGCGGCCGACGATCGTGGCGATCCGGCCGCCCGTCGAGGCGAGATGCCGTTCGAGCTGCTCGATGAAGCCCTTGCCGCTGCGCGGGTCGGTGTCGCGGCCGTCCATGAAGCAGTGCACGAAGGTCCGCTCCGAAACGCCGTACTCCCGGGCGATGTCGCAGAGTTTGAAAAGATGCTCGAACGAGGAGTGCACGCCGCCGTCCGAAGCGAGGCCCATGAAATGCACGTTCGCGCCCTGTGCCCTGGCGTATTCGAACGCCTTGACAATCTCGGGATTCCGCAGGATCGAGTTGTCGCGGCAGGCGCGGTTGATCTTCACGAGGTCCTGATAGACCACGCGGCCGGCGCCGATATTGAGGTGACCGACCTCCGAATTGCCCATCTGACCGTCGGGCAGGCCGACGTTCTCGCCGTCGGTGCGCAGCTCGGCATGGGGATATTTTTCGGTCATGGCCGAAATGTAGGCGGGATGGACCGTAGAAATGACGTCCGCCTTGTCGTGACGGCCGTTGCCCCAGCCGTCGAGAATCATAAGAAGAACCTTGTTGTTCATAATCGTATGTCTTTAATATTGTTCCACAATATTCCATTCCGCACTCCCGCTTGAAGCGGGCAAAACGACGCGAGGCCGAACGCCGGGAAACGGGACGGCGCCCGCAAATCCGCGAAGCGGTCCGTTTCCGTGAAGCCGGACGTCGTTCCCGTAAAAAACGACATGCGGAGCTTTGGGCCGTACCTTCCGGCAGCGAAAGGCACTAAAACTATTTCACCTGCGCGGCGATCAGCTCCACGGCCTTGTCGATGGCGGCCTGCAACCCGTCGGGGTTCTTGCCGCCCGCCGT
>ULUX01064456.1_pt1 | contig 20332 bp, 13 predicted proteins | sample 1958961 | NCBI WGS metagenome assembly ULUX01 (sample SAMEA4835773, study PRJEB28245) | human gut metagenome | biome: gut microbiome; material: fecal sample | place: Denmark | collected 2008 | reverse complement strand
GCGCTTCCGGTGCGCGCCGTACAGCAGGCGGGCGACGGAAGCCGTTTCGTATGGACCGTGCGCGGCGACTCGGTCGTGCGTACGGCCGTGACGACGGGCCGTCTGGTGAACAACGCCGTCGTGCTGGAGGACGGCGTTCGGAGCGGTGACCGGATCGTGGTGGACGGCATGCAGAAGATCGGCGAAGGCAGTAAAGTCGTGTGGTGATGGGACGCTCTGTCAATATCATATCGTGGTCGATGCGCAACTTCCGCATCACCTTCCTGCTCGTGGGCTGCCTGTTCGTTTTCGGCATCTACGGACTGGTTCACATCCCCAAGCAGGAGTTTCCCGAATATACGATCCGTCAGGGCGTTGTGGTGGGCGTCTATCCGGGCGCCACGAGCGAAGAGGTCGAAGAACAGCTGGCCAAGCCGCTCGAACAGTTCCTGATGACCTACAAGGAGGTGAAGCGTTCGAAGACCACCTCCACCTCGCAGAACGGCATGTGTTACGTGATGGTCGAGCTGAACGACGACGTGAACGACAAGGACGAAGTGTGGTCGAAGATCAAGCACGGCCTTGCGGCGTTCAAGATGCAGCTTCCCGCGGGCGTCGCGGCGCTCGTGACGAACGACGACTTCGGCGACACCTCGGCCCTGCTGATCACCCTCGAATCGGACACGCGGTCGTACCGCGAACTGAAAGGGTACATGGACGACCTGAGCGACCGTCTGCGCCGCATCGAGTCGGTCTCGAACCTGCGGCCTTACGGCGTTCAGCAGGAGCAGATCTCGGTATATGCCGATCACGACCGGCTGGCGGCCTACGGCATCGGCGAGAAGGTGCTCTCCGCGGCGCTGGCTTCGCAGGGGCTGACCCCGGCGGGCGGCTCGGTGAGCAACGGCGAAACCGAAACGCCGATCCATATCGCGCCGTCGCTGGCCGGGGAGCGCGAGGTCGCGGAGCAGATCGTCTGGAGCGACCCCGAAGGCCACGTCCTGCGTGTGAAGGACGTTGCGCGCGTCGTGCGCGAATACGACGATCCGGACAGCTATATCCGCAACAACGGCCACCGCTGCGTGCTCCTCTCGATGGAGATGCGCGGGGGATACAATATCGTGGAGTACGGCCGCGAAGTGGACGAGGTGCTGCACGCTTTCATGGAGGAGGAGCTTCCGTCCGACGTCGCGGTGCAGCGCATCGCCGATCAGGCCAAGGTCGTCGGCGACTCCGTGCACTCGTTCCTGCGCGACCTGTTCGTGGCCATGGCCATCATCATTCTGGTCATGATGCTGCTCTTCCCGCTGCGGTCGGCCGTCGTGGCGGCCGTCACGATTCCGCTCTCCACCTTCATCTCGGTGGGCGTCATGTATTTGTGCGGCATTCCGCTCAATACGGTGACCCTTGCGGCGCTGGTCGTCGTGCTGGGCATGATCGTCGATAATTCGATCGTGGTGATCGACGGCTACCTCGACTACATCGGGCGCGGCCACTCGCGCTGGTATGCGGCCGTCGAGAGCGCAAGGGAGTTTTTCCCGTCGCTGCTGCTGGCGACGATCTGCATCTGCATGATTTTCTACCCGATTCTGTTCACCATGACGGGCATGATGCGCGACTTCCTGACCTATTTCCCGTGGACGATCACCATCAACCTGATGGTTTCGCTGCTGCTAGCCGTGCTGGTGATTCCGTTCCTCGAAATCGTGATCATTCCGGCGGTTCAGCCCCGCAAGGAGGGGCGTAAGAGCGTTACCGACCGTGTCCACGACGTTTACCGGCGGGTGCTGGCGTGGACCTTCCGCCACGGGTGGCTGACGATTTCGCTGGGCCTTGCCTCGGTGGCCGTTTCGCTGGTGCTGGCCACGCAGCTGAAACTCCGCATGGTGCCCTTCGCCGACCGCGACCAGTTCGCCGTGGAGATCTACCTGCGGCCCGACACCCCGCTGGAACGGACCGGAGCCGTCGCCGATTCGGTTTACCGGATGCTGCGGGCCGACGGGCGGGTGAAGTCCGTCACTTCGTTCGTGGGCTGTTCGTCGCCGCGTTTCCAGATGAGCTACGCTCCGCAGATCGCGGGTAAGAACTATGCCCAGTTCATCGTCAATACCACCTCGATCGACGATACCGAGGATATCCTCGACCGATATGCCGATGCATGGGCCGACCGTTTCCCCGAAGCCTACGTCAAATTCAAACAGCTCGACTACCAGAACGTGCCGTCGCTCGAATTCCGCTTCTACGGCAGCGACATCGACTCGCTGCGCGCCGCGGGCGACCGGCTGATGGACCGCATGCGGCGGATGCCTGAACTGATGTGGGTGCACTCCGATTATGAGGATCCCCGTGCGGTCGTCGATGTGCGGCTCGACCCCGTCACTGCGCCGCAGCTGGGCGTCACCCGAACGCTGGCGGCCGTCAATCTGGCCCTCGCCGCCGGAGACGTGCCCGTAGGGGCCGTCTGGGAGGGCGATTACAAACTGCCCGTCGTTCTCAAAAACGACGTGCGCCGGGGCGAACGCTCGCTCTCCGACGTCGGGGACACCTATGTCTCTTCGCCCGTGCCCGGCGTCAGCGTACCCCTGCGGCAGATCGCCGACATCGGGCCGGCGTGGAGCGAGAGCAAAATCGTGCACCGCAACGGCATGCGCTGCCTGACGGTCACCGCCGACCTCAAACGCGGCGCCAACGCCATGCGTGTCAATTCGCGCATAAGCGAGCTGATCGACAAGGAGCTGACGCTTCCGGCCGGCATTGCGACCGAGCTGGGCGGAGCCTACGAATTCGACTGGGAGACGATTCCGCCGATCGCGTCGGGACTGACCATTTCGCTGGTTATCATCTTCTTCTTTATTCTGGTCAATTTCCGCAAGTTCGGCATTACGCTGGTGGTCATGGCTTCGATGTCGCTCTGTCTGTTCGGGGCAGTGGTGGGGCTGCGGATCGCCGATTTCACCATCGGACTGACCTCGGTGCTGGGCTTCATCACCCTGCTGGGCATGATCGTCCGCAACGTGATTCTGATGTACCAGCATGCCGAAGACAAACGCAAGGTATGCCACTGGTCGGGGCGTCTGGCGGCCTACGACGCCGGCAAGCGGCGTATGGTGCCGATCTTCCTCACCACCGCCACCACCGCCGTGGGCGTCGTGCCGATGATGCTGGGCGGAAGCACCTTCTGGGCGCCCGTGGGCATTACGATCTTTGCCGGAGGCATCGGTTCGCTGATCCTCGTCGTTACGATACTTCCGGTGCTCTATTCCAAAATCTACAAGTGATGAAAAAAGCCGTAGTATTTCTGTTCTTGTGCGTTGCGGCGGCTCCTGCCGCGGCTCAGACGCTTTCGCTCGAAGAGTGCCGCGCCGCCGCCGTCGAACACAACCGCACGCTCCGCAACAGCAGGCTGGACCTCGACGCCGCGTCGCAGACGCACCGCGAAGCGTTCACCAATTACTTTCCGCAGATTTCCGCGTCGGGCGGCCTCTTTCAGGCGCAGCACGGACTGGTGCAGGCCGATTTCGCCGTTCCGCAGATGGGGACGCTGCCCGTTTCGATGGTCAAGCGCGGCATCGTCGGCTCCGTCACGGCCGTTCAGCCCCTGTTCGCCGGACTGAAGATCGTCACCGGCAACAAGCTCGCCCGGCTGGGCGAGGAGGTCGGACGGTTGCAGCTGCAGCAGACCGAAGCCGAGGTGCGCGAGCGGACCGATGCCTGTTTCTGGCAGGTCGTGTCGCTCCGCGACAACCTTTCGACCCTCGATGCCGTGGAGCGGCAGCTGGCCGAGATACGCCGTCAGGTCGAACTCTCGGTGAAGGCCGGGCTGGTGACCAACAACGACCTGCTGCGCGTGGAGCTGCGGCAGCAGGAGATCGCGTCGAACCGCCTGAAGGTCGAAAACGGACTGAAGGTGTCGAAAATGCTGCTGGCCCAGCATATCGGCGTCGATTGGCGCGGATTCGACGTGGCGAATGCCGCGTTCGGCGAACCGGAGGCTCCCGCCGCCTACTATGTTCCGGTCGAAGAGGCGCTCGACCGCAGGGCCGAATACCTGCTTGCGGAGAAGAACGTCGAAGCCCGGAAGTATGAGAAACGCATGGAGCGCGGCAAACGCCTGCCGACGGTAGGCATAGGCGCGGGGTATCTCTACTACAATGTGATGGACAAGAGCGTGGACGACGGAATGGTCTTCGCGCAGGTTTCGGTGCCTGTTTCGGAGTGGTGGGGCGGCGCCCATGCGCTGAAAAAGGCCCGCATCAGGGAGCAGCAGGCCGAAAACGACCGACTGCAGGCGCGGGAGATGCTTGCCGTGGAGATCGAACGGACGTGGAGCGAAGTGCAGGAGTCCTATGCGCAGATCCTGCTCATGCGGCGTTCGGTGGAGTCCTCGGCCGAGAATCTGCGTCAGAACCGGAACTTTTACAAGGCGGGAACCGCGCCGCTCACCGACCTGCTCGACGCCGAGACGCTTTACACGCAGAGCCGCAACAACCTCACTTCGGCCTGCGCCTCCTACCGTACGGCGCTTGCCAAGTATATGCGCGTGACGGGACGGTAATCTGCATTCCGGTGGCCGGTTTCCGGCATCCGTGACGCCCGGTGTACGGGGTTGTGCGGCCTTGCGCCGCGCGACCCTTTTTTCATGGCGTACGGAGTGCAGTCCGGATGCGGAAAGGCGGCGACGACCGGCGCGGGGAGCTTTCCGGCTGTTGCGGTTCCATGAATAAATCGCTAAAAACCCGTACGGCGGATGAATTCGGAGGATTGGGGTAAATGCTTTGTCCTGAGCGTTTTATCGGTCGTGTCTCGCGGGCGGTTTTTGCGGCGGCGGTTTCTCCGCGGCCGGGAGAGGGCTTGCTTTTAAATATAATTTTCTATTTTTGCGATCATGGAAATATATCCCGACCGCTGTCTCGCATCCGGAAAATCCGAATAAAATCGATGAATATTTCAGGGGATAAGAATCTTTCCGCGAAAATCAAAAACAGGCGATGAGCGATTTAGACAAACAATTGATGAATGCAGACTCTTTCGACGAGCTGTATCTGGCGTATTATCCGGCCATGCTGTCGTATGCCCGGATGTTTCTCCGGGATCAGTGGGCCGAAGACGTGGTGCAGGACGTGTTTTTCAATATCTGGAAAAACCGCCACCGGATTTCCACGGACGATCCGCTGTACAAGTACCTGCTGAAGGCTGTCTACAACCGGGCGATCAACTACATCTGGAAGCACAAGCGCGACACGGAGTACCGCTCGTGGTACGGTTCGCAGATCGACCGGATGGTGTTCGATTATTACGATCCGGACAAGAATCCGATCCTTGCCAAAATCTATGACAACGACATGCGGCAGCAGCTGCGGCAGGCGGTGGACGAGCTGCCCGACAAGCGGCGGGAGATTTTCCGCATGCGCTTTTTCGAGAACATGTCGAACAAGGAGATCGGCGAGCGGCTGGGGCTGACGGTCAGCACGGTCGAGAATCATATGTATCTGGCGCTGAAGAATCTGCGCGACAAACTGCTCTGACTTCCGGTCGGGCGTAAGCCGGATCGGGTCTTTTTCTGCAAAATTTTTTCGCATTCGGATTAGGGGGTGGGTTGCCCAGCTTTGTATTATTGGTAGAGAGCAAGATGCTGACTGCCGTTATACGGAGCGACCAAGGCCGGAGCGCATGTATAACCGAAGTCTAATCTTAAACCAATATTATTTTGAAAAACGAACTTATTTATAAGTATTTGGAGGGAAACGCGACTCCGGCCGAAGAACAGGACGTTCTGAGCTGGATTTCCGAGTCCGAAGCCAACAAAGCCGAGTTTTGCGAAATCCGGGCTTTGTGGAGCGTGCGCGACCGGAATTCCGTCGAGAACGATCCGCAGCGGATCCTCAAATCGCTCAAGGCGCTGCACGCCCGCATCGACGCGGATGCGTCGCCGCACCGCTCCAAGCGTGCGCGGATCATACGCTGGGCAGGCTGGAGCGCCGCCGCCATGCTGGGTGTTGCACTCGTCGTGGGCGGCTACCTCGTCGGCCACGACATGCACAAGGCGGCCATGGAATCGTACTATACGTTCACCAATACCGGCCGCAAACCCGAATCCCTCCGGCTGCTGGACGGAACGCAGGTCTGGCTGGCGCAGGGATCGACCCTGAGCTACGGCAAGACGTTCAGTCCGCACGACCGCACGGTGAAACTCGACGGAGAGGCCTTTTTCGACGTGGCTTCCGACAGGGACCATCCGTTTTTCGTGAAGACCAATACGGTGGTGGTCAAGGTCGTCGGCACTTCGTTCAACGTCAAGATGTATAAGGATACGGACGATACGGAGGTCGTGCTCGAACGCGGCGTGGTCAAACTCCAGTTCGGCGACAACGACAACATGATTACCATGCAGCCGGGACAGAAGATCTACTATTCGTCCGCTTCGCACGACATCTCCATCTCCGAGGTCAACGTGGAGTATCTGATGCTGCTCAAGTACGGCATGATCTCGATGTCCGATGTCCGTGTGGCCGAGATCATCCGCAAGGTGGAGGAGATCTACAGCGTCGATATAGAGACCGTCGCGCCTCTCGACGACGACCGGCTGTATAACTTCAACTTCCTGAAGTCCAATACGCTCGATGACGTGCTGGACATCATCGAGAAGATGTCGGGCGTCAAATGCCGTCCCGCGCCGGCGGCCGTCACGGAATAGAAACAAGAAACGACTTAAACCGAATAGCTGAATAGAAACCTAAATTTTCAACTGCCTATGAACTAAACCCTGATTCCATTCATCCGAATCATGTTGGCACATCCGGGCCCGGTGCTGCTGCTTTCCTCGATCAGTTTAAAACTTTACAGTCCTAATCATGAAGAAAAATTTATCTGTTTTTCGGACGGGATGCTGTATGTTGCTGCTGTTGCTGTGCAACGTCTTTACGTTGTCGGCGGCTGAAGAGCTGTATGCACAACACTACAATGTCACCCTGTCCCTGCGAAATGCAACCGTCAAGGAAGCGGTCGATGCGGTGACCCGGCAAACCGGAATTGCATTTTCGTACGAATCGTCGGTCGGCGTCATGCCGCTCGGCAATGTGGAAATCCGTGTGGACGGCGGCGCTGTCGATGCCGTTCTCGGTCCGCTGTTCGCCGACAAAGGCATCGCGTGGCAGGTCGTCGACGGCGTCGTGATCCTGACCCGGCAAAACTCCCCCCCCCAATCGGATTCCGGTCGTAGGCTGACCGTCAGGGGCCGGATAACCGCCGGCGCCGGCGAGTCGATCGTCGGTGCGACGGTCATGGTCAAAGGCACCCAGACGGGCGTCTCGTCCGACGTTGAGGGCAATTACGAAATCGTCGTTCCCGGTCCGGGTTCAGTGCTGGTATTCAATTATCTGGGTTATCAGCCTCAGGAGATCGCGGTCGGCAACCGGACGCAGATCGACGTGCGGCTCGCCGAGGACAACAACGTGCTGGACGACGTGGTGGTCATCGGTTACGGCACCCAGTCGCGCCGCACGCTGACCAGCGCCGTCTCGAAGGTGAGCGGCGCCGATCTGGAAGGCGTTCCGGTCAATTCGATCGGCGATGCGCTGAAGGGCAAGGTTCCGGGCGTACGCGTCTCGACGGCCAACAACCAGCCGGGCAGCGATCCGGTGTTCCTGATCCGCGGCGGTTCGTCGATCAACCAGTCCAATGCGCCGATCATCATCGTGGACGGCGTCCGCCGCGAGATGACCGGACTCAATACGAACGACATCGAGTCGATCGAGATCCTGAAGGACGCCGCTTCGGCGGGTATTTACGGAGCCAGCGCGTCGAACGGCGTGATTCTGGTGACCACCAAGAAGGGCAACCGCGCCAAGGGGCCCCAGATTACGTTCGAGGCGCAGGCCGCATGGACCTCGCCCGCGACGAAATTCGACCTGATGGACGCCCGCGACTATGTCGTCACCATGCGCCGCGCGCTGAACGACTGTCCCGGATATACCTACGGACAGCAGGTGCTGACGGGCGCCAACTCGGCCGGTATCGGCAACGGCGATTCGTCGATCTGGACGACCCGCTACCTGCAGGAGGGCGAAAGCGTGCCCCGCGGCTGGAGTTCGGTGGTCGATCCGGTCGATCCGTCGAAGATCATCGTTTTTCAGGATAACGACCAGCAGAGCCAGTGGTTCGACGACTCCTACTGGATGCAGTACTACGTCGGCGTGAACGGCGGCAGCGACAAGGTGACCTACGCCGCTTCGGCCAGCTACATGAAAGACGGCGGCATCGGCATCAATACCGATTTCTCCCGTTTTACGTTCCACGGCAACACCTCCTTCAAGATCACCAAGAGCCTTACGGCCGGTACGACCTTCGACTACTCGGAGACCAGCGGCAACGAGATCCCTTCGAGCGGCATCGGCAACTACTGGACGATTCTGGGCCGCGGCATGTTCATGCCCGCCACCCACCGCGACTACCTCGAAGACGGCCAGCCCGGTCAGGGTACCAACAGTACGACCATCTCGGCGGCATGGTTCGACCGCTACTATACCAACAACTATGTGACCCGCCGCTCCACGGCCAACTTCAACCTCAAGTGGGACATTGTCGACGGCCTGTCGGCTTTCGCCCAGATCGCCAACCACAACTCCTACAAGAACAGCTACCAGTATCTGGCCGGCAACGCCATCAGCCAGACCCGCCAGACCTACGAAGGGTGGTCGCAGACCAACCGCCTGAGTTTTCAGGCGCACGTCGATTACAACAAATCCTTCGGCGACCACAATCTCAGCGCCATGGCCGGATACGACTTCCTCAAGCGCAAGATCAACGGCATGTCGATGACCGTGCAGGGCGCCGAGTCCGACAAGACCCCGACGCTGGGGGCGGGCACCACGCCTACCGCATGGACCGACACCCAGACGCCGTGGTGCCAGATCTCCTATTTCGGACGTCTGAACTACAACTACAAGGAGAAATACATGCTGGGCTTCACCATGCGCGCCGACGGTTCGTCGCTCTTCGCCAAGGATAACCGCTGGGGCTATTTCCCCGCTGTTTCGGCCGGCTGGGTCGTTTCCGAGGAGAAGTTCTGGAACGTCGAGAAGTTCAACCAGCTGAAACTCCGCCTGAGCTACGGTCTGACGGGTAACAACAACGTCGATTATTACGACACGCTCGGTGCTTACAGCGTGACGGGCATCTATGCCGGTTCGGGCGCTACGCTCGCTTCGACGCTGCCCAACCTCGGCCTGACGTGGGAGAAGACCAAGCAGTTCGACATCGGTCTCGATGGCGTTCTTCAACAACCGCCTGCGCGTGGCCGCCGACTATTACAGCAAGAAGTCGGAAGACCTGCTCTTCGACGTCTCGCTGCCCGATACGTCGGGATACGGCTCGGCCATGCAGAACGTCGGTTCGATCCGCTTCTACGGTCTCGAATTCGAAATTTCGTCGGTGAACGTCAGCACCAAGAACTTCAGCTGGACGACCGACTTCACCTACTCGTTCAACGCCAACAAGGTGCTGTCGCTGCCCGACGAGTATTACTATAAGGATATCGACGGCAAAGACGCATGGCGCATCGGCGGCTATACGATGTCCGAGTCGGGCTACCGCTTCGGCGGCACGGCCGTCGGCGAGCCGCTGGGACGCATCTACGGCTACAAGACCTCCCATATCATCGAATCCGAGGCGCAGGCCGACGCCGCGCTTTACGACTCCAACTCGCACGGCTACCGCCGTTCGGACGGCCTGTCGATCGCCGGACGCAAGGACGTGGGCGACTACGAGTGGAAAAACCGCGCGGGGTCGGCGCTTACGGCCGACGGCCGCGAGCAGATCAACGGCGAGGACATGTTCCTGCTGGGCAATGTCGTGCCCCATTCGACGGGCGGTATGAACAATACCTTCAAATTCAAGAACCTGACCCTTTCGGTCTACCTCGACTATGCGCTGGGACATTCGATCTACAACTACCAGTATACGCGCTGCTTCCAGACCTCGATGGGCAACTGCAACTGGAATCTGGTCTACGATGCCCTGAATACATGGCAGAAGCCCGGCGACGACACCAAGTTCGCCCGCCTGACTCCCAACGACGCCGACGGCGGCAACCGCAACTACTCGCGCATTTCGAATATCAACGTGCAGAAGGCCGATTACCTCTGCCTGCGCGACGTGACGCTCTCCTACGATCTCCCGCTGCGCTGGATCCGCAAGGTCGGTCTGGGCCGTCTGACCGTTTCCGTGTCGGGCAACACGCTCTGCTACTGGACCGGCGTCAAGGGTATTTCGCCCGAATCCGCCTCGGTCGGCAGCTCGACGGGCATGTACAGCGTTACCAGTTCGAGCGCCACTTCGTTCAACAACTATCCTCCGACGCGCAAGGTGCTCTTCGGCCTCAAGGCGACCTTCTGAGAATGCGGATGATTCGGTGATCTAAAAACAAGAATGCTATGAAAATATATGGAATAATCCTTTCTGTTCTGGGGGCCGCCTCGGTTGCGCTGAGCACTTCCTGTCACGGGGAACTCGACGTCACGCAGTCCGACAAGCTCAACACCACCAACATGTGGACCAGCGAGAGCGACGCCCTCACCGCCACTACCGGCATCTACTACCGCCTGCGGCAGGCGTTCGCCCAAAGCAAGGCCAATCCTTTCTTCTGGGGCGAACTGCGCGTCGGCCCGGCCATGTGGGGCAAGGGCACCGGCCGCTCGCTGTGCGACAACGACATGCTGGACGTCATGCTCAACACCCTCAGCGCCTCCGATGCCTCGACCGACTGGAGCTATCTTTACACCACCATCGACCAGTGCAATCAGGTGCTCAAATACGCTCCCGGAATCGGCATGTCCGAGGACAATATGAACTACTGTCTGGGCAACGCCCGTTTCATCCGGGCGTACTGCTACTTCTGGATCGCCCGCGTGTGGGGCGACGCTCCGGTGATTACGACTCCGACCGAGGGAACCGGCGAGGCGATCTATCCCTCGCGCCATCCGGTCGCCGAGGTCTATGCCCGGATCGAAGACGACCTGAACGCTGCGGCGGGGTATATCAGGACCAATGCGAAGGGCTGCTACTATGCGACGGCCGACAACGTCAATCTGCTCCGTGCCGACTTCGCGCTCTGGATGTATGCGGCGGGCGGCGGCGACGGCTACCTGACCATGGCCGAGACGGCTTTGGGCGCGGTGCAGTCGGCCGGCCTGCTCGACCGGTTCGCCGACGTGTTCAGCATCTCGAACAAGAAGAACAGGGAGATCGCTTTCGCCCTGCATCTGGAGAACGGCGAGTATACGTCGGGCAGCTACTTCTCCTACTTCATCTGGGGCAGCACCCAGATCAAGGCCGAGTACCGCAACGCTCCCGACGGGGTGCCCGTCAGTTCGAACCAGTGGTTCCTCTACTCGGACGACTTCATCGGGTTCCTCAAGCGGAGCAAGGAGCTGGGCGACCAGCGGACCGATGTGACCTATATGGAGCGCACGGGCGTCAGCGATATGTACGAAGTCATCCAGTGGCCCAACAAGCTCATCGGCAATATCTCTACGGGCACGATAGTCTGGGAGCAGGATTTCATCCTCTACCGCTATGCGCAGTATTACACCATGCTGGCCGAACTGCGCTACCACCGGAAGGACTATTCGGGAGCGCTCACGGCCCTCAATACGCTGGCGCAGCGCGCCTACGGCAAAGCGAATTTCCATACCGACTCCTCGGCCGCAGCCGTCCGGCAGGCGCTCGTGGACGAGAACCTCAAGGAGTTCGCCGAAGAGGGCAACGTCTATTTCACGCTGATCCGTCTGGGGGCGATCCATGATTATAATCCCTACCGCTATGTGGACGGGCTGGGACAGTGCGGCATCGACACGTCGCGCCCCAACCAGCTGCTGATGCCCGTGTCGAAGAAGGCGATGAACAAGAACAACAAGATCACGCAGACACAGGGCTGGTCGTAACGGTGTATTGTTTAATGAAAAAAGCTGACTCAGAATGAAAACATTACGAATGCTATATACGGCGGCGCTGCTTTCCGCAGCCATGCTGCTCGCGGGCTGTTATTCGACCGATACCGACGACGACCTGCTTTCGACGGCGACGCTCATCAGCATCTATCCCTCGACGGTCTCGGTCGGCAGCGCCGCCGCGACCCAGAATGTGGTCGTCACGCTCGCCCCGAAGTCGAAGCGGAATCTGGACTGGTCCTGTTCGGTCCAGTCCGCATGGGTGACCGCGGTCCGGGAAAAGGTCCCCGGCGAAAGCACGGGAACCGTTTATGAGGACGCCGTTGTCCTCGCCTTCCTCGAAAATACGGCTTACAAACGTCAGACGACGCTTACGATCACGGCCTCCGACGGCACTGTGCTGGAAGTCCCGGTCGTGCAGAAGGGCATCTATGCCGACGCCTATGTGAAGGCCGCGCCCGAATCGCTGACCTTCATGGCCGAGAATCCGCAGCCCGCTGCCGTTGCGATCGACACCAATATGGACACCTTTGCGGCCGTGTCCGATTCCGACTGGTGTACGGTCGTCGATAACGGCGACGGCACGATAACGGTGACCTGCACCGAATACGGCGACAATACGGCGGACCGCACGGCCGAAATCACCGTCACGGCCGGCACGCCCGACACGAGCGAAGCCCGGACGGTCATTCCCGTCACCCAGCTGCGCAAGGACGTCTACTGCTACCTCTACGGCAGCGGCGTGCCCAAGTACCCGACCCGCGAGAAGTGGGGTCAGATGACCAAACTTTCCGACCGGGTGTATGTAGACAGCGTCTATGTCAAGAACGGACGTTTCTCGGTTTACACGACCGAAGGCGATACCTACCACCTCGACGGCGCCGGCAATCTCTCGGCAGCCGAAACCGACCTGACGGTCGATGTGGCCGGACTGCGGATCGTTACGCTCAACCTGAACGAGAAGACCTATTCGATCGAGCGCATCACGACTCCCAACTGTCTGCCCGACAGCGAAGTGGCGAAATACGCGACCTCGACCTACACGGCCAACGGCCGCACCAAGGTCTGGATGCGCGCGGGTCTCGACTGGAACGGCGGCGAGAATATCGGCGGCATCAAGCTCGGCAGCCGCATGGTCTCCGATGCGAACAACGTCGGCGGCTATACGTCGAACGTCAGCAGCTACGAGACGGTCCGTGTGAGCGATTACGACGAAGTCGAGAGCGGCGGCAAGGCGCAGGGCGAAGTGGAGATGTCCGCCAAATACGGCCGCATCTATACGCTGACCGAGTTCCTGACGGGCACCCCGAAGGCCGCCGTTGAGCTGGCGCGCCTACTTACGGACTGGCCTGCGGAGTACCGTCCCGGCAGTACGTTCGTCGATGCCGTCGGCAACGATATCCCCGTGAGCAGCGTGAAGTCGCTTGCCTCTGCCGATTTCGAGAATACGCCGAGTCTTTCGATGCAGATTCAGGGCATCTGTCCCTACGGCTGGCATGTAGCCAACGTGCAGGACTTCTACGACATGCTCTGTGCCGCGGCCGCAGCCAAGGGCGTGACGCCGAATCCGCTCAGCGCCATGATCGGAAAGTGGAGCGTGCCCGATGTGCTGCGTTCGGCCGAAGGGTGGAGTGCGGCGCCGACGCGCCACGCGGCCGCCGATGCGTTCGGATTCGACTTCTTCCCGCAGGGCCGCCGGCTGTTCAAGTCCGGGTATCAGTATTATGCTTCCCGCGGCGAGATGTTCATCTGCCATCCGGGCGGTTTGAGCAGCGGCGTCTACCAGTGCTGGCGTATCAATGCGCTGACCAACAATGCCGCGGATCTGACCGTCAGCACTACCTATAATATCGGCGACTGCTCGGCGTCGTTCCGCTGCGTCAAGAATTACGAGAATTTTTAAGGACCGACCGGCTGCGGGGCATACCCGCCCTGCGGCCGGATCTTAACAACGAATCTGAATTATGAAAGTACTGAAACTGCTCCTGCTGTTTGCGATGGGCGCTTCCCTTTCGCTGGCAGGCTGCGACGACGATTACCTGTACCCGGTCGAATATCCCGTGTACGATCCCGACGGCGGTTCGGATAACGGCGGCGGCGATGAAATTCCCGTTCCCGAAAAGGTGAACAACAAGGTCGTCGCCCACCGCGGCGGCTCGGCCGAGGCCGGGACCGCCAAATATCCCGACAACTCGATCGCTTCGCTCAGTTACGCCATCAGTCTGGGGTGTTACGCCTCGGAGTGCGATATTTACTGGACTGCCGACAATAACGTCGTCGTCGCGCATGCCGCCAACGGCTGTTATGTGAACAACCTCAAGCCGTGGGAACACACGCTCAACGAACTGCGTGCCGCGGGCAAGCTCTCCAACGGCGAGCTGCTGCCGACGTTGGAGGAGTTTATCGACGTGGCGCTCCATGCCGGAACGACGCGGCTCTGGCTCGACGTGAAACGGATCGAGGTGGGCGGCGCGACCTCCAACACGGCCGAGTCGGTCAAGGCCTGCTTGCGGGCCTGCGAGATCATCAGGGAGAAGAAGGCCCAGCATTTCTGCGAGTTCATCGTTTCGGGCAATGCCGCCATCTGGGCGGGATGTTATTCCGCGGCCCAGCTGGCCGGCATCAAGGTCGGCTGGATGAGCTACTCGGCGCCTTCGGCCTATAAGTCCTATCTCGATCCGTGGGCGAACCTCGACTACTCGAACTTCTTTGCCGGCGGCGCCGAAGTTTCGAATCCGAAGTACCCGCTGCAGAGCTACCTCGACGCCGGTGTCGCGCTGAGCGTCTACAATGCCGATACGGACCCCGAAATGACCTATGTCCTGAAATATTACCCCAAGATGAAGGCCGTATGTACGAACTATCCTGCCAAACTGCTCGGCAGAATCGGGTCGGAGGGGCTGTAGTGCGTCGCACCCGAATTTTTACGGGAGTCTTTATGACAGAAAGTGAGCCGGACCGTCCGGCTCACTTTCCGTTTTGCGCCCGCTCCGGAAGCCGCCGCGCGGAGAGTTTCCATGGTAGGATCTGAGATTTCCCGGACCGTGGATTTCCCGGACTGCGGAATAAAATAATTTGGAAAGTTTGTAATGCCGGGCATTTGTTTTAATTTTGTTCAATCCAAAATTACGACGATGCAACCTCGGAACTTTCTTTTCTCCTTCGGATTCTTGTGGACCGTGCTGGCGTGCACTCTTTTGCCGGGGTGTGCCGACCGTCCGGAGTATTTGCTGCAGACCGAGGCGGCATTGGAACGGCTCGACGCGGAACTCTCCAACAAGCCCCGCTACCAGCAGTGGCGGCAGGAGCAGGCCGACGCGCTGCGCAGCCGGATCGACGACGGACTGCCGCCCTTGGAGCGTGCCGAACGGCTCTTTGCCGTCGCGCAGATTTACGTGACTTTCCACCTCGATTCTTCGGCTTATTATGTCGAACGGCTCTACCGGCTGGCCGAGCGGACCGGGTCGCGGCACGTGCGCCGCTTCGCCCTGCTGGGCGACATCGACGTCTGGCTGGGGCGGGGGCAGGTCAGTCTGGCCGAGGAGCTTTTCCGGAAGATCGATACGGCCGGTATGACGCCCGGCGAATACAGGGCTTGGCATTCGCGCTACAGCTCGGTGGCTTCGCGCCGCTACGACGAAGCCGCGGATTCCCTTCAGAAGAGGGCGTGGGGCGATACGCTTTCCCATATCAGGAAGCTCTCGGTGCCGGGCTGCAGCGACCAGACCCGTACGCGCATGGCCGCCGCGCGGCTCAGCGAAACGGGTCGCTACGACGAGGCTCTGCAGCTGCTCGAACCGCTGACGGCCAAAAACCTGAGCCACCAGAATTTCGCCCTCGTCTACTATTCGATGGCGCATATCGCCAAGGGGCAGGGCGATGAGGACCGGATGCTCTATTATCTGGCCGAGTCCTCCATATCCGACCTGCGCGCCGGCACCCGCTCCTATTCGTCGCTGTACGATCTGGCCCTCGAACTTTTCGACCGCAAGGATTACGACCGGGCGACAGCCTACATGGGTTCGACCTTCGACGACGCGATCCGCTGCAAATCGGTGACGCGGATTCCCAACTCCTCTTCGGCGGTGGTGAAGATCAACGAGGCCGTGATTTCGAATATCGCCCAGCAGCAGAAGCTGATGTCCCGCACGATCTGGCTGGCCGGGATTTTCCTGATCGTGCTGATCGCGATCCTGTGGTTCGTCCTTTGGCAGCACCGCCGTCTGCAAGGCAGTCACGAACAGCTGATCCGGATGAGCGACCTGCTGCGCGAGAAGCACGACGAACTGCTGAAAAAGAACGACCATATCCGCGACATCAACAACGCGCTGGTCGATTCCAACCGCATCAAGGACCGCTATGTCTGCCATTATATCGACCTTTCGGTCCATTATATCAAGCAGATAGACGCCTTCCGCCGCGAAGTGTGCCGCATCGCCAAGACCAAGGGCGCCGACGAAGTCGTGCGGCGTCTCAATTCGTCGCAGGTGATCGACGGCGAGTACCAGAAATTCTACCAGTCGTTCGACAGCTCCTTTCTGGATATCTTCCCCAACTTTATCGGACAGGTCAACGAGCTGCTGCAACCTGAGTTCCGGTTTACGCCGCGCTCCGATTCGTCGCTAACTACCGAGCTGCGCATTCTGGCCGCCATCCGGCTGGGGATTACCGACAGCGGGCATATCGCCTCGCTGCTCAACTGCGCCTCGGCGACGGTCTATACCTACCGCACCAAGCTGCGCAATGCGGCTCTCGACCGTGACAATTTCGAGGAACAGGTCTCGAAAACAGGGTTGTGACATGTCCGGAGTCTATATAATCCGGGGTTTGGGTGTGTTTTTTATTTTTCTGAAAATCAGTTGTATATAGACTGATATAGTTCTATATAGTTCGATATGTACGCTGGAAAACTCATAAAATAAAGGTAATTTTGTCTTGACCGTCCGACGCAGGCCCTAAACGTGTCTGTCCTCCGGACGGCGCCCTTCGCCGCGGCCTGCCGCCGGGCGCGGGACGATGCCGGAGCCGACCCCTCCGGATGAAGGCCGACACCAATATATAAAAGAACCGATAAACCTTAAACTTATGTTATCTCGATCCAATCTTTGCAGCGGACTCGCCCGGACGTGCGGTTTCGCGCTGCTGCTTGCGACGGGCGTTTCGTGCGCGTCGCCCCAGAATGTGCTCACCGAAGCCGAGGCCGCCGACGGCTGGGAGCTGCTGTTCGACGGCAAGACGCTCGACCAGTGGAAAGATTACAACGGCGATTCGCTCACGCAGCCGTGGCACGTCGTGGACGGCTGCATTCAGGCCAACGGCGACGGCAGCGACCTTTCGGGCTACATCGTCACCAAGAAACAGTACGAAAACTTCATCCTCGACTGGGACTGGAAACTCTCCTACGGCGGCAACAGCGGCATGCTCTACCACGTGCTCGAAGATCCCTATTTCAAGGTCCCCTATGTGACGGGTCCCGAATACCAGCTGATCGACAACGACGGCTGGGAGGCCGAGAACGCTCCGACCAAACTTGAGGAGTGGCAGCGGCTGGGCGTGGATTACGCCATGCACCTGCCCGATCCCGATTCGATGTTCGTCAACCCGCAGGGCGAGTGGAACAACTCGCGCATCGTCTGCGACAACGGCCATGTCGAGCACTGGCTCAACGGACACAAGATCCTCGAATTCGATGCCTACACCGACGACTGGTTCGCCCGCAAGAACAGCGGCAAGTGGGAGACGGCTCCCGAATACGGACTGGCCCGCCGGGGCGTCATCTGCCTGCAGGACCACGGCTATCCGGCCTCGTTCCGCAACCTGAAGATCAAGGAGCTGCCGCGCAAGGCGGGCCGTGAAGTCGAGCTTTTCAACGGAAAAGACCTCACGGGCTGGGAAGCCTACGGCACGGAGAAGTGGTACGTGGACAAGGAGGGCAACCTCGTCTGCGAGAGCGGTCCCGACAAGGAGTACGGCTACCTCGCCACGCGCGAATATTACAACGACTTCGACCTGACGCTCGAATTCAAACAGCTCGCCAACGGCAATTCGGGCGTCTTCTTCCGTTCGTTCGTCGAGCCGCCCGTGAAGGTCCACGGCTGGCAGTGCGAGGTGGCTCCCAAGGGCCACGACACGGCGGGCATTTACGAATCCTACGGCCGCGGATGGCTGGTTCAGATTCCCGACGAGAAGGAGAACATCCTCAAGGAGGGCCAGTGGAATACGCTGCGCCTGCGGGTCGAGGGCGACCGGGTGCAGACGTGGCTCAACGGCGAGGAGATGGTGGACATTACCGACGCCAAGATCGGCGCCGCGCAGGGTCGCATTGCCCTGCAGATCCACGACGGCGGCGGGATCAAGGTGCAGTGGCGCAATTTCCGCCTGACGACTTTATAAACTACTAACATTCCGATAAACATGAGTACCTCCCGTAGAGATTTTCTGAAGACGCTGGGCGGCATGGCGCTGCTGACGATCGTCCCGCGCCAAGTGCTCGGCGGCCCGAAGTTCACCGCTCCGAGCGACCAGCTCACCAAAGGCATCATCGGCGTGGGCGGCATCGGCAAGAGCAGCTACCACTTCACCAGCAACAAGGACTGCCGGCTGGTGGCTGTCTGCGACGTGGACCGCAACCACCTCGAAAGCGCCGTCGCGCTGGGACAGAAGAAGTTCGGCGAGACGCTGGAAGCCTACAGCGACTTCCGCCGCCTGATCACCGACCCCAATATCGACATCGTGCATATCGCCACGCCGCCGCACTGGCACGGCATCATGGCCGTCGAGGCGGCCAAGGCCGGCAAGGACATCTGGTGCGAGAAACCGATGACGCGCACCATCGGCGAAGGCAAGCGCGTAGCCGAAGCCGTCCGGCGCAACAACCGCATCTTCCGCCTGAACACTTGGTTCCGCTTCAAGGATACCTTCTATGGTCTCGGCACGACGGTCGAGCCGCTCAAGAAGCTGATCGACAGCGGCCTGCTGGGCTGGCCGCTCAAGGTGACCATTTCGGGCACCACCGGATTCACGTGGAAGTTCTTCTGGGTGGGCCGGGAAAACCTCGCTCCGGAACCTGTTCCCGCCGAGTTGGATTACGACATGTGGCTCGGTCCGGCGCCCTACAAACCCTACAACAAACACCGCGTGCACAGCACCTTCCGCGGCTATTGGGATTACGACGGCGGCGGTCTTACCGACATGGGCCAGCACTACATGGACCCCGTGCAGTACCTGCTGGGCAAGGACGAGACGTCGCCCGTCAAGATCGAGGTGGACGCTCCGCAGCAGCATCCCGACGCCGTGGGCATCTGGCGTAAAATCGTCTATACCTACGATGACGGCTGCCAGATCGTCCTCGAAGGCGAGGGCTTCGAAAGCGAGGGCGACACGCCCTATATCGAAGGTCCGCTGGGCAAGGTTTACAAGGGTTTCCGCTGCACCATTCCCGACGTGATGGAGAAACTGGCCGAGATGCCCGATCCCGAACCGCAGAACACCGATTTTCTGGAGTGCGTGCGCACGCGGCGCAAATTCGCGCTCGACGAGCAGATCGGTCACCGCAGTTCGACGCTCGTGAATCTGGGCGCCTGCGCCCTGCGGCTGAACCGCACCCTGCACTTCGATCCCGATACCCAACTCTTCATCGGCGACGATGCCGCCAACCGACTGATCGATCAGCCGATGCGCGGCCCGTGGCATATTTAGCACCTGTTACCATGAAAAAGATAATCACACGACTGTTTATTCTGGGCGCCCTGATCGCCCTGCTGCCCGCAGGGCTTGCCGCCCAGCAGCTCGACGCCCGGCAGCGCAACGCCGAGACCGTCGTTGCCGACGGTCTGGCCCAGCTTCCGGCCGCCACGCCCGCCGTTTTCAACGAAGTGATGGGCGAACTTGCCGCTACGGGAAGCGCCGGTGTCGAAATGATCGCCGGCATGCTCACTCCCGCCGACAAGGGTAAGAACGCGACGCTCGAATACGCCCTGAACGGCATCACTGCCTATGCGACCGCCCCCGGAAACGAAGCCCTGTGCGCCGATGTCCGCAAGGGACTGGTTCGGGCGATCGAACGCTGCGCCGACAACGCCAACCGCGCTTTCCTCTTCTCGCAGCTGCAGCTCTGCTCCGCGGCGGAGGACGCCGCATGGATACTGCCTTATCTGGACGACTCCTATCTGGCCGACTATGCGATCCGTGCGCTGATCTCTACGCCCGGCACCGAGCCGGTTCTGCTCGCCGAGGCCCGCAAGGAGGGCCTTGCGGCCGAACGGAAACGCGCGCTGGCCTATGCTTTCGCCGAAAAGCGGATGACGCAGGCCGAACCCCTCCTGCTGGGATGGCTCGGCGGCGCCGACGCCCGGACGGCCGAGCAGATTTACAATGCGCTGGCCGTCTGCGGTTCGCGCGCTTCGCTC
>ULUX01068760.1_pt1 | contig 20712 bp, 17 predicted proteins | sample 1958961 | NCBI WGS metagenome assembly ULUX01 (sample SAMEA4835773, study PRJEB28245) | human gut metagenome | biome: gut microbiome; material: fecal sample | place: Denmark | collected 2008 | reverse complement strand
GCGGCGCAGCGGTGGGGATCGGCGTAGGTGCCCACCTCGTGGACTGCCGCCGGGTCAAAGATGTTGATGTCCGCGTCCATGCCTGCAGCCAGGCGGCCTTTTCCCCGGAGCCGCAGGGCGGCGGCAGGTATGGCGGTCATGGAGGCTACCGCCTCCGGCAGAGTGAGCACCTTCTCCTGCCGGACGTACTTCTCCAGGACCCGGGCGAAGGTGCCGTATACCCGGGGGTGGCGCTTTCCGGAGGTGGGATAGGTGCTGTCGGAGATCACCGCACTGTAGGGCAGGCGGAGGAGCCTTGCGATGTCCGCCTCGTCGGTAATGAAGTCGATCATGGTGATGGCGCAGTTCTCACTGACCAGCAGATCACAGGCGCAGGTGAAGGGATCTTTCCCCTGGGCTTTGGCAATGTCCGCCACACTCATACCCTGGAAGGGGCGGTTCTCCGGCTGGTTCAGAGTGGAGCAGAGGATATTCTCCCAGCCCACCATGCCGGCGATGTTGTCAAAATCCCGACCGTTTTGGATCCGCTCCGCCAGCTCCCGGCGGCGGGCAGGGTCCCGCAGCCGTTCCGTAATGGCCTGGGTGCCGCCGGTGAGGAAGTCGGGGGGCAGGATGTGGATCAGCTGTGTGGAACCGGCGGTGTAGGGATAGACGTCGCAAGTGACGTCCAGTCCCTCCTCCCTGGCCCGGTCCATCATGGCGATGGCCTGAGGGATCTTCTTGCCCCAGTTGCGAGAACCCATGGCTTTGAGATGGCTGATGTGGACGGGAACCTGGAGCCGCCGGGCCACGGTGAGCATCTCCTCCAGGGCCTCACACACGGCGTCCCCCTCCTCCCGCATGTGGACAGTGACCGGAATGTCCGTCCCCCGGAGGACAGAGAGCACAGAAATCAGCTCCTCGGTGCTGTAGAAGCACTCCGGGGCGTAGCCAAGGCCCAGGGATACTCCCAGGGCCCCTTCCTCCAGAGCCTTCTCCAGGGCCCTCTGGATGGCGTGGATCTGGCTGGAGTCCAAGGTCTGGCAGGCATAGCCCGCCACAGCAGCCCGGATGGTCCCGGCTCCTGCCAGCATGCCGGTGTGCAGAGGCATGCAGTCTGCGGAGCGGAGGTACTCCCTCAGAGAATCGGTGGGCACCGCCTCCCCTGCCGGCCCGGTGATGGGTTCCAGATAGTCCAGTACCGCCTGACGGTAAGGTCCGTCAATGGGGGCCACAGACAGCCCGCAGTTGCCGTTTATGATGGTGGTGAGACCCTGGCGCAGCTCCAGCTCCCCGAAACCCTCCCGGAACACCTCCGCGTCGGCATGGCGGTGGATGTCGATAAAGCCGGGGGTCACTGCCTTACCGGCGGCGTCGATGACCTTCTGGGCGGGACCCGGGCAGTGGCCGACGGCAGCGATTTTGCCCTCCGACACTGCCACGTCGGCGGCGTAGGGCTGGCTGCCGCTGCCGTCGATGATCGTGCCGTTTCGGATCAGAATATCGTACATCAGGAAATACCTCCTCTCAGCAGTACACAAGATGTGAATGGCCTGTGGAAAAAACCGCCGGAGCCATCAGGCCTCCGGCGGCGATTTTAATCATTTCAGCCGGGCCTGAAGCTCCCGGAGGGTGACGGCATAGGCCTCCCGCTCATGGGGCAGCACCGGCAGTTTCTCCGGCAGAGGCCAGCCCTTGGCGGCAAAGAGCCGCCGGATGATAAGGTCGGTAAAATCCGGGTTCTTCACCAGTACCGGCCCGGTGAGGTGGGTGGCAAGGATGTTGCCCACAGCGTAGCCCTCGGCGCCGTGCTCGGCGTCGTTGCCAAAGCCCATGGGCAGAGCGGAGAACAGCGGCGCGGTGATGCCGGAGGTGGTGGAGCACTTGTTCATAAAGCCCACTGCCGGGGCCTCCCACAAAGTGGAGGTGGCGATCACATCGCCGGGGACGCGCTTTTCCGTCTCCACGGTGGTGAAGTCCGCCAGGCTCAGACCGCCCCAGACCTTGCCCTGGGCGTCGGTGACAGAGCGGCCCAGAGTCTCCATGGCGTTGCCGGTGAAGAAAAGGAGACAGCCGCGGTCCAGAGCATCCCGGATGGCCTGGGCATGGTGGGTCAGACCCAGCAGCACCGCCTTCTGGGCCCCCTCGGTGCCGGCACCCATGTAGATGAGATCAGCCCCGGTAAAGTTGGGCACATCCTCGGCGGTGACCTTCACCAGGTTAACGGTGACGCCCAGAGCCTCCAGGTGGCGGCGGAGGACGGAGATGTTGGCGTATTCCCCATAGAGGGACATGGTGTCGGGGTAGAGATGCAGAATCGTCAGTTCCATGATGACCCTCCTTATTGGTCTTCCCGCTCAGTGAGCGAGAGCAGCTTGTCCCGGTCGGAGAAGCAGGTGAGGACGTAGATGTCCTCGTCCCCTGCCGCCTTCAGGGCCTCGGCGGCCTGGGCGGCAGTGTCGTAGCAGGCGATCTTCTGCGGATTCACAGAGGTGTAGTCAAAGCGCATGGCCAGGTCGTTGACGTACTTGCCGCAGAGGACCACTTTTTCCACCTGGGGGCAGCTGAGACGGTCAAAGTCGATGTCCCACAGCCAGCTGGTCTCGCCGGTGAAGTACTTGCGGCTGATGGCGTCCACCAGGACAATGACAGTGCAGGGCTTTTCTGTGGAGCAGATATAGTCCAGGTTGGTGTCGTAGGCCACGGAATTTTCGTGTTTGCTGGTGAGGAGGGTGCCGTGGTGGGCTCCCAGGGTGAAGCGGATCATGCGGCCGTTTTTCAGAATGTAGTCGTTGATGACCGGGGCCATGGTGGCCTTGTTCACCCCCGCCAGGGAGCAGACAGACCAGGCGGCCAGGATGTTGTAGACGTTGTAGATGCTGCGGAAACTGAGATGGATCTCTGTGTCGCCGCCGATGGTCAGCCGTCCCTCCTTCAGGTCCAGATCTGTGACGGCGAAGTCCGGATCATGGCGGCTGTAGCCGCAGCTTTCACAGTGGTAGTGGCCGATGTGGTGGTAGTGGTAGCAGGAGTAGACCATGCGGCCCCGACACACCGGGCACCGGGCCCCGTCGTCGTAGACGCCCCGGGGCGTGTCGGTGCTGATGGAGCAGCGCTCCAGGCCAAACCACTTCACCTTCTCCGGATCGTGGCCCTGGGCGAACCGGGACACCAGGGGATCGTCGGCGTTGAGGACCAGGGTGGTCTCCGGGTGGATGGCAGGCAGGATGGAGGCAAACACCCACTCCGGGTGGCCGTTGCGAGTCAGCTGATCCCGGTAGAGGTTGGTGATGACAAAGTGGGTGGGGTGGAAGTGGCGGAAGCTGAGGCGGGCGTAGCGCTCATCGCTCTCCAGCAGCAGTACGTCTCCCTTCACTTTTCCGCCTAAGGTGCTGCGGGAGAGGATCAGGGTGGTGACGCCCTCGATCTGGTTGGAGCCCTCGGCGTTGTAGACTACGTCCTTGCCGGCGGAGCGGAGGATGGAGGCGATCATCTCCACTGTGGAGGTCTTGCCGTTGGAACCGGTGACGGCGATGATGTAGGGGGGCAGCTTCACCCGGCCCAGGACGTCGGGGCAGAGCTTCAGGGCGTACTGGCCCGGCAGACTGCTGCCCTTGCCTACCAGCTTGCCGATGAAGCGCAGCAGCTTGCAGACAACGATAGCGAGAAACATGCGCATAATCTTGTTCACTCCTTGGTGTTGGTTTGTCCGCCACTTTCCGGCGGGAGGGGGGTCCCGAAGGGGACAAAAGAATGATTTTTGATTATATATTATAATATTTTAGAACAATAATACGAAAAGTTTTTATAATTGTCGGATTCTAAGAGGGGTGTTTCCGGTAGGCTCGCTTTTCGGCACCCGAACGTGACCGGGACTGGGAGCCGAGGAGGCCACTTCCAAAATCGTCATCAGCTCCGCTCCAGATGGATCATCAGCGCCGCCACGTCTGCGGGGCTGACCCCAGAGATCCGGCTGGCCTGTCCAAGGTTCATGGGCTGCACGGCGGAGAGCTTCTCCCTGGCCTCCAGCCGCAGTCCCTGGATGTGGGCGTAGTCGGTGCCGGGAGGGATCACCCGGCTCTCCAGCTTTTTGAAGTCCTCCACCTCCTGGAGCTGGCGCTGGATATAGCCCTCGTATTTGACAGAGATCTCCACCTGCTCCGCTGTTTCCGGAGGCAGGTCCGGCATCTCTGGATCAAATTGCCGGAGGTCGGTATAGTGGATCTCCGGACGGCGGAGCAGGGCGATCATGGGAGCGCCGTCGCTGACCGGGGCGGTGCCCCGATTTGCCAGGAAGGCGTTGAGCTCGGCTGTGGGAGGCAGGCCCTTCCCTGCCAGCCGCCGGACTTCCCGGCGGACAGCTTCATATTTGGCCTCCACCTCTGCCAGCCGTTCATCACTGACCAGCCCCAGCCCATGGCCGATGGCGGTGAGCCGCTGGTCGGCGTTGTCCTGGCGCAGCAGCAGCCGGTACTCACTGCGGCTGGTCATCATCCGATAGGGCTCGTCGGTGCCCTTGGTCACCAGATCGTCAATGAGGGTGCCGATGTAGGACTGGCTGCGGGTGAGGACAAAAGGCGATTGGCCCCGGAGCTTCCGGGCGGCGTTGACGCCTGCCACAAAGCCCTGGACTGCCGCCTCCTCATAGCCGGAGGAGCCGCAGAACTGCCCCGCGCCATAGAGGCCGGGGACTTTCTTCGTCTCCAGGGTGGGCTTGAGCTCCAGCGGGTCCACGCAGTCGTATTCGATGGCGTAGGCGGGCCGCATGATCTCCGCGTGCTCCAGGCCCGCGATGGTATGAAGCATCTCCCACTGGACATCCTCCGGCAGAGCGGAGGAGAAGCCCTGGATGTAGAGCTCCTCCGTGTCAAGGCCCATGGGCTCGATAAACAGCTGGTGGCGGAGCTTGTCCGGGAACCGGGTGATCTTGGCCTCGATGGAGGGGCAGTACCGGGGGCCCACCCCCTCGATGACCCCGCTGTGCATGGGGGAACGGGAGAGATTTTCCCGGATGATCCGGTGAGTCTCCTCGTTGGTGTAGGTGAGGTAGCACACTGCCCGGTTCACCGGTTTTTCCCGGGTGGTGAAGGAGAAGGGCATGGTCTCGGCGTCCCCCTCCTGGAGCTCCATTTTGGAGAAATCCACCGTCCGGGCGTTGACCCGGGGAGGCGTGCCGGTCTTGAACCGCCGCAGTCCCAGTCCCAGGCGTAAGAGACAATCCGTGAGGGATGTGGCGGCAAACATGCCGTCAGGGCCTCCCTCCCGGACGCACTCTCCCACGATGGTCCGGCCGTTGAGGTAGGTGCCGGAGCAGACGACAGCGGCCTTTACGGCGAACACCGCCCCGGTCTGGAGGACCACATGGCTCACCGCGCCGCCGGTGAGCCGGATCTCTGTGACCTCTCCCTGGCGCACCGTCAGGTTTTCCTGCCGCTCCAGGGTGTGCTTCATGACCTGCTGGTACAGCCGCCGGTCTGCCTGAGCCCGGAGGCTGTGGACGGCAGGGCCTTTGCCCCGGTTGAGGAGCCGGTACTGGATGCAGGCCTTGTCAGCGGCCCGGCCCATCTCGCCTCCCAGGGCGTCCAGCTCCCGGACCAGGTGGCCCTTGCCGGTGCCGCCGATGGCGGGGTTGCAGGGCATGTTTCCCACTGCGTCCAGATTGATGGTGAAGCAGATGGTTTTCATACCCAGCCGGGCGGCGGCCAGAGCTGCCTCAATGCCGGCGTGGCCCGCCCCGATGACGGCAATATCATATTGTCCTGCGTCAAATTCTCTCATGGATGTTTCGTATCCTTGTGACAAAAGATTCTTCTCTGTCAGCCGCGCTCCAGGGTCAGAACTGCGATCTGGGGCCGGTTGAACAGCCGGAAGCTGGGGCCGGAGTTCCCCAATCCCCGGGAGATAAAGGCTGTGCTGTTATTTTCCGTGTAGAAGCCGGCGGTGTAGGAGGGGAAAAGGGTGCGGTCGGTACTGATGAGACCGTCGGTAAAGGGCAGGCGGATCATACCGCCGTGGCCATGGCCGGAGATCACCAGGTCCGCGCCCAGGAGGCTGTACTGCCGGAGAAAGTGGTCGTTGCGGTGGGCCAGGAGGATCCAGAAGGGGTCCTCCGCTGCGGCCTTCACCTCTTCTGCCAGCTCCTCCGGGGTTTTTTGATCGGCGTAGCCGTTGGGGTCGTCGATGCCTGCCAGGATAATGGAATCGCCGCCCCGCTCCAGGGTGACGAAACGGTTGTCCAGTACCGTTACCCCCGCGGCCTCCAGACCCTCTTTCAGATCCGGCACATGGGGCAGTGCCCATTCATGGTTGCCGGTGACAAAGTAGGTGGGGGCGATGGCAGCCAGGGCGGAACCCAGATCCACCGCGTAGCTGTGGGGGGTCTCCCGGAACCGGTCCAGCAGATCTCCTGTAAGGAAGATGTAGTCCGGCGAGAGCTCACGGATCTCGTCGATCAGATCCTGGTTTCCCTCTCCGAACTGTGCCCCGTGCAGGTCGCTGAGCTCCACGATGGTGCAGCCTGCAAAGCCCTGGGGCAGCCGGGGAGAGGTGAAGGTGAAGCGTTCCACCTGAAGGGAGTGGTTGCTCCACCGGAAGAAGCCGGCCGCCAAAAGCACCAGCAGCAAAAGCAGCAGGATGCGGCGGCCGGGGGACCGCTTTTTGCGGGATTGTTTTGCCATAACAGATGGGTCTCCCTTTGCAAAAGTGTAATAGGCAATCACATAGTATACCATAAAAAGCATCAAATACCAAGAGCGGAAGAGAAAGAATTCACCCTTTGACAATTTTTTCGGAGGGGAATAAAATAAAAACAAGGAAGTTGACTGGAAATGGCTCTTGGAATGGGAGCCTGGCGGGCTGCATGGGGCAGTTTGCGGATCGGAAGGACTGCCTCCATGCCTTTATCCATGCCGGGATGGACTTTCGTGCGGACCGGATCGTGCGCTTGTACGGCGAATCGGAGAACAGCCCTGAAAAGCGCCTGAAGGATAAGGATACCAAGCGGCGCATCAACTATAAACATTTTACCCAACGGGAGTGGGGCATGTCCCAGAATTACCATGTCACGCTGGACAGCGGTGTTATCGGCATCGAGCGGTGTGTGGATATTCTGGAGGAGCTGTACCGGGGCGGCAGAGAACAGTCCCTGTGACAGCAGAAAACAAAAGGGCCGCCGGAGAGAATATTTCTCCGGCGGCTTTGTATATTTTGCATGGTTTCTCCATGTCCTTTTTGTGATGACACAACAAAAAAGCAGACACTTAAAAATAGAAATTTTTTCAAAAACGAAAAATTTTCGAGTAATCTGTTGCAAAACTGTCGGGGCTGTATTATAGTTTTATCAAGAAATTATGATAGGATTTCGCATAGATTTAAAAAACCAAGCGTCAGATCCGAGGAGGTCACTGTGGGAAAAAATGTCGTTGCGCTGATGCTGCAGGAGTATGAGAATTTTACAAAGTCAGAGAAGAAGATCGTGGATTATGTGCTGGAGCACCAGAAGGAGACCCAGTACATCAGCATTACGGATCTGAGCGCTGCCTGTGACGTGGCGGTGTCCACCATATCGGTGTTCTGCCGGAAGCTGAAGCTGGCAGGCTTCAACGACTTCAAGCTGGAGCTGGCCAAGGCGGCCCTGATTGCCGGCAACCGTGCTCCTTCCAGCGTGGCCAACGAGGAGATCCTGCTGGACGACAGCGTACCCACTGTTATGGACAAAGTCTACAACACCAACCAGGATGCGCTGAACAAGGCCTACCACATGCTCCAGGAGGGAGCTGTCCGCCGGGCTGTGGAGCTGATGAGCCGGGCGGGCCAGGTGGTCTGCCTGGGCCAGGGGAACCACTCCATCGTAGCGGAGGCTGCCTGGGCTCAGTTCTCCACCTCCTCCCCCAAGTTCAAGACTGCTCAGGATTCCCATCTGCAGACGGTGATCCTGTCCACTCTGGCGGAAAATGACGTAGTGATCTATTTCTCCTATACCGGTGCCACCCATGAGCTGCTGGAGGCAGCGGAGCTGATTGCCTCCCGGGGAGCCAAGATGATCCTGGTGACCCGCTTCCTCAACGCTCCGGCCAGTACCTTTGCGGATACGGTCCTGCTGTGCGGGCCCAATGAATTGCCGCTGCAATTTGGCTCCATTGCCGCTATCGTGGCCCAGATGTATGTGGTGGATGTGCTGGTCAGCGAATATTGCCGCCAGAACCACGAGGAGGCGGAGCGCTGCCGGGAATCTGTCGGCAAGGCCCTGACCCAGAAGTGCGTGTGATCCCGGCAGACAACCATTGACAAGAGAACAACGAACCATGGAAGCGCGGCGCGGAGCCGGGGAAGGAGCAGCCTATGTCCGGAGCGTTTGACCCCAAAAATGACCTGTGGAGGACCGTCAGCTTGATAACGGACGTGTGCGGACTGTCCTTCCTGTGGGTGCTTACCAGCCTGCCCATCATCACCATCGGACCCGCCACAGCGGCACTGTACTTTGCGGTGGTCCGCTATGTGCGGCGGCGGGAAGACGGCGCTTTTGCGGCATTTTTCCGCTCCTTCCGGCTCAATCTCCGCCAGGGCGTATTAGCCACCCTGGCGGTTTTGCTGCCGGCGTTTCTGCTTCAGCTGGGCTGGCGCGTATGCCGTGCCGCCGCATCTGCCACCCCCTATGGGTATGCCGTACTGGCGGGCTATAGCCTGCTGATGGTGCTGCCTTTGGGGGTGCTGCTGTACCTGTTTCCCCTGCTGGGACGATTCACCTTCTCCCTGGGGGACCTGTTCCGAACCGCTGCCCGGCTGACCCTGGTCCACCTGCCCACTGCGCTGCTGCTGGTGATTCTGGCCGTGGTATCTGTGATGCTGTGCCTGCAGTTTGTGCTGCCGCTGTTTTTCCTGCCGGCCCTGACGGCCCTGGCGTCGTCCCTGCTGCTGGAGAAGATCTTCCGGCGCTATGCTCCTCAGCTGGAGAATGAGGAGGAGCCGGAGGAGGATTTGGGCAATTGATATAAAAATTTTTATTTAAACTGGAGTTTCCTACAAATTTTCGAAATAATTTTTATTTTGGTTGACTTTTCCTCTCAGGGCTTATACAATTTAGACAGATAGCCCGGTTTGAGAGCCGGGTTTTTCATCAAAAAGGAGGAAATGACATGAAGAAGTTTCTTGCGCTCCTGCTGGTACTGGTGATGGCGCTGGGCCTGGTGGCCTGCTCCGTGGAGCAGGCTAACAATGGTGGCAGCAACACCGCCACCAATAACACTGCCAACGATACCACCGACGATACCGGCGACACCTCCGGCGAGGCCGTAGAGATCTCCCTGTGGACCTACCCCATCGGCGACTGGGGCAAGCCCGAAGTGGTCAGCGAGATCATTGCCAAGTTCAACGAGAAGTATCCCAACATCACTGTCACCCATCAGCTGCTGGACTACAGCAACGGTGACGCTCAGGTGAACACCGCCATGGAAGGCGGCACTGTGGGCGACATCATCATGGAAGGTCCTGAGCGTCTGGTGTCCAACTGGGGCGCCAACGGCAAGATGGTGGACCTGAGCGACATGTGGACCGACGAGATGAAGGCCGATATGGCCAGCGCCTCCATTGAGAAGGCCTGCCAGTGGACCGACGGCGCCTTCTATGAGTACCCCCTGTGCATGACCACCCACTGCATGGCCATCAACTACGAGGCCTTTGAGGCGGCCGGCGCCCTCCAGTACATCGACGAAGAGAACCGCACCTGGACCACCGACGATTTCGTCAAGGCCTGCGAGGCCCTGCGTGACGCCGGCTACAGCGTGCCCGGCATCGTCTACTGCGGCGGTACCGGCGGCGACCAGGGCACCCGCGCTCTGGTGCGCAACCTCTACAGCGCCGACTTCACCGACGCTGAGCACACCAAGTACACCATGAACAGCGAGACCGGCATCAAGGGCCTGCAGCTGCTCATCGACATGGTGGACAACAAGTCCATGACTTATGACGCCGGCATCGTGGCCAGCGACGAGCTGAGCCTCTTTGCCAACGGCACCTCCTGCATGAGCTTCTGCTGGAACGCCTCCAACTGGGCTACCTATGCCAGCCAGACTGACTTCACTCCCTTTGCCATGACCTTCCCCTCCGATGACGGCCAGCCCGAGCTGGACGGCGGTATCTGGGGCTTCGGTATCGTGGATAAGGGCGACCAGGCCAAGATCGACGCTGCCAAGACCTTCATCGATTTCGTCTGCAACGACGAGAGCCAGGCTGCTGACAGCGTGTACGCCACCGGCTTCTTCCCCGCTCGCTCCTCCCTGGGCGACATCTACGCCGGCACCGAGAAGGAAGGCTACTCTGAGTTCATGATGTTCATGCCTTACCTGGGCGACTACTACAATGTCACCCCCAAGTGGGCTGAGCAGCGTACCGCTTGGTTCGAGATGCTCCAGGCTGCTTTCAGCAGCGGCGATGCCGCTTCTGCTCTGGCCGAGTATGACACCAAGGCCAACGGCTGATTGACGACCTTTTGAAAGGGCGCCCACTCCCCTGGTGGGCGCCCTTTCTCCCCATCGGCACAGAGAAGCGCCGGGGCTGCTCCGGCGCCGCTCTGTGCCGATGGCCGGCAGATGTGTGCGAAATGAATAAAAAGGAGGGCGAACGAATTTGGCAAAGCAATCCAAGTATGGCATGAGCCGGGCTCTGGTCCGGCGTGAGACCACGGCGGCCTATCTGTTCCTGCTGCCCAGTCTCATCTTTTTCCTGGGGTTTGTTGTCTACCCCATGGTCACCTGCTTCCTCAACAGCTTTACCCAGTATAATACCGCCGGCCACACCTTCTCTGTGGACACCATGTTCGATAACTACATCCGCATGTTCAACGACCAGGTGTTCTGGCGGGGCCTGTGGAACACCATCCTTATTGTAGTGGTGTCCGTCCCCGTGGTAGCGGCCTTCTCCCTGTGGGTGGGCGCTGCCATCTACCGCATGGGAGCCAAGACCCGCTCCTTCTTCCGCTGCATCTTCTACCTCCCCGTGGTCACCGGTACTGTGGCGGTGGCCGTGGTGTGGAAGTGGATGTTCAACAAGTACACCGGCCTTTTCAACTACGTTCTGGGCACCGACATTGCCTGGCTGGGCGATGAGCGCTTTGCCATCTGGTGTATCATCCTGATCCTGTTCACCACCTCCATCGGTCAGCCCATCGTGCTGTATGTAGCCGCTCTGGGCAACGTGGATACCTCCATGATCGAGGCCGCCGAGGTGGACGGCGCCACGGAGCTCCAGGTGTTCTGGAAGATCAAGTGGCCCCAGATCATGCCCACCACCCTGTACATCCTGGTCATCACCACCATCAACTCCTTCCAGTGCTTTGCTCTGATCCAGATGCTGACCTCCGGCGGCCCCAACAATAGTACACAGACCATTATGTACTATATTTATTACCAGGCCATCAAGCTGGGTGAGTACGGCTACGGTATGGCTATGGGCATTATCCTGGCCATCATCATCTCTATCTTCTCCGCCATCCAGTTCAAGGTGGCCGGGAAGAGCAACAGCTGAGAGGAGGGATCACAGTGCTGACGACGAAGAAAAAGTCCCCCTACACCATTGCGTGCCTGGTGATCCTGGCGGTGCTGGCGTTCCTGTTCATCTTCCCGGTGTACTGGATCATCACCGGCTCCTTCAAGACGGCCCAGGAGATCAACTCCGCCGCGCCCACCTTCTTCCCCCAGGTGTTTACGCTGGATAACTACCAGCGGCTCTTTGCCGAGCAGATGCCCCTCTTTGAGCTGAAGGTGGCAGGCTATGTCATCACCGGCCCCATGATCGCCACCTCCCTGAAGTGGCTGCTCAATACCATCATCATGGCAGTGGCCTCCATGATCCTCACCTGCCTGACCGCTGCTATGGCCGGCTATGTCCTGGCGAAAAAGCAGTTCTATGGCCGGGCTCTGGTGTTCTCTCTGATGGTCTGCGCCATGGCGCTGCCCAAGCAGGTCATCCTGATCCCCCTGGTCCAGCAGATGGCGGCCATGGGTATTCATGATACCCTGCTGGCGGTGATCCTGCCCATCGTGGGCTGGCCCTTCGGCGTGTTCCTGATGAAGCAGTTCTCTGAGAACGTGCCCACTGAGATGCTGGAGGCTGCCCGTATCGACGGTGCGGGCCAGTGGCGTACCTTCGCCCAGATCGTATTCCCTCTGATCAAGCCCGGTGTGGGCGCGCTGGCCATCTTTACGTTCATCACCTCCTGGAACGACTACTTCATGCAGCTCATTATGCTGATCTCCCGTTCCAACCTGACCATTTCCGTTGGTATCGCCCTGATGCAGAGCGGCCCTGACGCCAACGATTTCGGCCTGATCATGGCCGGCGCGGCAGTGGCGGCAGTGCCCATCCTGGTGGTGTTCATCCTGTTCCAGCGGTATTTCACCCAGGGTATTACCATGGGCGCGGTGAAGGGATAAATGCCATGATTTATGCGAAAAATCAGTATGCCGGGGAGTACCGGGGCATCCACCCCGGCCTGGACCTGGCCCTTGCCAACATTACACCGGAATTTCTCGGCGGCCTGAAAGACGGCGTCCGGGTGGACCTCCAGGGCGACGACGTCTACTGCACCCGGTTCACCTATGAGACCATCTCCGACGAGGAGAGCTTTTTCGAGGCTCACGAGAAATATCTGGATATTCACATCATGCTTTCCGGCAGTGAACGGGTGGAGATCGCTCCGCCTGAGGCGCTGGAGCAATTTGAGAGCAAGCCGGAAAACGACTTTTACGCCTACCGGGGTCAGGGCAGCTACAAGCTCACCCTATCTCCGGGAGACTTCCTGGTGGTGTTTCCCGGTGACGCCCATAAGATCAAAATGTTTACCGATACGCCCCGTACCGTCACCAAGGCGGTATTCAAGGTAAGGATTCATTGATCCGTGGCGCTGCAACATTATAGAAGAAAAGGAGACTGTTAAGGATGAAAGACTTTTCTAAGTATCAGGGTGTTATTCCCGCTTTTTATGCCTGCTATGACAAGGACGGCAAAGTCAGCCCCGAGGCGGTCCGTGCTCTGGCCCGTTACCTGCTGAACAAGGGCGTCAAGGGCCTGTATGTGGGCGGTTCCTCCGGCGAGTGCATCTACCAGAGCGTGGAAGAGCGCAAGATCACGCTGGAGAACGTCATGGCTGAGGTGGGCGGCAAGATGACCATCATTGCCCACGTGGCCTGCAACAACACCGAGGACAGCCGTATTCTGGCCGCCCACGCTGAGAGCCTGGGTGTGGACGCCATTGCCGCCATCCCCCCCATCTACTTCCACCTGCCTCCCAAGGCCATTGCCAAGTACTGGAACGACATCTCTGACGCCGCTCCCAACACCGACTTCATCATCTACAACATCCCCCAGCTGGCAGGCGTGGCCCTCACCGTGCCCCTGCTCAAGGAGATGCTGAAGAATCCTCGGGTCATCGGCGTGAAGAACTCCTCCATGCCTGTCCAGGACATCCAGATGTTCCACGACGAGGGCGCTGTGGTGTTCAACGGTCCCGATGAGCAGCTGCTCTCCGGTCTGGCTGCCGGCGCCATCGGCGGTATCGGCGGTACCTACGCTGTGATGCCCGAGCTGTACCTGAAGGTACGGGAGCTGTTCCTGGCCGGCGACATGGCCAAGGGCCGCGAGGTGCAGAACGAGTGCTGCCGCATCATCTACAAGCTCTGCTCCGCCGAGGGCAATATGTACGCCGTCATCAAGGAAGTTATCCGTCTCCAGGGCGGCCCCGATGTGGGTGGCGTCCGGGCTCCTCTGCTGAACCTGGCAGAGGCCGATCATGCGGTCACCGTGGAGTGCGCCCAGATGATCGCCGACGCTATCGCCAAATACTGCTGAGATTCCGCCGCCGGATGCGGGCGGAGGGCAGGCGGTTTGCCTGCCCTCCACCTGCCCGGCGCCGCGCTGCGTCCGGGGGAATTTTCCCGGCGCTGAGAAGAACCATTATGATACGCTGAGAGGAGTATGTTATCATGAAAATCTATGTGTCTGAGGATTATAAGGATATGAGCCGCAAGGCGGCCAATATCGTGTCCGCCCATGTGATCCTGAATCCTGCCTGTGTGCTGGGCCTTGCCACCGGCTCCACCCCTATCGGAATGTACAAGCAGCTCATTGACTGGTACAATAAGGGCGATCTGGATTTCAGCCAGGTCAAGAGCGTGAACCTGGATGAGTATGTGGGCCTGGCTCCCACCCATGACCAGAGCTACCGCTACTTTATGCAGACCAATCTGTTTGACCATGTGAACATCGACCCTGCCAACACCAATGTCCCCAACGGCCTGGCCTCCGATCCCGAGGCGGAGTGTGAGCGCTACAACCAGGTCATCCGCAGCATGGGCGGCATTGACGTCCAGGTGCTGGGCATGGGCCACAACGGCCACATCGGCTTCAATGAGCCCGGTCACGCCTTCGAGCTGGAGACCCATGTGGTGAACCTCACCGAGCGGACCATCGAGGCCAATGCCCGGTTCTTCGCCTCCAAGGACGAGGTGCCCAAGCGGGCCATCACCATGGGCATCAAGTCCATCATGCAGGCCCGCCAGATCCTGGTGGTGGTGTCCGGCGAGGACAAGGCGGAGATCGTCAAGAAGGCCTTCTATGGCCCTGTGGTGCCTGAGGTGCCCGCTTCTATCCTCCAGATGCACCCCAATGTTGTCCTCTGCGGCGACAAGGCAGCCCTGAGCAAGATCCTGTAAAACCCTGATTTTTTGCGGCGGTTCCGGTTTCGGGCCGCCGCTTTTTTCTCATTGATGGTGGGCGAATTCGTGTCGGGAAGGCAAAAAAGGAAATTCCCCCCTCTTGACAATGTCCGCCTGCGGTGATACACTATCGGCGTAAAAATGGCAGAGAAGGGGACAGCACCTGTGGAAGGGCCCAGAGAGGGAGCGCGTTTTGCTGAAAGTGCTCCTGCCGCGGAGACAGGATTGCCTACCACCCCTGAGCCGCCCGCCGAAACCCAAATGGGGAGTAGACCGGGACGGGTCCTCCCGTTACAGAGGTCACGAGCGACGGCCTTTTGGCCGTAAGCAGGGTGGAACCGTGGAGTATATGATTACTTCACCCCTGAATTTTTGTCAGGGGTGAATTTTTTTGCCCCTAATTCAGAAAGGAGCTATTTCCCATGAGCGAAGAAAACCTGTATACCTTTGACAATCCCGAGTATCGGAAAACCTATTGGCATACCTGTTCCCACGTCCTGGCCCAGGCCATGAAGCGCCTGCACCCGGAGGTGAAGCTGGCCATCGGCCCCAGCATTGAAAACGGCTTTTATTACGACTTCGACACCCCCCGTCCCTTCACCCCCGAGGACCTGGAGGCCCTGGAGGCGGAGATGCGGAAGATCTGCAAGGAGAAGCTGAAGCTGGAGCGCTTTGAACTGCCCCGCGAGGAGGCCATCAAGTTCATGGAGGAGAAGGAGGAGCCCTACAAGGTGGAGCTCATCAACGACCTCCCCGCCGACGCCCACATCTCCTTCTACAAGCAGGGTGACTTCACCGACCTCTGTGCTGGTCCCCACCTGGATTCCACCGGCCGCATCAAGGGCAACGCCATCAAGCTCACCAGCGCCACCGGTGCCTATTGGCGTGGCGACAGCAACCGCAAGATGCTCCAGCGTATCTACGGCGTGGCCTTCCCCAAGAAGGATGAACTGGACGCCTATCTGGAGCAGCAGGCCGAGGCCCTCAAGCGGGATCACAACAAGCTGGGCCGTGAGCTGGAGTACTTCACCACGGTGGATGTTATCGGTCAGGGCCTGCCTGTGCTGCTGCCCAAGGGCGCCCGTGTGATCCAGCTGCTCCAGCGGTGGATCGAGGACACCGAGCAGAAGCGGGGCTATCTCCTTACCAAGACCCCCCTTATGGCCAAGCGGGACCTCTACAAGATCTCCGGCCACTGGGATCACTATCTGGACGGCATGTTCATTCTGGGCGATCCCTATGATGAGACCAAGGAGTGCTTTGCCCTCCGTCCCATGACCTGCCCCTTCCAGTACCAGGTGTACCTCAACCGCCAGCGGTCCTACCGTGACCTGCCCATGCGGCTGGGCGAGACCTCTACCCTGTTCCGCAACGAGGATTCCGGTGAGATGCACGGCCTGATCCGGGTGCGGCAGTTCACCATCTCTGAGGGCCACCTGATCCTCCGCCCCGACCAGCTGGAGGATGAGTTCCGGGGCTGCTTCGAGCTGGCCAACTACTGCCTGGAGACCCTGGGCCTCAAGGAGGACTGCTCCTTCCGTTTCTCCCAGTGGGACCCCGCCAACCCCAACAATAAGTATGAGGGTACCGTCGAGCAGTGGGAGCACGCGCAGAGCGTCATGAAGACCATTCTGGACGACCTGGGCATTGACTATACTGTAGGTATCGACGAAGCCGCCTTCTACGGCCCCAAGCTGGACATTCAGATCAAGAACGTCTTTGGCAAGGAGGACACCCTCATCACCATCCAGATCGATATGCTTCTGGCGGAGAAGTTTGGTATGGAGTATGTGGATGCCGACGGCTCCAAGAAGACCCCCTATATCATCCACCGCACTTCCATGGGCTGCTATGAGCGCACCCTGGCCCTGCTGATCGAGAAGTACGCCGGTGCTCTGCCCACCTGGATGGCTCCCGAGCAGGTCCGTTTCCTGCCTGTCACCGACCGTGCTGCCGACTACTGCGCCGAGCAGGCCAAGAAGCTGGAGGACCTGGGCTTCCGTGTGGAGGTGGACTACCGCAACGAGAAGATCGGCAAGAAGATCCGGGAAGCTCAGCTGGAGAAGGTGCCCTACATGCTGGTGGTAGGCGACCGGGATATGGAGAACGGTACCGTCTCCCCCCGTCACCGCTCCGACGGCGACCTGGGCGCTATGTCTATGGAGGACTTTACCGCCCTGCTCAAGGACGTGGTGGATTCCAAGGCCAAGAAGTAAATCCAAGTAGTATACGGAAATCAGTACAGGCGCCGCCCCATTTTGGGGCGGCGCTTTCTTATTTTCAGGGGAGATCCGGTACCAGATTTTAGTCCTGTGCATAGAATGGGCAGACAGGAGGTGGCTCCATGCCCACGATATACATCAGCCCGTCCACCCAGGAATATAATCTTTACGTTACCGGCAGCGGCAGCGAGGAATATTGGATGAACCGTCTGGCGGACGCTATGGTCCCCTATCTCAACAGCTGCGGCATCCGTTACAGCCGCAACACCCCGGATATGACTGCCGCCAGCTCTGTCCGGCAGGCCAATCAGGGCTGGTACGACCTGTATCTGGCCCTCCACTCCAACGCCTCTGGCCCCGGCAGCGAGGGGAAAAACCGGGGGATCATTGCTTTCTACTATCCCGGCAGCGGCGAAGGCCAGCGCGCGGCCCAGATCTTCGTCAATAACCTCAGAAACATCTATCCCCTGCCGGACAAGGTGGTGACGCGGACCACCACCAGCCTCATCGAGGTCCGGGGCCCCCGGTTCCCGGCGGTACTGCTGGAGATCGGCTACCATGACAATGTGGAAGATGCCCAGTGGATCGAAAATAACATACAGGAGATCGCCCGCACTTTAGTGCTGAGCCTTACTGATTTCTTTGACATACCCTTCATCTGGCCCGTAGATCCGGTGGAAGGCATCGTCCAGGCAGGCGGCGGTACCCTGAACCTCCGCAGCCGCCCCGACAGCAGCGCCGCAGTTATTGCCCATATACCCCACGGTGCGTCGGTGACGGTATATGGACAATACGAAGATTGGTATGTGGTGCGCTACGGGGATTACGTCGGTTATGCGGCGGCCCGTTATATCGAGACATAGCCGGAGAGAGAGCTTTCGGGACAAAACGGCGCCTGCCGCCCTGTTTTGGAGAGTAGGATTCCGGCAGAAGCCCGGGATGGAGGGTTCCGTCCCGGGCCGCTTTTTGCCTTTCTGCGGCCTCTTTTTACTTGACAGGGAGCAGGTAGAGCGAGTATTATTGAATAGGATTTTTGTCGGCGGATAATAAGGGGTATCCGCTGATTATTTCCATGTCCGGCGCCCCGTCAGCGCCGGAAAGCGAAAACCCCCATTCCATAAGAAAATCAAACAGGAGGAGCAGAACATGATGCCGTATATCCTGGCTGTCATCGCCTTTGTTGTGGCAGCTGTCGTGTTCTTCCCTCTCGGCATCGTTTATCGGAAAAAGGTTTCGGAAAAGGAGATCTCCAGCGCAGAGGAAGAAGCACGCCGTATTATCAACGAAGCGATCAAAAGCTCCGAGAGTAAGAAGCGTGAGGCTCTGGTGGAGGCAAAAGAAGAGATCTTGCGTGCCCGCAGCGAGTATGAGAAGGAAGAGAAATCCCGCCGGGCGGACCTGCAGAAGCAGGAGCGCCGCCTGCAGCAGAAAGAGGAAAACTTAGACCGCAAGACGGAGAACATCGAGCGGAAAGAAGAGGCCCTGAACCAGAAGCATGCGGAGGCTGACAAGGAGCAGGAGGAGATCAAGCTCATCAAGCGCAGCCAGACGGAAATGCTGGAGCGTATTTCCGGTTTTACCGCTGAGGAAGCCAAGAATTACCTGATCGCCCAGGTGGAGTCCGAAGTGACCCACGAGACGGCCATGAAGATCAAGGAGATCGAGGCCCGGGCCAAGGACGAGGCGGATCAGCGGGCCAAGGAGATCGTGGCTACCGCCATCCAGCGCTGTGCCGCCGACCATGTGGCCGAGATCACCGTCAGTGTGGTACCCCTGCCTAATGACGAGATGAAGGGCCGTATCATTGGCCGTGAAGGCCGCAACATCCGTACCATCGAGACCCTGACCGGTGTGGATCTGATCATCGACGATACCCCGGAGGCCATCACTGTCTCCTGCTTTGAGCCTGTCCGCCGTGAGGTGGCCCGGGTAGCCCTGGAGAAGCTGATCGCCGACGGCCGCATCCATCCCACCCACATCGAGGAGATGGTGGAGAAAGCCCGCCGCGAGGTGGACGCCGTCATCAAGAGCGAGGGCGAGCGCGCCGCGCTGGAGACCGGCGTACGGGGCCTCCACCCGGAGGTCCAGAAGATGCTGGGCCGTCTCCACTACCGCACCAGCTACGGCCAGAACGTCCTCCAGCACTCCATCGAGGTCAGCCATATTGCCGGCCTCATGGCCGCAGAGCTGGGCCTGGATGTCAACGCCGCTAAGCGGGCCGGCCTGCTCCACGATATCGGCAAGGCCCTGGATCACGAGTTTGAAGGCACCCACGTCAATCTGGGCGTGGAGTTCTGCCGTAAGTACAAGGAGAAAGAGGACATCCTCAACGCCATCCAGGCCCACCACGGCGACGTGGAGTGCAAGACCCTGGTGGCCTGCCTGGTACAGGCGGCCGACGCTATCTCCGCTGCCCGTCCCGGCGCCCGCCGTGAGAACCTGGAGAACTATATCAAGCGTCTGGAGAAGCTGGAGGAGATCACCGGCAGCTATCCCGGCGTGGAGAAGTCCTACGCCATCCAGGCCGGACGTGAAGTCCGGGTCATGGTCAAGCCTGAGCAGGTCAGTGAGGACCAGATGGTCATCCTGGCCCGTGAGCTGGCCAACCGCATTGAAAATGAGCTGGAGTACCCCGGCCAGATCAAGGTCCACGTGCTGCGTGAGACCAAGGTCGTGGAGTACGCCAAATAAGTTTCCGCCCCTTATTCCTCCCTTTGGCAGGGAGGAGACCTTCCGCCTGGAGCTGACGACTCCGGAGGAGAACAGGATATCCTATGAAATGGAATCAGCCCGTCTGTGGGACACCTCAGACGGGCTGATTTTATCGTTTTCAATGGGAATTGCGCACCACCGTACCCGGTCATGGCTCCTTACGCCGGTCCGTACGGATAAAGGGCGGGAGGACAGACTCCTCGATCAGGGGGGCGTATAGCCTGGGACGGCGGTAGGCGTTGCCGTGGACCTCCTGGCTGCGGTAGGAGCGCAGCTTATCCAGTGGGATGGGGGCCAGATAGATGCCCTCATTTTCCCCTGCCTCCACCACCAGGGTGTCCCGGGAGACGGGGGTGGTCTCGTCGTAGGCGATGCCGTCAAAAGCGGAGGAGTGGCCGTTGCAGTCCGGTTTTCCGGCGGGGTAGTTGGCGGTAGCAATGGCGACCATGTTTTCGAAGGCCCGGGAACGGAGCTGGGAGAGACGGTTGATCTCCATAGGGCAGGCGTTGGGCACCAGGATGATCTCCGCCCCCTGGAGCATCAGCAGGCGGGCGCTCTCGGGAAATTCCCGGTCGTAGCAGATCATGGCTCCCACCTGTATAGGCCCTTGGCGGGTATCCAGGCTGGCGGTAAAAAATCGGTCGCCGGGAGTGAGGAGACGTTCGTCTCCGAAGTCACAGGTGTGGACTTTGGCGTAGGTGAACACCTCCCGGCCGTGGCGGTCGAAGAGGGTGACAGCGTTCCGGGGCTGGCCCTCCCAGCGCTGGAGGTGGGTGACGGCGATGGCCATGTCCAGGGAGGCTGCCTCCTCCTGAAAGGCCCGGAGAAAGGCGCTGTCCCGGGGAATGGACCGCTGGGTTATGGCTTCAGCGTCCCCGGAGAGGTCGTAGCCGCAGCTCCACATCTCAGGAAAGAGAGCCAGGTCCGCTCCCATGGCCTTGGCCTTGCGGCACCAGAGCAGACCTTTCTCCCGGTTTTTCTCCTCAGTTCCCTCCGGCAGCAGCTGCAACAGGGCGATGGTAAATGCAGCCATGGCTCACGCCTCCTGCCTGCCGCCGGAAGAGCAGAAGCTCCTTTGCAGCCAGATGTGG
>ULUX01054090.1_pt1 | contig 20795 bp, 20 predicted proteins | sample 1958961 | NCBI WGS metagenome assembly ULUX01 (sample SAMEA4835773, study PRJEB28245) | human gut metagenome | biome: gut microbiome; material: fecal sample | place: Denmark | collected 2008 | reverse complement strand
TTTTTTAAGTGATATAATTAAAAATACGTAGTCACGATTCTCTAAATCGCCCACAAAGGTAGTCGATTTATTTGTTTCTGCAAATCGCCTTTTATTACTTTTTTGTGAAAAGAGACAAATCGGTTTGCCTTTCTCCGTCGTTTGTAAAGTCGGGATTGCATTTGTGAAAGTTTGAAGGTTGTAGAACTATCTATTCATATCTTTGTTGTTATTGAAAAACAAAAAAGTATGGAACTGGATCAAATAGATATACATTATTTAATTGCGGCAATTTGTGTCATTTCCTCTGCACTCGTTTTTTATTCGATCGGTGTCTGGGGCGAGCGACTCCAAAAGAAGCTGAAGTTCTGGCATATAGCTTTCTTTTTGATCGGATTGATAGCTGATACGGTTGGTACCAGTTTAATGGAACATATCGCCGAACTGACTCACCTGCATGATGAGATTCATACGGTGACGGGGACTATTGCCATTCTTTTAATGTTTGTGCATGCTTTGTGGGCGATATGGACTTATGTGAAAGGTTCGGCAAAAGCTAAAAAGCATTTTAACCGTTTCAGCATTGTCGTTTGGTGTATTTGGCTTATACCTTATTTAATAGGTGTGTATATGGGAATGCGCTTACATCCATAGAATTAGTCTCCGGACAAATAGAGAATAATAGTATATCCCATAGGGAAAGTACTCAAAAGTAGTAGCTAAAATAGGAAAAGGATGCCGGTATTGTTAGGTCACCACGGCCGTGGTAAGATCTTGTCATGGACGTGGAGATATCCTACCACAGCTGTGGTAACTTCTCTTCACGGCCGTGGTGACCTAACAATATCAGTGCTAAATATGAACTATGAAAGGGGGATAGAAGAAGTATACTTGCTTCTTTAGGGTATTAATCAAGGGGAAAGACGGTGATAGGTTGATAGGTTGGTGATAGGTTGCAATTAACCTGTCACCGTATGCGAAACCACGATGAATAACCACTTTGACGCTCTGCGGTGATAGGTGAAAGAGAAAATTGCATTTTTTCCTTGTGTAGAAGATAATGATTTGCATCCTTATTTGTAGTATGAGTTATTGAGATGTAGAATAAAATTCGTAGCTTTGCTGCATAATTTATTAAGAAAGAATTATGATTGAAGTTATAGAATCTGCTTTACAAAAGGCTGCGGGCGAAGGAATGGATGAATTTATCCAAGTGTTTACCGATAAATATAAGGAAGTGATTGGTGGTGAATTGACTGCTGATACGATGCCATTACTGACAGGTGAGCAGCATTCTTTGTTGGCTTACCAGATTTTCCGTGATGAAATTATGGTTGGCGGATTCTGTCAATTGATCCAGAATGGATACGGAGGATATATTTTTGATAATCCGTTTGCGAAGGTGATGCGTTTGTGGGGGGCGGATGAATTCTCGAAATTGATCTATAAGGCCAAAAAAATATTTGATGCCAATCGTAAGGACTTGGAGAAGGAGCGGACTGATGACGAATTTATGGCTATGTATGAGCAATACGAGGCTTTTGATGAGCTGGAAGAGGTTTATTTGGAAATGGAAGAACAGGTTACGGCTTTGATTGCAAGCTATGTAGACGAACATTTGGAACTTTTTGCGAAAATAATAAAGTAAGGGATGCAGTATTTTTTAAGTATCTGCATTTATCAATTGTGAATTAGAATTTATATCTTTGCAAAATCTAAAAAATATGTTTATGAAACAAATGAAATTTTTCTTGGTGGCTTTGATGGCTGTAGTAATGGGAATGTCGGTTACTTCTTGTATGAATGGGGATGATAATACACAGGTAAATGACCTTCCTGTTCTAGGTAAAGTAAAAGATAGCTTTTCTTTCACTTCATTGGATGGATTTACTTTTAAATCAAAGAATACGGTTGAAGGTACAACTAACTTTATGACAGGTGATTTTATTGTTGCAACGTGTAGCTATGATACAGAGGTGGATATAGATTATACAACAAACACTATCAATGCAACAATCGGATCTACTGAAAAAATCTCGGGTAATGCTGTATATAGTACGACAAAAGCAGAAGATGAAGGAGAGCATCCTTCTTATGTTTCAGATAGAGGTGTCATAAGTATTACGGATTTGACTCCGGCTATGATTGATAACTATAACTTGCTTGTTCCTATTCAATATTTTGCTTTTGAGAAAATAGCCAGTCATACTTTTTTTATGGTATATTATAGTGATGAAAACGAGCTTAAAGGTAAAACAGATTTAAAACTGTTTTTACGTCATACTTCTACAGAAGAAAAGGCTAAAGAAACTTATAGAGCTTTTTCGTATAGAGTCTTTGATATAAGAAGTGCTATAGAGGCTTATAAGAATGCAAATGAAGGAAGATATCCAAGTAATATTACGATTGTATCAGAAGCGAATTCAAGCAATAATGATGTCCCCAAGACAACAACTACAACTCCTGTGACTTATACTTTTAGAGAATAACATTGAACTACAAGGAACTATTTAACATAGCAATGAAATTGATTTCCTCTCCGGCCAAGGCCTGGGAGGAAATTTCTATGGAAGAGGATAGGCGAAAAGTTTTTATGGCTTTTGTCTATCCTATGATTGGTTTATGCGGCTTGTCCGTCTTTATCGGGTCACTATTGACCAATGGTTGGGGCGGTCCGCAAAGTTTTCAGATAGCTATGACCAATTGTTGTGCCGTAGCTGTGGCCCTGTTCGGAGGATACTTTTTGGCAGCTTATGCCATAAATGAAATGGGAACCAAGATGTTTGGCATGCATGCTAATATGCCGTTAGTGCAACAATTTGCAGGATATGCACTTGTTGTACCGTTTCTGCTTCAGATTGTCACCGGACTATTACCTGATTTTAGAATTATTGCTTGGCTGTTGCAGTTCTACATTGTCTATGTAGTATGGGAAGGTGCTCCTATAATGATGAAGGTAGAAGAAAAACAACGGTTGAAATACACCCTTTTATCGTCCGTTTTGTTAATACTATGTCCGACGGTGATTCAATTTGTGTTTAATAAGTTGACGGCCATACTTAATTAATAAGTGAAAATGAAACAACCTCCTGTAAATATTAAGAATAAACGTGCTACGTTCGACTATGAACTGATAGATACCTATACGGCAGGTGTCGTATTGACCGGTACGGAAATCAAATCCATTCGTTTGGGAAAAGCGAGTCTGGTAGATACGTTTTGCTATTTTGTGAAAGGCGAATTATGGGTAAAGAATATGCATATCGCCGAGTACTTTTACGGATCGTACAATAATCATACGGCACGCAGGGACAGGAAGCTGTTGCTTAGTAGGAAAGAACTGGAGAAACTTCAACGGGAAATGAAGAATCCCGGGTTTACAATTGTGCCCGTGCGTCTTTTTATCAACGAAAAAGGTTTGGCGAAACTGGTCGTTGCTTTGGCGAAAGGTAAGAAGGAGTATGATAAGCGGGAATCCATAAAAGAAAAAGACGACCGTAGAGATATGGCTCGTATGTTTAAAAGATGATGATAGGGTAATGAAAAAGACAATTTCTCAGATTGTATCCGACCGCATTCTTATTTTGGACGGGGCAATGGGTACAATGATCCAACAATATAATCTCACAGAAGAAGATTTTCGTGGCGAGCGTTTTGCGCATATTCCCGGACAGTTGAAAGGAAATAATGATTTATTGTGTCTGACACGTCCCGATGTAATTCAAGATATTCATCGTAAGTATCTGGAAGCAGGTGCGGATATTATTGAAACCAATACATTCAGTTCGACTACGGTTTCTATGGCAGATTATCACGTGGAAGAATATGTGCGTGAAATAAATCTTGCAGCTGTAAAACTGGCGCGTGAACTGGCTGATGAATATACTGCAAAGAATCCTGATAAACCGCGTTTTGTAGCCGGTTCCGTTGGACCTACCAATAAGACCTGCTCTATGAGTCCGGATGTGAACAACCCGGCTTATCGTGCCTTGACTTATGATGAACTGGCGGCAGCTTACCAACAGCAAATGGAAGCTATGCTTGAAGGTGGAGTGGATGCCATTCTGATTGAGACGATATTTGATACGTTGAATGCCAAGACCGCTATTTTTGCTGCAGAACAAGCTATGAAAGTAACAGGTGTTGAGGTGCCGGTCATGTTATCTGTTACCGTGTCTGATGTAGGCGGAAGAACATTGTCCGGTCAGACGCTGGATGCATTTCTTGCTTCTGTGCAACACGCCAATATCTTTTCTGTCGGTTTGAACTGCTCGTTCGGGGCCCGACAGTTAAAGCCTTTCCTTGAACAGTTGGCTGTCCGCGCACCTTATTATATAAGTGCTTATCCGAATGCGGGTTTGCCGAACAGTCTCGGCAAGTATGATCAAACTCCTGCGGATATGGCCCATGAGGTGAAAGAATATATCCAGGAAGGATTAATCAATATTATCGGTGGTTGTTGTGGAACAACGGATGCGTATATTGCCGAATATCCGGCTTTGGTAGAAGGTGCCCGACCGCATATACCGGCTCCTAAACCTGATTGTATGTGGCTTTCCGGCCTTGAGCTGTTGGAAGTGAAACCGGAAATAAACTTTGTAAATGTCGGAGAACGCTGTAATGTGGCCGGTTCGCGTAAATTCCTTCGTCTGATAAATGAAAAGAAATATGATGAAGCGTTGTCTATTGCCCGTCAACAGGTAGAAGACGGAGCTTTGGTGATTGACGTCAATATGGATGATGGATTGCTGGACGCTAAGGCAGAGATGACAACGTTCCTCAATCTTATCATGTCCGAGCCGGAGATTGCACGTGTACCTGTGATGATCGATTCCTCTAAATGGGAAGTTATCGAAGCCGGATTAAAATGCCTTCAGGGGAAATCGATCGTTAACTCTATTTCTCTGAAAGAAGGCGAAGACAAATTCCTTGAACACGCCCGGATTATCAAGCAATACGGAGCTGCGGCCGTAGTAATGGCTTTTGATGAAAAAGGACAGGCTGACACTGCTGCGCGTAAAATAGAAGTTTGCGAGCGTGCTTATCGTCTTTTGGTTGATGAAATAGGTTTTAACCCTCACGATATTATTTTCGATCCGAATGTGCTTGCCGTAGCTACGGGTATCGAAGAGCATAACAACTATGCGGTGGACTTCATCGAAGCTACCGGTTGGATTAAGAAAAACCTTCCCGGAGCGCATGTCAGCGGGGGAGTAAGTAACCTTTCTTTCTCTTTCCGTGGTAACAATTATATCCGTGAAGCCATGCACGCTGTGTTCCTTTACCATGCCATACAGCAAGGAATGGATATGGGGATTGTGAATCCGGGAACTTCTGTACTTTATAGTGATATACCGGTAGATATTCTTGAAAAGATAGAGGATGTTGTCTTGAATCGTCGCCCCGACGCTGCCGAACGCCTGATTGAACTGGCGGAAGCTTTAAAGGCAACTTCTGGCGAAGCTGCCGGACAACAGGTTGTGAAGCATGATGCATGGAGGGATGAATCCGTTCAGGAACGTCTGAAATATGCTTTGATGAAAGGTATCGGAGATTATCTCGAACAAGACTTGGCAGAAGCATTGCCACTCTATGATAAAGCAGTCAATGTGATTGAAGGTCCGTTGATGGACGGAATGAATTATGTAGGCGAGCTTTTCGGTGCAGGAAAGATGTTCCTGCCTCAAGTGGTGAAGACTGCCCGTACAATGAAGAAGGCTGTTGCTATTCTGCAACCGATTATCGAGTCGGAAAAAGTAGAAGGAACGACTTCTGCCGGAAAGGTATTGCTTGCCACAGTGAAAGGTGATGTACACGATATCGGTAAGAATATTGTTGCCGTGGTAATGGCTTGTAATGGCTATGAGATTGTCGACTTGGGAGTAATGGTTCTCGCAGAGACTATCGTTCAGCGCGCTATTGAGGAAAAAGTAGACATGATAGGTCTTAGTGGTCTGATTACTCCGTCTCTGGAGGAAATGGCCCATGTAGCTATCGAACTGGAGAAAGCCGGACTGGATATACCTCTTCTGATTGGTGGAGCTACTACGTCTAAGATGCACACGGCGCTGAAAATAGCTCCGGTCTATCACGCTCCGGTGGTGCACCTTAAAGATGCTTCCCAGAATGCAAGTGTCGCTTCCCGTTTATTGAATCCGCAATTAAAGGCTGAATTGGTAAATGAACTGGAGGCGGAATATGAGGCACTTCGTGAAAAGAGCGGATTACTGCGCCGTGAAACCGTTTCACTGGAAGAAGCACAGAAAAATAAGTTAAACCTATTTTAAAACAGTGTCACAATGAAAAAGATTTTCTCTTTCTTATGCCTCTTCATGGCAATAGTTGCAATGAGTTCATGTTCTTCTGCAAAAGAAGAAAAAGGAACGTCCGGAACCGGAAATGCTGCATTGGATAATATCTTTGAGCGTAAAAGCGTACGCACTTATCTGAATAAGGGAGTGGAGAAAGAGAAGATTGATTTGTTGCTTCGTGCCGGAATGGCTGCCCCTTCGGGTAAAGACGTCCGTCCGTGGGAATTTGTCGTTGTGTCCGACCGTGCCAAACTGGATTCAATGGCTGCCGCACTTCCGTATGCCAAGATGTTGACGCAGGCTCGTAATGTAATTATTGTTTGCGGTGATTCCGTGAAATCTTCCTATTGGTATCTGGACTGCTCTGCTGCTGCCCAAAACATCCTTTTGGCTGCCGAAAGTCTGGGACTTTGTGCTGTGTGGACAGCCGCTTATCCTTATGAAGACCGTATGCAGGTGGTGCGTAAATATACTGGTCTGCCTGAGAATATCCTTCCGCTTTGTGTCATTCCGTTCGGTTATCCCGCTACCAAAGAGAATCCGAAACAGAAATTTGACGAGAAAAAGATACATTATAATCAGTATTAGTAAACAAAAGTTTTGTCTTTTCAATAATTTCCTTACATTTGCGTCTGAATTAATTAAAATCTGATACGCAAATGTTTGGAATAGACGACCCTTTTATAATTCTGCCCTACCTGCTTTCGGTAGTATGTGTGATTTTTGCTGCCTGGTTCGGGCTGAAATACTGGAATAAGGACGACGAAAAAGACGAAACACGATGAATACATTTACACTCAGTTTGATTGTGATAGGCTATCTGCTATCACTTGCTTATCTTGGTTTTTTAGGGTATAAAAAGACAACGAGTACCAGTGACTATCTGGTAGGCGGGCGTCAGATGAATCCTATCGTTATGGCACTTTCTTATGGTGCCACGTTTATTTCCGCATCTGCTATTGTGGGCTTCGGGGGAGTGGCTGCCGCTTTTGGTATGGGTATCCAGTGGCTCTGTTTCCTCAATATGTTTATCGGGGTTGTTATTGCTTTTATCTTTTTTGGTTTGCGCACCCGGCGTATGGGGGCTAAACTGAATGTCAGTACTTTCCCGCAATTGTTAGGACGTCATTTTCGCTCACGTAATATCCAAGTCTTTATTGCTGCTGTGATTTTTATAGGGATGCCGCTTTATGCCGCAGTTGTGATGAAGGGCGGAGCCGTATTTATCGAACAGATCTTTCAGATAGACTTCAATATCTCTTTATTGATCTTCACGCTGGTGATTGCCGCTTATGTGATTGCCGGAGGAATGAAGGGAGTGATGTATACGGACGCTTTGCAGGCAGTCATTATGTTTGCTTGTATGTTGTTCCTGCTTTTCTCTTTGTATCAGGTGCTTGATATGAACTTTACGGAGGCTAATAAGGAACTGACTGCTATTGCTCCTCTGGTTCCGGAAAAGTTTAAGGCATTGGGACATCAGGGGTGGACTGCGATGCCTGTCACGGGTTCTCCACAATGGTATTCGTTGGTTACTTCTCTTATTCTGGGTGTTGGAATCGGATGTCTGGCGCAACCGCAGCTAGTAGTCCGTTTCATGACGGTGGAAAGTAGCAAGCAGTTGAACCGTGGTGTGTTTATCGGTTGTTTCTTTTTGATTATAACCGTAGGTGCTATTTATCATGCCGGAGCATTGAGTAATCTTTTCTTTCTGAAAACAGAAGGGGCGATTGCTACGGAAGTCGTACAGGATATTGATAAGATTATTCCATATTTTATTAATAAGGCAATGCCCGATTGGTTTGCCGCACTATTTATGCTGTGCATCCTTTCGGCAAGTATGTCGACGTTGAGTTCACAGTTTCATACAATGGGTGCGTCGGTCGGCTCGGATATTTATGGTACGTATAAGCCTCGCTCCCGTGGCAAACTCACGAATGTGATTCGTTTGGGAGTGTTATTCTCTATCTTGGTCAGCTATATTATTTGCTATATGTTGCCCCATGATATTATTGCCCGTGGAACTTCTATTTTTATGGGAATCTGTGCGGCAGCTTTCCTCCCTGCCTATTTCTGTGCGCTTTATTGGAAGCGGGCGACGAAACAAGGGGTAATAGCGAGTCTTTGGGTAGGAACTCTTGGAAGTCTTTTTGCTCTGGTATTTCTACATCAGAAAGAATCGGCTGCATTGGGTATCTGCAAGGCGTTGTTCGGACGGGATGTACTGATAGAAACATATCCGTTCCCGGTGATTGACCCGATATTGTTTGCATTACCTTTATCAGTCCTGGCTATTGTCGGAATCAGTCTGTTGACTTACAAAAAGTATTAGGCTTTAATTTTCTTCTTATAAGATTCGTACCGTGACACAATGTCACGAACGAAGTTATAAGTTTCTATACCACGGAAATACCCGTTTTTACAGACAGGATCAGTGAAGTATTCTTCATTGCTTTTAAGCAGGATGAAATTTTCTACATTATCTTTCCACACCAGTTTGTTCTTTCCGTATTTCTCTGCCAATGCCATGGCATCATAGATATGTCCTAAACCGGCATTGTAAGAAGCGAGGATAAAATTGAGGCGTTCTTCTTTATCGGGAATCATACTGAAACTGCGGTCGGTAGCGGCAATATACTTGATAGCTGCCTTTACGCTTTCTTCCGGATTCTGTTCCTTTCCCGGAGGTACTCCCATAGCCCGGGCGGTGGCAGGCATTAGTTGCATTAAGCCTTTGGCTCCTGCCCATGAAACAGCTGTTGTGTCAAAATTGGATTCCGTATAAGCTAATGATGCAAGCATACGCCAATCCCAGCCGATTTCTTTGGAGTATTTTCTGAACAAATCGTCATAATGGGATATTTTTCCTTCTTTTAATGAAAGGATAGGAGAGTGGGGCATCATTTTACTGTTTTCAAAATAACGTTTCATACTTGCTGTATAAGCCGGAGAAGTCATGTTCTCCTGATGCCATTTTGTAGCTGCGGCTGCCAGTTCGGGACTGTCTTTTCGTACAGCCCATGAAGAACGTTGGTCGAAACTGACGGACAAATCGATATTCAGATTAGGATAGTAGGTCTTGTTCAGTTTCGCTAAGTCATTGTCGGCTACCGTATAGGGAATTTTACCTTGTGCTACTTGCGTGATCAGGTCTTCCACAGTAATACTGTCACTGGTAACTTCGTGGATATGAATACCTCCTCCCAGTTCATTATTCAGATTGACAAGCCGGTCGTAATATTTCCCCGGCTTAACATATATGTCTTTTCCTACCAGCTCGGTTACATCTTTCAGAGACTTGCTTTTTCCCTGTTGCACAATCACTTGATGAGTAATGATATCTTCCCCGCAATAGAGGATACTGTCTTTCCATTCTTTTGTGATAGGCAGGTTGTAGGCAATCATATCTCCTTCGCCAGCCAATAACTTGCGGATTAATTCATCCACACTGTTGGCAACTTCAATCCTGAGCTTCAATCCCATACTTTTGGCGAATTGCTCACTAAGTTCATATTGAAAACCCATTTCCTGTCCACGATAGTTGAAATATGAAGTTGAACTGTAAAGCGTCAATACAACCAATTCTCCGCTATCTTTTATCTGCGAAAGATCGCGTACATTTTCATTCACCTTGTTATGTTGTTTATTTCGGCAACCTAACATGCAGCAGAACAACACAAGGAGTAGAGGGATAATCAGGTTTTTGGCATTCATATTTGACGTTTTACTTTTCATTTTCAACTTACCATTCTCAACCCCTTAAGTGCTTCTTGATGTACATTGTCAGTATATCAATGGCTACTTTATTACTTCCGCCTTCGGGTACAATAAGATCGGCATAGCGCTTGCAAGGTTCGATAAATTGCAGGTGCATGGGCTTGAGAACACGTGTGTAACGTTCCATTACAGCTTCTGCTGTGCGTCCCCGTTCGATAACGTCTCTTTGAATAACACGTATCAGGCGTTCATCCGGGTCGGCATCTACAAATATTTTGAGATCCATTATGTTGCGTAGTTTCTTATCGCATAAAGCAAGAATCCCTTCAATGATAACTACTTCGCGAGGTTCAATATGAATTGTTTCGGGCTGGCGGGTACAAGTCAGATAGGAATAGGTTGGTTGTTCGATGCTTTTTCCTTCTTTCAGCATCATGACATGTTTGGAGAGCAAACTCCACTCAAAGGCATCCGGATGATCGAAGTTAATGTTCTGGCGTTCTTCCACCGGGACGTGACTACTGTCTTTGTAGTATGAATCCTGGGGTAACAATACTACCTCCCCTGCAGGAAGGCTTTCTACAATTTTTCGTACGACGGTGGTTTTTCCGGAGCCTGTTCCGCCTGCTATTCCTATAATTAACATCTCTTTAAGTGTATATTTAAACCAAATAGAGTAAATTTGCATTGTTTATGCAGTGCATTGACCAGGCAAATATAGAAACAATTCATTAAAATAACAACGTAATGGTAAAACACATTGTATTATTTAAGTTAAAAGACGAAGTTTCAGCAGAGGAGAAACTTGTAGTCATGAATAAATTTAAGGAGGCAATAGAAGCGCTTCCGGCTAAAATTGCGGTGATCCGTAAGGTCGAAGTCGGATTGAATATGAATCCCGGAGAAACGTGGAACATAGCGCTGTATAGTGAATTTGATACGCTGGAAGATGTGAAATACTATGCGACGCATCCCGACCATGTGGCAGCCGGAAGGATTTTGGCTGAGACAAAGGAAAGCCGTGCGTGTGTAGATTATGAATTATAATCCCCTAATTATTGAAAATGAAAAAGTTAATTTCTTCACTGCTTTTAAGCTTTGTTGTATGTGTTTTGCAAGCGCAGATCAAAGATCCGGTAAAGTTCAAGACTGAGTTCAATACTCTTTCTGACACAGAAGCGGAGATTGTATTTACCGCTGCCATTGATAAAGGGTGGCATGTGTATTCTACCGAACTTGGAGACGGCGGACCTATTTCTGCAACGTTTAATGTTGATAAAACGTCTGGCATAGAGCTACTGGGAAAGCTGAAACCGGTTGGCAAAGAGGTCGCCACTTTCGACAAGTTGTTTGAAATGAAGGTGCGTTATTTTGAGAATACGGCTAAATTCATTCAGAAGGTGAAGCTCACAGGTGGAGCTTATGAAATAGAAGGTTATCTGGAGTATGGAGCTTGTGACGATGAAAGTTGTCTTCCTCCTACTGAAGTGCCGTTTAAGTTTTCCGGAGTAGCGAAGACAGCTAATGCTGCTGCAGCTAAAGCGGAACAACCGGAAAAAAAGGAAGTTGAGAAAAAAGAAGAGGCGGCTCCTGTTGTTTCTAAGGATACTGTAGCTATGATGGAACTGGTTCCTGCCACTACAACAGATGCATCTACGGGGATTCAACCTGCCGTTGCATCCGGTGAACTCTGGAAACCGGTCATTAGTGAACTGCAAGCGTTAGGTGAAGAACATACGCAGGGAGATATGTCCTGGATTTATATTTTTGTGACAGGTTTCTTAGGCGGACTATTAGCTTTGTTTACTCCGTGTGTATGGCCGATTATTCCTATGACGGTCAGCTTCTTCCTGAAGCGTAGTAAGGACAAGAAGAAAGGGATTCGTGATGCGTGGACTTATGGTGCGTCTATTGTTGTGATTTATGTGGCATTAGGCTTGGCTATAACATTGATCTTCGGTGCCAGTGCGTTGAATGCCTTATCTACTAATGCAATTTTCAATATTCTCTTCTTCCTGATGTTGGTAGTTTTTGCCGCTTCGTTCTTCGGAGCATTTGAGATTACATTGCCTTCGAAGTGGAGTAATGCGGTAGATAGTAAAGCGGAATCGACTACGGGATTACTGAGTATTTTCCTAATGGCATTTACACTTTCGTTGGTGTCTTTCTCTTGTACAGGTCCGATTATCGGATTTTTGTTGGTACAGGTTTCCACAACGGGAAGTATAGTAGCTCCGGCAATTGGAATGCTGGGATTCGCCATTGCTTTGGCGTTGCCGTTTACTCTTTTCGCTTTATTTCCATCGTGGCTGAAATCTATGCCGAAATCGGGAGGTTGGATGAATGTGATCAAGGTAACACTGGGCTTCCTTGAACTTGCATTTGCACTTAAATTCTTATCGGTTGCCGATTTGGCTTATGGCTGGAGACTGCTTGATCGTGAAACTTTCCTTGCTTTATGGATTGTTATTTTTGCTTTACTTGGATTTTATCTGTTGGGTAAGATCAAGTTCCCGCATGATGATGATGATAATAAGGTAGGTGTTACCCGCTTCTTCATGGCACTTGTTTCTTTGGCATTTGCGGTATATATGGTTCCTGGTCTATGGGGAGCACCGTTAAAAGCTGTCAGTGCGTTTGCTCCGCCTATGCAGACGCAGGATTTCAATTTGTATAAGAATGAAGTACATGCCAAATTTGACGATTATGATTTAGGAATGGAGTATGCACGTTTGAATGGTAAGCCTGTAATGCTCGACTTTACCGGATACGGTTGTGTCAATTGTCGTAAAATGGAGGCTGCTGTTTGGACTGACCCGAAGGTGAGCGACTTAATTAATAACGATTATGTATTGATAACTCTCTATGTAGATAATAAAACTCCGCTGACCGAACCTGTGAAGATTGTCGAGAACGGAACAGAACGTACCTTGCGTACTGTCGGTGACAAATGGAGTTATCTGCAACGTGTGAAGTTCGGTGCCAATGCACAGCCTTTCTACGTATTGCTGGATAATCAGGGAAAACCGTTGAACAAGTCGTATGCTTATGATGAAGATATTCCCAAGTATATCGAGTTTCTGCAAACTGGATTGGAAAATTACAAGAAGGAGAGATAATCTCCTTCTTAAAGGTTCTTCTTCAAATTTGTTGGTAAGGTGAATTAGTAAAATAATGATTTGCTAACTTATAGTCGATAGTATCCTCCATTCTCCTCCTTCGGGAAGGAGGAGTCCCCGTAGGGGGAGGTGGTAGGTGAATGTGTAAGTGAACTGCCCCCAATAGTTAGACACAAAACTATTGGGGGCAGTTCATTCTTTTTGAGGTAGCCTCACTATTGTCAAGTATGTTTTCTACCAGTTTCTTTTCACTGTACGATAGCCGTAACCGATAATCACAAGGAAACAGATAAAAGGTAGAATGAATGAAACGTTGACTGCCGGCAACCAACCGATTTCTTTCATATCAATAATGCTTGCTTGCAATGGAGGAAGAATAGAACCTCCGAGAATAGCCATAATAAGTCCGGCTGCTCCGAATTTTGCGTCATCTCCAAGACCTTTTAAGGCAATACCGTAAATAGTGGGGAACATTAGAGACATGCAGGCGGATACGGCTACCAGGCAATAGAGTCCATAAATATTTTGAAGGAAGATAGTACCTAAGGTGAAAATTCCTCCGAAAATAGCCAGAATCATTAATAATTTTCCTGCATTCAGATAACGCAGAATGAAAGTACAAATGAAACGGCTGATACAGAAAATAATCATTGCTATGATATTGTATTGCTGCGAAAGCACTTCCGCACTCTTTTCGTCCATGCCGAATTCCGGTGACATAAACAGGCGGGTACCATATTGGATTATAAAAGTCCAGCACATGATTTGTGCACCTACATAAAAAAACTGAGCAATCACACCTTCGCGATAACGTGTTTGGGTGAAAATACGTTTTAATGTCGGGAAGAAGTCTATTTTATGGTTCTGATCTCCGTTCTTTGGCATTTTTACGAATCGTATCAAGAGAAGCATAGCTACGATAATCAGACCGATGATGAGATAAGGGGCGATTAGCACTGCAAGATCGCTCTCTTTGATTGCCTGAAATTCACTCTCATTGAGTAAAGCACGTTCTTCAGTACCCATTGGATGTAATTTGGCTTGAATGAATTGCATGGCTACATACATTCCGAGCAATGAACCCATTGGGTTGAAAGATTGGGCAAGATTCAAACGTCTTGTGGCAGTATCTTCTGTTCCCATAGAAAGAATGTATGGATTACAGCTTGTCTCCAGAAATGAGAGTCCGCAAGTCAAGATAAAGTAAGCTATCAGAAACGGGTAATATTCTCCTGTCATTTTAGCAGGGAAGAATAGGAATGCTCCAAAAGCATACAGACCAAGACCTAGCAGAACACCTGCTTTATAAGAATATTTGCGGATGAACATGGCAGCCGGAAAAGCCATGGCAAAGTAGCCTCCATAAAAAGCGACTTGTACTAACGCTCCGTCGGTAGCACTCATCCTGAAGATTTTGGAGAATGCCTTTACCATTGGGTTGGTGATATCGTTTGCAAATCCCCATAACGCAAAACAAGAAGTGATGAGAATAAAAGGGATAAGATAATTGATGCCATCTTTTGACAGGATGGACTGTTTGATGTGTTTCATGGTTCTTTTGGGATATTTTTAGGTATTATATAAATGGAACATTCTCTCCATTGGTTTCCATTTTTCCGCGGAACTCATTCCGGGAGCGGCTTGTTGGAAGATAGCCATGTATTCCTCCCATTCCTGTTGGCGGGGAAGAGTATTCAGGCGTGCCATTGCTGTGTCCCAGTCGAAGTCAACGGGAGTTTCGACAATCATAAACAAGCGTGTGCCAAGAATATAGATTTCCATTTCGAGGATGCCTACTTCCCGGATACCTGCAAGGATTTCAGGCCATGCCTCCGCTTGACTATGTCTTTTACGATATTCGGCAATCAATTCCGGAGAATCGCGTAAGTCAAGAGTCTGACAATATCTTTTGACTGGGACGCTGTAAGATTGGACCTGATAACCGGTTTTAGGTGTTTCCATATACTTTTTATTTTTTAGGATAATATACTTGAGGTGTGACACTTCGGCTTACAATCTCTCTTAATTCCCGGAGGTCGGAAATTTCTCCCTTAGCCATTGCCTGTGTCAGAATATTACCTATGGCAGTAGCCTCGACAGGACCGGCGTAAACAGGGATATTGAGTGCATCGGCTGTAAGCTGGTTGAGTAATTTATTCTGCGAACCTCCTCCAATGATGTTTAATTGGCGGATCGGGGAGGGGAGACAATAGTTAAGCTTTTCTACTGCCTGTTGGTATTTGAATGCTAATGATTGGAGTACACATTTAACGGTTTCCGCTTTGCTTTGAGGTATGTGCAGAGAGTGATCCCGGCAATAATTCATAAGAGCAGTCTCCATATTTTCCGGATTCATGAATTCCGGAGCGTCAACAGGGATGATTGTATCAGTTTCCACTTCGGCAGCTTGTGGTATGATTGTATCATAATGTTGTTCTTCTCCACGTGCTTTCCATTCACTCATCAAGCGTTGTAGAATCCATAGTCCTGTGATATTTTGCAGGAAGCGGATGCGACCTCCAACACCTCCTTCATTGGTGAATTCGGCTTTCCGTGCTTCTTCTGTCAATATCGGTTCATTGACTTCAACGCCCAAAAGCGACCACGTACCGGAACTTAGAAAAGCGATAGGAGTTTTTGTCGCCGGAACGGCTGCAACGGCACTGGCTGTGTCATGAGAACCTACGGCTATTACATCTACTGCACCCAGTCCGGTTTCCCGTGCAATATCCTCTTTTAAAGTACCTCTGATAGTTCCCGGTTGGATAATTTCACCAAACAGATGCTCGGGAAGTTCTAATGCACGAATTGTTTCTTGTGACCAGTTTCGTCGTTTTGCGTCAAGTAATTCCGAAGTGGAAGCGATGCAATATTCATTATTGGCTATTCCGGTCAGGAAGTAACTGAAAAGGTCGGGCATGAACAGAAGTTGGTGGGCAATCTCTAATTGGGGATCCCGGTTCTGTTTCATACTATAAAGTTGGAATAGCGTGTTGATAGCCATGACCTGTATTCCGGTAGTAGTATAGTGTTGCTGTTCATCCAGAACCTTGAATACCTTTGCCGGCATTCCGTCTGTTCTTGCATCCCGGTAACAGATAGGGTTACTTAGCAAATTTCCATTTTTATCAATCAATCCGAAATCTACGCCCCACGTGTCGATACCAATTCCCTTGACGGTATATCCTTTTTGGGCAGCCAGCTTCAGTCCGGTTTTCATGTCTTCGAATAGGGCAGGAAAATCCCAGTAGACATGATTTCCTAATTTTACCTGACGGTTGGAGAAGCGGTGAACTTCTTCCAGTTCCAGCTTTCCATGGAGAAGGGAGCCGGCGATAATTCGTCCGCTGCCTCCTCCAAAGTCTGCTGCTAAGTATGTGTTTTTAATGTTGTCTTTCATGGTATGGTATGTACGGATACTATTTTGTTTTCTTTCCTAATACATAGATTTCCAAATCTTCTATTTCTGCCGGTGTCAATACTGAATAATCGCCTCCGGACTGAACAATAATACGGCAAGCCATTTCGAAGAAGGTAGCTCGTTCGTACACTTGATTAAAGTCTTTTCCGCAGACAACTTGTCCGTGGTTGGTCAATAAGACGGAGTTGTGTTCCAACATGGCTTCAACTACTGCTTTGGCCAGTTCGGGTGAGCCGGGACGATAATATGGAATCACTGGTATTTCTGAACCTACATGGCAGGGAATTTCTGCTGTTACATTAAAATTAGTCGGCTTGTTTTTCATGCAGGAGATAGCCGTGGCATACTCCGACTGGAAGTGAAGTACCACATTTACATCCGGGCGTTCGCGGAGAATACCCAAATGGAAAGTACTTTCCATAGAAGGTTTTACACCATTAGTCGGTGTTCCGCTTGCTATATTGCAGATAGAGACTTTTTCCTTGCCAAGGGTAGGAACCCAAGAACCTGTACCGGAAATTAATGCTTCTTCACCAATCCGCCAGGAAAGGTTTCCGCTACTGCAAAGCATAAGTTTTGCATCACCGTAGCGATGTGCTTGTTCAATGAACTGTTCGATATGTTCGTTAGTTATCATGATTGCAAAGATAAATTATTTATAATAATAGTAACTCAAAATAGGTTAGAAAAATGGGTATTTAGGGACATACTCCCCCGGTAAGGTTTCCTTGCAGGGGATTGTCATTGCAGGCACGGATTACACGGCTTTTAGAAATATGAAAGCAACAGCGTAATCCGTGCCTGAAAATTATTTGTAGATAGGACCGTAGGTTGCACAAGCTCTATAGTCTGCTCCTTCTTTATCCATACCGAAGGCATTCCATGCAGCCGGGCGGAACATTTCGTCTTCTTCTACATTGTGCATGCATACCGGAATTCGAAGCATCGAAGCAAGAGTAATCAGGTCTTGACCAATGTGACCGTAGCTGATTGCTCCATGGTTAGCTCCCCAGTTATTCATTACAGAATACACATCCTTGAAAGCCGGTTTGTCGCATAAACGGGGAACAAACCAAGTAGTAGGCCATGTAGGATCTGTACGCATATTCAGTTTTTGGTGGATTTCCGGGTCGATCTCGACAGTCCAACCTTCTGCAATTTGAAGAACGGGACCGAGGCCTTTAATTAGGTTCAGACGCATCATAGTTACAGGCATACCACCTTTTGACAAGAAATTAGATGAAAAACCGCCGCCACGGAAGTAATCACGGTCTGCCGGATACCAGGTCGTTGCTTTAAGGCAGTTTTCTACATCTGTGTCAGTCAGGTTCCAAGGTTCTTTCATTACCGGATTTCCTTCTGCATCCAATGATTGTCCCGAACCGTCTAGCGTTGTTGCTCCGGAGTTGATAAGGTGGATAATACCGTTGGCAGCCAGCCCTGTCAGTTCTTTGCCAGTTACACGTTTCACAGCTTCGGGGCTCCAGTAAGTACGTACATCAGAGAATATTTGAGCACGGTTGGTCAGTAAGTGTCCGAACAGCATTGCCACACCGTTGCAGGCATCGTTCTCGGTAGCTACCACGAATGCTTCGCGGATACCGTTCCAGTCGAAGGAAGTATTCAGCAGAGCTTCGGGATAGTCGCCATTAGGATAGAAGTCAGTCCATTGGCGTTGTCCTTGGAAACCGGCTGCAATAGCATTGTGGCCTAATGCTTCTTCTTTGAAGCCCATTTCTTTCAGTTTAGGATTACCGGTCATCAGGTCGCGCATGATAATCATCATCTTCACGATAAATTCCCAGTCTTTATCTTTCTCTTCGCGGTTTTTACGTTTTTCGGGACGATTTTTGAAGTCATCGCCTTCGTTTACTTTGCAATGCTTTTCTGTCCATGCCATTGCTTTTTCATATTCTTCGTGGTCATAGATACCTTCTTCCATGCGGCGGATGATTTCTGTCAGGTCGACAGACTCATTACGCATTCCCAGGTATTCCTGGAAGAAATCAGGATTAACGATAGAACCGGCAATTCCCATAGATACGCTACCCATTGACAGGTAAGATTTTCCTCTCATTGTAGCTACTGCCTGTGCGGCGCGTGCAAAACGAAGAATTTTTTCCGCTACATCTTCGGGAATGCTGTTATCGTCCAAATCCTGTACGTCATGTCCATAAATGCCGAATGCAGGAAGTCCTTTTTGTGCGTGTCCTGCCAATACTGCTGCAAGATATACTGCTCCCGGACGCTCTGTTCCATTGAATCCCCATACAGCTTTCGGGTAATGAGGGTTCATATCCATAGTTTCCGCACCGTAGCACCAGCAAGAAGTTACGGTAATAGTAGAACCTACACCTTCTCTTTCGAACTTTTCAGCACAGGCTGCGCTTTCAGCAACACGGCCGATAGTGCTATCGGCAATCACGCATTCCACAGGGCTTCCGTCACCGTTTTTCAGATTACTGCTAATTAATTCGGCTACTGCTTTAGCCAAGTTCATTGTCTTTTCTTCAAGGCTTTCACGAACGCCACCCTGGCGACCGTCGATAGTGGGACGAATCCCGATTTTCGGATACTTTTTCATGGTTTCTTAATTTTTTTTATTTAGTAAATAACATCTGTGCTGAGCTGTGCTGATTGTGCGGCAAAAAAAATCAGAGTGACTTTCGAAGTCGCACTTCAGTAGGCATGTACTTTTGTATCGGGACATTGTTGAGTACGAAGTTTGCCGCTTCATTTCCCACCATTTCCCAGTCAATACTTAATGAAGTAATTCCTTCGTCGATGACCTCGTATGAAGGAATATCATTATATGCTAACAGACCGAAATCTTTTCCGCATTTCAGTCCTGCCAATCTTCCTTGTTTTACTACCTTTACTACATCTTGCTGTTTGATAGCAATGTATACAGTCCCTTTGCGGACCGTCAGGTTCTCGATATCTTCCTGTATTTCATGCAAGAAGCCTTCTTTTTCACAGAAACGTGTGAAATACTCCTTACTACTCTGAGGGTGTTTCAAACCTTTAGAAAACAGGAAAACGATTTGAAGATATTTCTGCATTCTTTCTTTTAGTGTAAATAATGCTAGATAGAATGAATCATCGAAATCCTGACAGATATACGAGTATTTATCTTTCTCAAATTTTCCGAAATCAAGGAGTAATAACCTGGAAGGATTGATTTTATTCAGAGCTGTGCTGAACTTTTCGTTATCGAAGTTCATCACTATATATTTTTTATACTTTTCTATGGATTCACGGATGATAGTATTGAAAAGCCGTTCATTGTATTGGTGGAATAACAAGTCTACTTTATAGTTGATAGGCAAATGTTTTATGAAACTATTGTATAAGGCCTCTTTGAAAGGAGTATATTCGTCAAGTAATAATAGGATATTGGTTACCTGACTGGTCACATAGTATCCTTTTCCCGGTGTAGAGTCTATCAGACCCCGTTCGCGTAAATCCAGAAAGGCTTTAAAAACAGTATCCCGTGATACTCCATATTGTGCACTTAACTGATTGATAGAAGGCAAGGAATCTCCCTCACGAAATTCTTTCATGGAGATTGCCTGGCTGAGCGTGTCTGCCAATTGTGTGACTTTGCTCGAGTGTTGGCCGAATGTTGCTTTCTTATCAGTTCGTCTCATCCTTATTTATTATTGATAACTGTGCTGAACTATGCTGATGCAAAGAAAGGAATTTTATTCTAAATAGGAGAAATAATTTACTATGTTTTATAGCATAAAGAGGATAATTTCACATGACGTAACATAGAATCTGCTATTTGTAGATTATCAGGTCTCTGTATAAAACCTCAGTTTCTCTCGTGTTGAAACAAAAAAATCCCCTCCGGCGAACCGGAGAGGATTTATAGCTTTTCCTTGTTTCTTGTTCGGAATCTGCCGAATTTATTCAGCAGCAGCTTCTGTTGCAGGAGCTTCTTCTGCCGGAGCAGCAGTTTCTTCTGCAGGTGCTTCAGCGGCAGCTTTTTCAGCAGCTTCAGCAGCTTTCTTTTCAGCGAGTGCTTTTGCTTTCACTTCGTTGATTTTCTTTTCTGCTTCCAGGCGTGCTTTGGCTTCAGCTTTCTTAGCTTCGTCTTGTTTAGCTTTCAAAGTAGCCAGACCTGACTGTTTGTTGCTTTTCCAAGCTTCGAATTTAGCTTCTGCTTCTGCTTCTCCAAATGCACCTTTTGCTACACCGCCAAGAAGATGTTTCTTCATGTATACACCTTCGCGAGAAAGGATG
>ULUX01016053.1_pt1 | contig 21011 bp, 18 predicted proteins | sample 1958961 | NCBI WGS metagenome assembly ULUX01 (sample SAMEA4835773, study PRJEB28245) | human gut metagenome | biome: gut microbiome; material: fecal sample | place: Denmark | collected 2008 | reverse complement strand
CCGGAAAAGGGAGCGGCTCCCCCAGAGCCGGTGTTCTCCCTCTCCCTGTTCCGAGGGGAGCAGCTGACGGGGGCGCTCATGGATCTCTCCCCTGCCCTCATCTACCTTCCGGCGGAGCGGATCTCTGAATTCGACATTGCCCCCTACCTGGGCCGTGGGACGGAATTTGCCGTGGCCCTGCCCCGGATCTGCACCGACCACCAGCGTGAGGCCCTCGTGGACCTGCTGAAAAAGTCCAGGGATATGGGGTGTGTCTCCGCCGCCGTGGGCAACATCGGCCAGGGGGCTATGGCCCGGGAAATGGGCTTTGCCCTCCGGGGGGACTACGGCCTTAACATCTTCAACAGCCGCTCCTTGCAGGTGCTCACGGACATGGGTTTTGTCAGCGCCTGCCTGAGCTTTGAGCTGCGCCACCAGCAGATCCGGGACCTCTGTGGGGCCCTGCCCCGGGAGGCCATCGTCTATGGGCGGCTGCCTTTGATGGTGACGGAGAACTGCCTCATCCGCAATGCTCTGGGCTGCAAACCCCGGGACCTCACAGGCCCCTGCCGGCAGGTCCACCGCCTCACCGACCGGCGGGGAGAGGAATTCCCGGTACTGTCGGTGTTCGGCTGCCGCAGTGAGATCGAAAACGGGGCCACGCTATACCTGGGCGACAAGCCGGAGTACCGGCGCTGCGGCCTGACCTATGCCCGGCTGCGGTTCACCACCGAGAGCCCGGCGGAGTGCGTCCGGGTACTGGAGGCCTACCGCTCCGGCGGCGGAACGCCGCCCCAGGGCCACACCCGCGGGTTGTTCTACCGCGGAGTAGACTGATAGCAAAAGGACGGTTGCCCGGAAAAATCCCGTCCAAACTGATTATAGATCGTATTATCCGCATATAATATTACGTTACGTAAAGGAAAACCCCTATGATTCTGGAAGTAAAAGCCCTGTCCGACAAGATCGGCCGGGAGATCCCTCTGCCCTACTACGCCACCGACGGCGCTGCCGCGGTGGACCTCCACGCCTGCATCGACGAGCCCCTGACCATCCCCGCGGGAGGACAGGTGGTGGTGCCCACGGGGCTGGCGGTGGCCATCCCGGAGGGCTATGTGGGCATTGTGGCGGTGCGCTCCAGCATGGGCATCCGCCGGGGCATCACCCTCTCCAACGCCATCGGCGTCATCGACAGCGACTACCGGGGCCCCCTGGGAGTGGGCCTGCGGAACACCACCGGGGAGGACTATGTCCTCCAGCCCGCCGACCGGATGGCCCAGCTGATGGTGGTGCCGGTACTGCGGCCGGAGATCCGCCTGGTGGAGGAGCTGCCGGAGACCGCCCGGGGCGCCGGAGGCTTTGGTTCCACCGGCCGGTAAGGTCCGCTCCCTACCTCTGCTTCCGGCAGGTGGGACGCCCCCTTCCCTTTTCCCGCCTATTTCTTTCCAAAGTGAGGAACCGCTTATGCCACGGATCATTCTCGCCTCCCAGTCCCCCCGGCGGCGGCAGCTGCTGGGCCAGATCGGACTGACCGATTTCGACATTTTAGTGCCTGACGCCGACGAGAGCTATGACCCCTCTCTCACCCCCCAGGAGATCGTCTGCTCCATCTCCCGGAAGAAGGCGGAAGCCGCCCGGGCCCTCTGCGGCGACAGCGACACCGTGATCCTTGCCGCCGACACCATGGTGTTTCTGGACGGTCTCCGGCTGGGAAAGCCCCACAGTGAGGCGGAGGCCTTCCAGATGCTCTCCGCCCTCTCCGGCCGGGAGCACCTGGTGTGCACCGGTGTGACCATGTGCCGCGGGGACCGGCTGGAGCCCCGGCCGGAGACCACCGCCGTCCGCTTTGCCTCCCTCTCCGAGGAGGACATTCGCCGGTACATTGCCACCGGGGAGCCGATGGACAAGGCAGGGGCCTACGGTATCCAGGGTCTGGCTGCCCTGTTTGTCACCGGCATTGCCGGGGATTACTTTAATGTAATGGGCCTTCCCCTCCATCTGGTGGGGGAGATGCTGCGCTCCTTTGGAGTGGAGCTCCTATCCGGGAGGGCTGAGCCGTGAAAAGGCTGCTGACCAAGTACGGTGTGATCGTACTGTCCCTGGCGGTGGTCATCGCGGTGATCCTCAGCGTGATGGCCTATTTCTCCACCTCCGCCGCCCCTTTGCCCAATGTGGCGGGGATCATTGCCTCCCCCTTCCGTTCGGCCGGCGCCGCCATTACGGAGACTGTGTCCGGCTGGGTGGACTACTTCACGGAGTTTGATGCGCTGAAGGAGGAAAACGAGCAGCTGAAGCTGGAGATCGCGGAAATAGAAACCGCCATCCGGCAGGCCGAGAAGGACTCCGAGGAGAATGAGCGGCTGCGCAAGCTGCTGGATCTGCGGGAGCAGCGGCGGGACCTCCACTTTGAATCCGCCCGGATCGTGGAGAGCGACTCCTCCAACTGGGAGAGCGTTCTCACTGTCAACAAGGGAACTGCCCAGGATGTGGCGGTGGGTGACTGCGTGGTGACGGAGACAGGTTATCTGGTAGGCGTGGTGACGGACGCGGGCCTCAATTGGTCCACCATCCGGACCATCCTGGACAGTGACACCTCCATTGGCGCCACCGTGTTCCGCAGCGGCCAGAACGCCGTGGCCCAGGGCGACTTCGCCCTCATGGGTCAGGACCGGCTGATGCTGAACTACCTGGGCGCCGACCCGGACGTGGTGGCGGGCGACCTGATCGTCACCTCCGGGCTGGGCGACTATTTCCCCTCTCAGCTGGTCATCGGCACCGTGGAGTCCGTCTCCACCGGAGACGACGGCCTGGCTCAGTACGCCGTCATCACCCCCAGCGTCTCCCTGGATGATCTGACCCAGGTATTCATTGTCACCAGCTTCGACATTGTGGAATAAGGGGGAAACGCCGCCATGATGCCCAAAAGCTACCTTGTTTTCAAATGGACGGTGTACAGTCTGGCCACCCTGGCCCTGTTTGCCCTGCAGTACCTGGTGTTGGACAACATCCAAGTGCTGGGTCTCACCCCCTTCCTCTACCCGGTGCTCCCCGCTGTGGCCGCCTCCTATGAGGGGCTGCGCCGGGGCAGCGTCTTTGCCCTGGCGGTGGGCCTGGTCTGTGACCTGCTGCTGCCGGGCCCCTTTGAGGGCTTCTATGCCATCGCCTTTACCCTGGCGGCCCTGATCGCCGCCCTGATCGCGGAGAATCTCCTCTCCCCCGGCTTTCTCTGCGGACTGGCGGTATCCGCCGTGTCCCTGGGGATAACCGCCGGTATGCGCCTTGCCGTCCAGTTCCTCTCCGGCGGCGGCTATCTGGGCCTTATGTCCCGGATGGCTCTGGTGGAAACCCTGATCACCCTGCCGGCTATCCTGGTGGTCGTACCGGTCTACCGGCTGATCCACGACCGCTGCGCCAGCGACTACTGATTTCCCCTGGCCGCCCGGCAGGGCGGCTCTTTTTCCCTGTCACCCCTGTACCTCTGTGAGAAAGGAGGCTGCCTCCATGGAGGAAGAAAAACAATTCAAACACCGCTCCAGTATCCTGCTGGGTATCTTTATCCTCTGTCTGCTGCTTTTTTGTGTGATCCTGTATGACGCCCAGGTAGTCAACCGTGACGAGTATCTGGCCAAATCCTCCAGTCAGGTAACCACTACCCAGGCGGTGGAGGCCTCCCGCGGGATCGTCACGGACCGCAATGGTAAAGTCCTGGTCTCCAATCGGGAGATCTATACTGTCACCCTGGATCTGAGCCTGATCCCTGATGTGGAGGGAGAGGAGCGGGGCGTCACGGTCAGCCGCGCCATTCTCCGCCTGCTGGAGCTGTGCCAGGAGCAGGGCGTGGAGTGGACGGATACCCTGCCCATCACCACCACAGAACCCTTTGTCTACACCACCGCCACCGCCGGCACCAACAATCGCACCTGGTTTGAGAAATACCTCAAGGAGCGCAAGTGGTCCGACAAGGTCCTCACCGCCGACGACCCCTATCCCCGGATGACGGAGGATCTGCGCAAGAAACTGGACGCCGACGACAACGTTCTCACCCCCCAGACCGTGCTGGAGCTGATGCGGGAGGACTTCGGCATCGACGAGAGCTTTACCGACCAGGAGGCCCGGCTGGTGATCGGCGTTCTCTACGAGCTGCGGCTGCGCAGCGCCAGCATTACCTACAACCCCTACGTCTTTGCAGAGGACGTACCGGTGGAGTTCATCTCCCTGGTCAACGACGGCGGCTTTGACGGCGTGGTGATCGAGAGCACGTCCGTCCGCCAGTACAACACCACCTATGCCGCCCAGCTGCTGGGCCAGGTGGGCGCTTTCAGCTCCAAGGAGGAGCGGGACAGCTTCAACGCCGCCTACAACGCCGCCAAGGAGGCGGGCAAGGACACTACCGGCCTCCACTACTACGCCGCCGACGACACCGTGGGCAAAAGCGGTGTGGAGCTGGCCTTTGAATCCTATCTCAAGGGCATTGACGGCGAGCGGCTCATCACCACCAACGAGGAGGGCAAGATCACCGGCGAGCTCTACAGCGTGGAGCCCCAGCCCGGCGGCACCGTAGCCCTCACCATTGACATCGACTTCCAGGCGGCAGTGGAGGAGGCTCTGGCCAAGACCGTGTCCGCCATGAACGAGGAGGACGGCGACACCTCCCGGGGCGCGGCAGCGGTGGTTTTGTCCGTGGAGAACTCCGACGTACTGGCCCTGGCCTCCTACCCCACCTATGACCCCGCCAAGTACTATTCTGATTACAACAGCATTCTCAACACTGACGGCAATCCCCTGCGGAACCGGGCCACTACCGGCACCTACGCCCCCGGCTCCACCTTCAAGCCCTGCACCGCTGTGGCGGCCCTGGAGACCGGTGCGGTCTCCCTTGCGGAGAAAGTGAACTGCCCCGGCCTCTGGTACTACCCCAATACCCACGATTACACCAAGTGTGCCGTCTATCCCGGCCGGCATGGCAAGGTGAACATCACCAAGGCTTTGGAGGTCTCCTGCAACTGCTTCTTCTGCGAGATGGGTTACCGGCTGGGCATCGACACCCTCAGTGAGTATGCCACCGCCTTCGGCCTGGGCCAAAGCACCGGCATCGAGCTGGGCGAGGAGACCGGCGTACTGGCAGGCCCGGAGCACTCCGCCGCTGTCAACCAGATGTGGTATGGCGGCAACACCGTCCAGGCGGCTATCGGTCAGTCCGACCACCTGTTTACCCCCCTCCAGCTGGCCAGCTATATCGCTACTCTGGTCCGGGGCGGCACCCGCTACGACGCCCACCTTCTCAAATCCGTCACTGCCTATGACGGCAGCGAGATCCTCTATGAGCATGAGCCGGAGGTCCTCTCGGAAGTGGAGATCTCCGCCTCTACCCTGTCAGCGGCGAAGGAAGGTATGTACAACCTGACCACCTCCGGAAGTCTGGCCCGGTATTTCAAAGACTGTATCGTCTCCGCCGGCGCCAAGACCGGTACCGCCCAGATCAACGAAAACACCACCAATAACGGCGTCTTTGTCTGCTTTGCCCCCTATGAGGACCCGGAGATCGCTCTGGCCATCGTCATCGAACGGGGCGGCAGCGGCAGCGCCCTGGCCTCCACCGCTGTGGAGATCCTCAACGCCTACTTCGCTGACAGCGATATCGGCACCGCTATGATTCCTGAGGGAAGCCTGCTGCCTTGACCGGCAGCGGCTTCCCTCAGTTTCCCGGGTGACCCCCGTATGTTGTGTAAGGAGAGATCGCATCCATGGAAAGACCCATTTTTGACTCCCGCAGCCCCCTGTATAAAACGCCTTTCGGCGCCGTCCCCTGCGGCCGCCATATTACTCTGACCCTCTATCCTCCTGTGGAGGAGAACTTCACCGGCGGCGCACTGATCCTGAATCTGGAGTTTGCCGGTGAGATCCGGGAGATCCCCCTGGTACCCGCCCCGGACCCCTCCGCCTCTCCGGAGGCCCCTGTCTCTGAGACAGCGGCGGCTGACTGTACCGGCAGCGACAGCGATACCGTTGGCGGCCAGGGCGGCGCAGCCGCTCCTGAGGGGGAGGGCACCGTCCCCGCAGAGGAAAGCTCCGCTGCATCTGTCCCAGCGGTCTTTACTGTGGCCTATACAGCCCCGGCGGGGCCGGAGCTGATCTGGTACTGCTTCCGTTTCACCCGCCGGGATGGCTCCGCAGCCTTTCTGGGAAAAAACGGCCTGTGCGGCGAGGGCCAGGCCGCCTGCTGGCAGCAGACAGTCTATGACGACCAGTTCTCCACCCCGGAGTGGTTTGGCCGGGGCGTCACCTATCAGATCTTCCCCGACCGCTTCCACCGCACCTTCATTCCCGATCCCGCCGGGATGCTGGGGGACCGGATCGTCCACCAGAACTGGGAGGAGCTGATGGACTATCTCCCCGATGAGCACGGGGAGATCCTCAACCGGGACTTCTTCGGCGGCAGCCTTATGGGCATCGAGGAGAAGCTGCCTTACCTCAAGGAGCTGGGGGTGCGCACCCTGTACCTCTGCCCCATCTTTGAATCCGACAGCAACCACCGCTACAACACCGGGGATTACGACAAGATCGACCCCATGCTGGGCACAGTGGAGGATTTCACCCGCCTGTGTACCAAGGCCCACGCTCTGGGCATCCGGGTGATGCTGGACGGCGTATTCAACCACACCGGCAACAACAGCCGCTACTTCAACGCTCTGGGGACCTACCCCTCCCTGGGAGCGGCCCAGAGCCAGGAGAGCCCCTACTACCCCTGGTACAACTTCCAGGAGTGGCCGCACCGCTACGACTGCTGGTGGGGCATCCACACCCTCCCCGCCGTCAATGAGAGCCACCCGGAGTACATCGACTTTATTATCGAGGGCAAAGACGCTGTGATCCGGCGGTGGCTCCGGGCAGGGGCTGACGCCTGGCGGCTGGATGTGGCCGACGAGCTGCCCGACGAGTTCATTGCCCGCATCCGCCGGGTGATGATGGAGGAGAAGGCGGAGAGCTTCCTGCTGGGCGAGGTCTGGGAGGACGGCAGCAACAAGATCGCCTACAGCAAGCGCCGGAAGTACCTGCTGGGCCGGGAGACCCATGGCCTCATGAACTACCCCTTCCGGGTCAGCGCCATGGACTACCTCCGGGGCGGCGACGCGGCGGCCTTCCGGGACGCCATGGAGACCATCCGGGAGAACTACCCCCGCCCGGCCTTCTACAGCTGCATGAACATGCTGGGCACCCACGACAACCCCCGCATCCTCACTCTTCTGGGCACCTTCCCCAAGGAGGCGCCCCACACCCGCACCGAGCGGGCCCACTACCGCATGAACCCTGAGGAGTACCACCGAGGCTGCCGTCTGCTCCAGACCGGGGCTATCATCCTCTACGCCTTCCCCGGCTCCCCCACCATCTTCTACGGGGATGAGGCGGGAATGGAGGGCTATGAGGACCCCTTCAACCGGGGCACCTTCCCCTGGGGCCATGAGGACCGGGTACTCCAGCGGCGTTTTTCCCTGCTGGGCAGCCTCCGGAACAACCGTCTCTCCCTCCAGAAGGGAGACATCCGCTGGCTCTATGCCCAGGGCCATGGGCTGGCCTTTGCCCGGACGCTGGGGGATGAGGTCACCATCGCCGCCACCAACGCCGGAGATGAGCCGGTGTTCATGACCTTCGACTGGAGCGGCGATCTGGCTACCGACGCCCTCACCGGTCAGCAGTTTTTGACGGTGAACGGCAAGATCACCATCTGTCTGCCCCCTCTGGACGGCGTACTGCTGGTGTAAATTTAATCTCCTTTACAACCCCTCCCTATCAAGGGAGGGGTTGTTTGTTTCACGTGAAACGGAGGGGGATTTATCAGAGGATGGTTCCTCTGAACATCTCTTTCACAGGGGCTCTGCCCCGGGCCCCTGTGGCTTGTCCCGGCTGGGCGGATACATCCAGTCGATGCGGGGCAAATTTGTCTGCCGCCGGGCGGATGGGAACGCAGCAGGGCTCCGCCTCGGTCCCCGGTGCTTGTCCATGGGGCCTACCCGGCCCAGGCTGCCCTCTCTGCCGCCTACAGCGGCATTGCCTTTGCGGCCCCGGAGCCGGGCACGTTTCTGGCGGGACTTCCCGGCCTCAAGCCCGGTGCCTTACAGTAGGACCTCTCCGACCCCGGATATTTACCAACGGGGGTTCCACCCCCGGACCCCGGGTGACTTTTGTACGCACAAAAGTCACCAAAAGGCGCTGGGGAAACCCCAGACCCCCGTTGTTTATCCAATCGGTCTGCATTGAGGCTGATACTGCGCAGCCACCGAATTACCACACCCTTCGGGCATCTGATCTGAGGCGAGTATCTGGTCGGACTTCGGCTGTCGCCCTGTTAAAGGGACAAGCGAATCTGATTTTCTGTGTCGGACCCCCTGCGCCTATCGAGCCATGCACAGGCTTTCGTCACCAAAAAACAGAAATGTCCCTCAGCCCGAGGGCCGTCAGGCGAAGTGCGCAGCGCACCGCACCGATTACGAGGGGCCAGCGGCCCTGTGGAGATTCAGTGGCAACTGGTTTTCTTCCTTGCAGGCGTCCGATTGGACAAAAACGGGGTCCGGGGCGTCCCCGGCGGCGTTTTGGTTACTTTGCCGCCGAGGGCAAAGTAACCCGTGCCGGGGCACGGAATACCCCTAAACAGCCTGAAGGACTGATAAAAGGAGATTCAGAGGACCTCTCCTCTGACACCCCCCTCGCCGCCGGGCTCCGGCAGCAAATCATTTCCTCCTGACGGGAACCGCTTCTCCCCTATTGCCCCCCTACCTGGACAAATAGGACCCTGGATACAGAAACCACCCGGTTTTTCTGTGGGAATTTGTCCACTTTTTTTCTATCGGCTGTTGAAATGTTCCCGGATTGTGTTATACTAAATTTGTATGGCAAGATCATGGGAAAAAAGTTCCCTTTTTCGGAGGTGTCCCTGTGGCAAAAATCGTAGCGATCGTCAATCAGAAGGGCGGCGTAGGCAAAACCACCACCTGTGTCAACCTTACCGCTGCCCTGAAGGAGAAGGGCCTGAAGGTCCTGCTGTGTGACTTTGACCCCCAGGCCAATGCCACCTCCGGCATGGGTGTGGACAAAACCCTGTCCCAGGGGATCTATGATGTGCTGATCAACGGCGTGGAAACCAGCAAACGGGTGGTATCCACAAGATATGGCGACGTTCTGCCCTCCTGCAAGGGCCTGGCCGGCGCCGGTATCGAAATGATCGGCATGGAGGGCCGGGAATTCCTTCTCCGCAAAGCTCTGGAGCCCCTCTCCCCTTCCTATGACTACATATTCATCGACTGTCCGCCCTCTCTGGAGCTGCTGACTCTCAACGGCCTGTGTGCCGCCGACACGGTACTGGTGCCGGTCCAGGGGGAATACTTCGCTCTGGAGGGCCTCAGCGACCTGATGAATACCATCCGCATCGTCCGCCGCTCCCTGAACCGGAAGCTGGAGCTGGAGGGCGTGCTGATGACCATGTTTGACAGCCGCACCAACCTGGCGATGCAGGTGGCGGAGGAGGTCAAGCGGTACTTCCCCGGCAAGGTGTACGCCACCGTTATCCCCCGGAATGTCCGCCTCAGCGAGGCCCCCAGCCACGGCAAGCCGATCACGGCCTACGACCGCTCCTCCCGGGGCTACGAGGCCTATACCGCCCTGGCGGAGGAGTTTCTGCGCAAGAGCAAAGGTTAACCATTCTGCGGGAAAGGAGGCAACACCCCTATGGCAAACAAGAATACCGGCCTCGGCAAGGGCCTCAGCGCCCTGCTGGGCGACGACTTTACCATGAATCCCGCCCAGGCTCCCTCCACCCTGCCCATTTCCCAGGTGGAGAGCTATGCCGGACAGCCCCGGAAGAACTTTGACCAGGAAAAGCTGGAGGAGCTGGCGGAATCCATCCGCCAACACGGCATCATCCAGCCCCTGACCGTCCGGAAGCTCAGCTCCGGCTACTATCAGATCATTGCCGGCGAACGCCGCTGGCGGGCCGCCCGGCTGGCGGGCCTTACTGAGGTCCCCGCCGTCATTATCGAAGCCGATGACCGCAAGGCCATGGAATTGGCCATGATCGAAAACCTCCAGCGGGAGGATCTCAGCCCCATGGAGGAGGCGGAAGGCTACAAGATCCTGGTGGAAAACTACGGCATGACCCAGGAGCAGGCCGCTCAGCGGGTGGGCAAGTCCCGCAGCGCTGTGGCCAATGCCCTGCGGCTGCTGGCCCTCTCCCCCGCCCTGCGGCAGATGGTGGAGGACGGCCGTCTCTCTGCCGGCCACGCCCGGGCCCTGCTGCCCCTGTCCCCTGCACTGCAGGAACAGGCAGCGGCCACCATCATCAAAAGCAACCTCAGCGTCCGCCAGACAGAGCAGCTGGTGAAGCGGCTCCAGTCGGCGCCCAAGCCGGAGAAGAAGATCTCCCCCGCCGTCAACTACGTGGCAGAGGCGGAGCGGGAACTGTCCGGCAAACTGGGCCGGGCCTGCCACATTGCCCACGGCAAGAAGAAGGGCCGTATTGAGATCGAATACTATGGTGTGGACGACCTCAACGACCTGCTGGAGGCCCTGGGCCGCCTGGGCAAGTAGTCCGAAACCATCGGAAACGGGGCCGCTGCGGCCCATAATCCCCCTCAGAAGGGGGTAAAGTGATTTTACTTTCATCCTGTTCGTTTTCAGCGGTTTGCGGGATCGTTTCACGTGAAACACGCCCCTAAAGCCCCTTGAAGCAGAGCCGGATGCCTACCCATACAAACAGATTCGAGGTAACAGCTATGCTGGATATCAAATTCGTCCGGGACAATCCGGACATCGTCAAGCAGAACATCAAAAACAAGTTCCAGGAGGCAAAGCTGCCCCTGGTTGACCAGGTCCTGGCCCTGGACAAGGAGAACCGGGACGCCATTACCCGTGCCAGTGAGCTCCGCGCCCAGCGCAACACCCTCAGCAAGCAGGTGGGCATGCTCATGGGCCAGGCCAAGAAGGACCCCAGCAAGCTCCAGGAGGCGGAGGCCGTCAAAGCCCAGGTGAAAGCCCAGGCTGACGAGCTGGCTGCTCTGGAGGCCAAAGAGGGCGAGCTGGAGGAGAAGATCCGGGAGATCATGATGGTCCTCCCCAATATCATCGATCCCTCTGTGCCCATTGGCCCTGATGACAGTTATAATGTAGAAGTCCAGCGCTTCGGCGAGCCGGTGACCCCGGACTTTGAGATCCCCTACCACACGGAGATCATGGAGCGCTTTGACGGCATCGACATGGACGCCGCCGGCCGGGTATCCGGCAACGGCTTCTACTACCTCATGGGCGATATTGCCCGCCTTCACGAGGCGGTGCTGGCCTACGCCAGGGACTTCATGATCGATAAGGGCTTCACCTTCTGCATTCCCCCCTTCATGATCCGCTCCAATGTGGTCACCGGCGTCATGTCCTTTGCGGAGATGGACGCCATGATGTACAAGATCGAGGGCGAGGACCTGTACCTTATCGGTACCAGCGAGCACTCCATGATCGGCAAGTTCATCGACCAGATCATTCCCGAGGAGAAGCTGCCCCAGACCCTCACCTCCTACTCCCCCTGCTTCCGCAAGGAAAAGGGCGCCCACGGCATTGAGGAGCGGGGCGTTTACCGCATCCACCAGTTTGAGAAGCAGGAGATGATCGTGGTCTGCAAGCCCGAGGAGTCCATGAAGTGGTATGAGCAGATGTGGCGCTACAGCGTGGAACTGTTCCGCAGCATGGATATCCCTGTGCGGCAGCTGGAGTGCTGCTCCGGCGACCTGGCTGATCTGAAGGTGAAATCCTGCGACATCGAGGCTTGGAGCCCCCGGCAGCAGAAGTATTTTGAGGTCTGCTCCTGCTCCAACCTGGGCGATGCCCAGGCCCGCCGCCTGAAGATCCGCGTCAAGGGTGAAAACGGTAAGAACTATCTGCCCCACACCCTGAACAACACCGTGGTGGCGCCTCCCCGTATGCTGATCGCCTTCCTGGAGAACAACCTCCAGGCCGACGGCAGCGTTAAAATTCCTGAGGCACTGCGGCCCTACATGGGCGGCAAGGACGTGATCGTCCCCAAGCACTGATCCTGGCCGCTGCCGTCGCCCGCCCCGAAGGGGCACACAAGCGTTTGGCGCAGCCAAACCTTGCCGCAGGGGCAATTCACTTGCCCCGAGGATGTCCTATGGACAGGGGCCCCCGGCGGCCCTGGCCGCTGGGGAACAGCGTGAAAATCCCCGAGGCTCTGCGGCCCTACATGGGCGGCAAGGATGTAATCGTCCCCAAGCACTGATATTCCGACGGTCAGAAGCGGCAGCCACGCCGTCTCCTGATCCCCCTCTACATTAATAATAAGGAGAGTTCCCTGATGAAAAACTTTTGGAAGGCTGTGGGCGCTGCTGCGCTGATCGCAGGCCTCACCCCCTATCGCGTCACTACTGACAAAGCTACAGGCGACAAAAAGATCCGGGCTCTCCTGTGGCGCGCCACCTGCAGCACCCGCCCTGAGACAAAGGGTGTCAGCGTGGACATCGGCTTCTTCCCTCCCAATGAAGTGGAGGAGGCCCATCTCTTTGCCGATGAACTGATCGTCCACTACCACAATGGTCAGCCCTGCTGCGTGGACGATGACGCCGCCTGCCAGAGTGAGTGCTGCTGCCAGGAATCCGCCTGCTCCTGCCAGGACAGCGCCCCCGCAGAGAGCGCTCCTGCGGAGAACACTCCGGAGCAGGACGCTTCCCAGGAAAGCGCTCCGTCTGAGGCCCCTGAGGACACGCAGCAGCCGTAAGGAGATATATGGACGAAACCATCATTCGAGAAGTATTGCAAGAGGGCCTTCCCGCCCTGGGCATGGGAGAGGATCGTATCCCTCAACTGATCGAATTTTCCAGGTTATTGTTGGAAAAGAACCAGGTCATGAATCTCACCGCCATCACCGAGCCCCGGGAGGTAGCCACCCTGCATCTGCTGGATAGTCTGGCGCTGGCTGCCCACGAGGAGCTGGCAGGCAAGAAAATCATTGACGTGGGTACCGGGGCAGGCTTTCCCGGTATGCCCCTGGCCATTGCCCTGCCGGGGGTGGATATGACCCTGCTGGACAGCCTGAACAAACGGATAGACTTCCTGCAGGAGGTCTGCAACGCCCTGTCACTGCAGGATATCACCTGTGTCCACGCCCGGGCGGAGGAATTTGCCGCCGTCCATCGGGAATCCTATGACTTTGCTGTCAGCCGGGCTGTGGCCGCCCTGCCGGTGCTCTGTGAGCTGTGCCTGCCCCTGGTCAAAGTGGGCGGCGCCTTCCTGGCCATGAAGTCCAGCCACAGCCAGGAGGAGACCGATCAGGCCGCCAAGGCTATTTCCCTGCTGGGTGGAAAGCTGGAGCGTGTGACCGATTACTCCATTCCGACTACAGATATTACCCACCGGCTTCTCACCATCCGCAAAGTATCCCCTACCCCGAAAAAATATCCCCGCCGCTTCGCCCAGATCAAGAAGCAGCCCCTGGGCGTGCCGGGGGCGTGACGGCGGCAAGGAGGTGACCCCATGGGTCAAACCATCGCCGTGGTATCCGGCAAAGGCGGTACCGGAAAAACATCCTTTACCGCCAACGTAGGTATGGCCCTGGCCCAACTGGGCCATCCTACCCTGTGTCTCGACTGTGATATCGGCCTTAGGAACCTGGACATTGCCCTGGCCATGACCGACCGGGCCGTGATGGATTTTACCGACGTTCTGGCAGGCTACTGCTCCCTCAACGACGCCATCACCGCCCATCCTCTGCAGAAGAACCTCTATCTGCTTACCGCCCCCTCCCGTCTGGACGGCCTGCGGGTGCGGCCGGAGGCCTTCCGTACCCTGTTTCCTGAGATCCGCCGCCGCTTTGACTACTGCCTCATTGACGCCCCGGCAGGCCTGGGCGCCGGATTCCGGCTGGCCCTGAGCGCCGCGGACCGTGCGGTAGTGGTCACCACCACCGACGCCAGCAGCCTGCGGGATGCCCAGCGCACGGTTATGGAGCTGGACGCCCTGCCCCGGGGACGGGTCCACCTGGTAGTGAACCGCTGCCGGAAAAAGCTGCTGAAATCCCTGCACCAGACCATCGACGACGCCATCGACATGGCCGGTCTCCCTCTTCTGGGCGTTATCCCGGAGGATGAGACCATGCCCCTGTACTCCGGCAGAGGAATCCCTCTGCTCCTCTCCTCCAATGACTGCGCCGCCAGGGCTTACCGAAATATTGCCCGACGGATCACCGGCAAGCGGACGCCGCTGATGAGACTGCGGTGAGCGCTCACGAAGACGACGGTACCAGTGCAGAGCCTATCAACGACTCTAGAAAGGAAAAACGATATGTATATTGCTCTCATGTCCCACGACAATAAAAAAGACCTGATGGTCCAGTTCTGCTCCGCCTACGCCGGCATCCTGTCCCGTCACAACCTCTGCGCCACCAATACCACCGGCCGCCTGGTCATGGAGGCTACCGGCCTCAACGTCCACCTCTTCCTCTCCTGCCAGCACGGCGGCAGCCAGCAGATCGGCGCCCGGATCGCCTACAATGAGATGGATATGGTCCTGTTCTTTGTAGACCCCAATGACTCCACCATGGATAAGGAGCTGCTGTATATCTCCCGGCTGTGCGACCAGAACAATATCCCCTTCGCCTCCAACGTGGCTACCGCGGAAATGCTGGTGCTGGGTATGGACCGGGGCGATATGGATTGGCGCAATATTGTCAATCCCAAGCACAAATTGAACCATTAACGCCCCCTTCCCCATTGACTTTTGCCCCCTTCGCGTACTATAATAGCAGACAATTGGATAGCAGGCCCGCCGCCATGATGGCGACGGAGTACCCCCCGGCCGCCGGACAGAGAAAGGCCTCCTGTGGCTGTAAGAGACCTATACGGACAGACGGAGGGGAAGACAGCGCCGGAGCGGGGGCGGAAACGCCCGCGGAAAGTCCCTCCGCGGCCGATAGGGACAATAAGGGCGGAAGCTTACGTTCTTTCGCCGAATGTGGGTGGCACCACGAAGTGTGTTTTGTCATGCTCTCGTCCCGCTGTGTGGGGACGGGAGCATTTGTTTTGCCCCGGTGAAAACCGGCGAGCCCTCCCCCCTCGGGAATCCCCGGCATATTACCCTGTATTTCCAGAACCAGCCCCTTATTTAGTTTACATAATATAACCTCACATAAAGGAGAAACCACCATGAGTAAAGTCCAACCCCGCACTCTCTCCGGCTTTATGGAACTGCTCCCCGGCCCCCAGCAGCAGATGGAGCAGATCATGGCCATCCTCCGGGAGACCTACAGCCTCTACGGCTTCACGCCCCTGGACACCCCTGTCATCGAGTCCAGCGAAGTGCTGCTGGCCAAGGCCGGCGGTGAGACGGAAAAGCAGATCTACCGCTTCACCAAGGGCGACAGCGACCTGAGCCTTCGCTTTGACCTGACAGTGCCCCTGGCCAAGTATGTGGCCCTCCACTACGCCGAATTGTCCTTCCCCTTCCGCCGCTATCAGATCGGCAAGGTCTACCGGGGCGAGCGGGCCCAGCGGGGCCGCTTCCGGGAGTTCTACCAGGCGGACATCGACATCATCGGCGACGGCAAGCTGGACATCGCCAACGAGGCGGAGATCCCCGCCATCATCTCCCAGACCTTTACCCGCCTGGGGCTTCAGCGCTTCCAGATCCGGGTGAACAACCGGAAGATCCTCAACGGCTTCTACGCCATGCAGGGCCTCAGTGAGAAGTCCGGCGACATTATGCGTACCGTAGATAAACTGGACAAAATCGGCAGTGAGAAAGTGGGACAGCTGCTGGTGGAGGATCTGGGCCTCAGCAGTGAGCAGGCCGGTGAGATCCTCACCTTCATCGCCATCAAGGGCAGCAACCAGGAGGTCCTCACTGCCCTGGAGGGCTACCGGGGCCGCAACGAGGTCTTTGATCAGGGCCTGGATGAGCTGACCACCGTAGTGAAGTACCTCTCCGCCTTCGGCGTGGCCGAGGAGAAGTTTGCCGTGGATCTCACCATTGCCCGTGGCCTGGACTACTACACCGGCACTGTGTATGAGACCACCATGCTGGATCACCCGGAGATCGGAAGCGTGTGTTCCGGCGGTCGATATGATAACTTAGCGGAATATTATACTGATAAAATACTCCCCGGAGTCGGAATTTCCATCGGACTGACCCGTCTGTTCTATGTCCTCAATGAGCAGGGCATGCTGAACCCGGAGATGAACACCGCCCCGGCCGACGTGCTGATCCTGCCTATGACCGAGGATCTTACCGCCGCTATCTCCTTTGCCGCCCAGCTGCGGCAGGCGGGCATCCGTACCCAGCTCTACACCGAACAGAAAAAATTCAAGGCCAAGATGAGCTACGCCGACAAGCTGAACATCCCCTTCGCCGTTTTCCTGGGCGAGGATGAGATCAAGGCAGGCGCCGCCACAGTGAAAAATCTCCGCATGGCCAACGACTTCTCCCCGGAGGAGATCCAGCGGATGGAGGCAGAGGGCATGTACAAACAGGTCACCCTTCCTGTGGAGGAAGCCCTGACCTATCTCCGCCGGCAGCTGTGCGACCAGCTGCCTCAGGCCCCCATTCTGGACAAGGCCGCCATAACGGAGAAGTACGGCCTGAAGCCTCAGGCCTGATTCCAAAACGCCAGCCCACTTGAGGCTTACAGCCCCAGTAAACCCCCAAGACCTTTATCCCATAGGCTGAAACGACCCCGGAGGCCGGAAGAAAGGAAGCAGCCCGCCTCCCCGGGGCCACGAGGCCAGTGGGGCCCTGCTCCACTTCACCAATTTTTATGGTACCCTGGACGTCAGCGTCCTGGGAGAGGATTGGCAGGCCAATACCGACCAGCAGGAGCAGTGGCTGTGGGAGGTCATGGAGATCATCCAGAGCCACGAAACCACCAATCAGCAATCATAGATGACACAATACTATCCACAAAAGGAGAAAACATTATGAAACAGTCCCGAACCCATACCTGTGGGGAGCTCCGCCTGGAGCACGCAGGCCAGACCGTCACCCTGGCGGGCTTTATGGAAAACGTCCGTGAGGTAGGCCAGAACTTTGCCTTCGTCATCCTCCGGGATTTCTACGGCACCACCCAGCTGGTGGTGGAGACCGAGGAGATGATGTCCATTATCAAGGGCCTCAACAAGGAGTCCACCATCCAGGTCACCGGCACCGTCCGGGAGCGCAGCAGCAAGAACCCCAACCTCCCCACCGGCGACATCGAGGTGGTCCCCACCAAGATCGAGGTCCTGGGCCGCTGCCGCTACAATGAGCTGCCTTTCCAGATCAACCGCAGCCGTGAGGCCGACGAGTCCCTGCGTCTGAAGTACCGCTATCTGGATCTCCGCAACCCTGCGGTGAAGAAGAATATCATCCTCCGCTGCCAGGTGGTGGCCGCCCTCCGCGCCGCCATGACCGAGCAGGGCTTCCTGGAGATCACCACCCCCATCCTTACCGCCTCCTCCCCGGAGGGCGCCCGTGACTACCTGGTGCCCGCCCGGAAGCACCCCGGCAAGTTCTACGCCCTGCCCCAGGCTCCCCAGCAGTTCAAGCAGCTGCTGATGACCTCCGGCTTCGACAAGTACTTCCAGATCGCTCCCTGCTTCCGTGATGAGGATGCCCGCGGCGACCGCTCCCCCGGCGAGTTCTATCAGCTGGATATGGAGATGAGCTTTGCCTCCCAGGACGACGTGTTCGGCGTGCTGGAGGAGGTGCTGCCTCCCATCTTCGCCAAGTTCGGCACCTATAACGTGGCCTCCTCCGCCCCCTTCAAGCGCATCGGCTACAATGAGGCCATGGAGACTTACGGCTCCGACAAGCCGGACCTCCGTATAGATCTGACCGTCACCGACGTCACCGACCTGCTTGCCGACTGCGGCTTTGAGGCCTTTGCCGGTAACACCGTCAAGGCGATTCCTGTCAGTGATTTCACCGCCACCCGCAAGCAGATCGACAAGCTCTGCGATGATGTCTATGTCCAGGCAGGCAACAAGGCCTACTGGTTCAAGCTGGATGAGAAGGGCGAGCTGGCAGGCGGTATCGCCAAGTTCCTGGGCGAGAAGAAGGACGCTCTGGTGGAGCGTCTGGGCCTCCAGCCCAACACCTTCGTGGGCCTGACCTGCGGCAAGAAGGGCGCCGCCCAGAAGACCGCCGGTGTGCTCCGCAACAAGCTGGGCGCCCTGTGCCCCAACCATATGGATAAGGAGCGCTATGAGTTCTGCTGGATCGTGGACTTCCCCATGTACGAGATCGGCGAGGAGAGCGGCGAGCTGGAGTTCTGCCACAACCCCTTCTCCATGCCCAACGGCGGCGCTGAGATCCTGGACAAGGCCATTGCCGGGGAGATCGACCCCCTGACCATCACCGCCTTCCAGTACGACCTGGTGTGCAACGGCGTGGAGCTGAGCTCCGGCGCTGTCCGTAACCACGATCCCGAGATCATGATCAAGGCCTTCAACCTGGTACGGCTGGGCGAGGAGGACGTAAAGAAGAAGTTCCCCGCCATGTACAACGCTTTCTGCTACGGTGCACCTCCCCACGCCGGTATTGCCCCGGGCGTGGACCGCATGGTCATGCTGCTGGCCGGCGAGGAGAGCATCCGAGAGATCATCCCCTTCCCCATGAACAAGAACGCCCAGGATCTGATGATGGGCGCTCCCTCCTTCGTGGAGCAGAAGCAGCTGGATGAGCTGAACATTGCTATTACCAAGAAAGAGGAAGAGTCCGCCGAGTAAATCCTTTCTTGGCCTTCTGCTCCACGGGGCCCCGCTCTGCGGGGCGGCGCCTGCGCCGTTCGAGCGTTTTGCCCGCCGGGCAAAACCTCGGCGCAAGGGGCGATTCACTCGCCCCGCGCAAGTCAAATCCTGTCAGGGGCCCCCGCGGGATGCCCCATCCCGTGGGGAACGCAGAAGCAGCTGGACGAGCTGAACATTATGGTCACCAAGAAAGAAGAAGAGTCCGCCGAATAAGACCCGGCGCTGCCAAGAAAGAGGAGGGGCTCTCCCTCCTCTTTCCCGTGTCCTCCACAATTGCCCTTTGAACAAACAACTTGCCCATCCGCCAGGGAATCGCTTCCCAAAGGAGAATGATGCATCGAAAACTGCTGTCTTTTCTGTTGGTCTGTCTGCTTCTGATCACCGCCGGGTGCGGCAGCAACACCAGCGATCCGGCTAACCACCAGGACCAGACCAACAACACCCCTTCCCAACCGGAGGAGCCCGAGGCGCCCACACAGCCGGAAGAACCTATCGTTCCGGATGAACCGGAACCGGACCCCCGGCAGGAGGCGATCGACGCTCTGCTCTCATCCATGACTCTGGAGGAAAAGGTGGGGCAGATGTTCTTTGTCCGCTGCCCCGATGTCCAGGCGGCGGAGAAGGTCAGTGAATACCACCTGGGGGGCTACCTCCTCTTCGGCCGGGATTTCCAGACCACTACCGGAGATTGGCTGACTGCGGAGGCCTTTACCGCCAATGTGGCCTCCTACCAGGCCGCGGCGGATGTCCCTCTGCTGATCGGCGTGGATGAGGAGGGCGGCACTGTCGCCCGGGCCACCCGGAACCCCAACCTTTTTGCCGCCAAGCGCCAGTCCCCCCAGACCATCTACGCCCAGGGCGGTATGGAGGCCATTTTGACGGACACCCGCCAGGTGAACCAGGGCCTTCTCTCCTACGGCATCAATGTCAACTTTGCCCCGGTGGCGGATGTATCCACCAACAGCAGTGATTTCATCTACGACCGCACCTTCGGCCAGGACGCCGCCGCCACAGCGGAGTACATCTCCCAGGTGGTAGCGGAAATGGATACCGTAGGGATCGGCTCTGTCCTCAAGCACTTCCCCGGCTACGGCAGCAACAGCGACACCCATACCGGCGTGGCTGTAGATGAGCGCCCCTATGAACAATTTGTCCAGGAAGATTTTCTTCCCTTCCAGGCGGGCATTGACGCCGGGGCAGACTGTGTACTGGTGAGCCACAATATCGTCACTGCTATGGACGGCGACCTCCCTGCCTCCCTCTCACCGGAAGTCCACCGCATCCTCCGGGAGGAGCTGGGTTTCACCGGAGTGGTCCTCACGGACGACCTGGCCATGGACGCGGTAGAATCCTATGCGGAGGATGGCTCTGTGGCGGTACTGGCAGTGCTGGCAGGCAATGATATGATCGTCACCACCGACTTCGAGACCCAGATTCCCCTGGTGATCGCCGCCGTAGAGGACGGCACCATCGACCAGGCCACCATCGACCAGGCGGTGAGCCGGGTCCTGGGCTGGAAGTACGACCTGGGACTGCTGGGGCAGGAGTAGGTCCTGCCGGTTCCCACCGGCGGGGGACTTCCTGCCAAAGCCAGATGGGGCCTCCTCGGCCCCAACCCCCGGGTATTTCTGAAGGGGCCAGCAGCAGCCCTCAGCGCTGTTTTGCCCCCGGCGGGCCCACTTTTGGCCGCCCAAAAGTGGGCGGAAAAACCGCTGGGGAGACCCTGGCCCAGGCCACCCTCTCTTGGCCTTCGGCCAATTCACCTTGCAGTCCCCCATTTTTTTCTAATCGGTTTTATCAGGGATGATAATGGACAGCCACTGAATTTCTGTAAGACTGCTGGCCCCTCGTAATCGGTGCGGTGAGTATCCCACTTCGGCTGTCGCCCCTCGTGCTGAGAGTTGTTTCTTTTTTGCAGACGGGAGCCGGGGCATCTCCCAAAGAAGCAGGCAGTTCGTCGCAGAGAAAAGATTCATCTGCCCTTTCAACAGGGCGACAGCTGAAGTCGGGCAAGCAGCCCGGCGGAGATCAGATCCCCGAAGGATCCCACTGCTTCAGTGGCAGCGCAGCAGCAAGTTCTATCCAGACCGATTAGACAACAGCGGAGGTCCAGCCCGAAGGGGGCTGGCGCGCTTTTGGGTACTTTTCTCGCGGGAGAAAAGTACCCCGTCGGAGACAAAATCGGAGACAAAACCAGCGACGAAACTCTGTCTCAAACTTCCGCCTGGTCGCTCCCATAACGCCTTCAAACCGCCATTTTTAATT
>ULUX01089980.1_pt1 | contig 21454 bp, 14 predicted proteins | sample 1958961 | NCBI WGS metagenome assembly ULUX01 (sample SAMEA4835773, study PRJEB28245) | human gut metagenome | biome: gut microbiome; material: fecal sample | place: Denmark | collected 2008 | reverse complement strand
TTTTCAGTTCTCCGTTATCGTTACTTTCTGCTCCCATGAACATACATGTGGGTAGTTCATTTGCAAATGAAGTCATCTCAACCCACTCTATTTTTAAGGCTTTCCCTTTTCCCGGATTATTTTGGAGTAATACAGCACTGGCACCATCACTTAACATGAAACGAAGAAAATCTTTTTCGAGTGCCATATAAGGTTGTGTTCCCAAATCTGCACATTTTTCGTATTCAATATCATAATTCTTTGAAAGTAGAGTTGCAGAAGTTAATTCTGATGTACTACATACTGCATTTTTTTTCTCTCCTGACAAGATACTCCAAAAAGCAGTTTTGAAAGCTTGGATACATGATAAACAAATACCTGAAGCAGAGAATATTTCCATTGGCTTGTTTTTAAGTAATCCATGAACCATTGAGGCATGAGATGGAAGCATTTGGTCTGGACTTGATGTTGCGCATGTCAATAGTTCAATATCTGATTCAGAAATGGAAGCAATTTGTAATAACTGTCGTATTGAAAGAACTGCCATTTCTGCATTTGAATGCGTTATTTCCTGACTTTTTGTAAGTGCATAATAACGTTGTTTAATACCATTTTGTTTTAGAATAATAGGCTTGACTCTTGAATGTTTTCCAGCAATCAATCCTAAGAAATCTTCCATATCTTCATTAGAGACAGGGTTATTAGGGAAATAACTAGATGTTCCCGTAATAAAAACATCATTTTTCATTTTTACTTGTTTTTGATTAGAAAATATATAAAATAAAATTGCTCTCTTAGGGCATTCACATCTAAGCCATTTTTTAATGCATCTTGATATGATTTACCCAAAAAAATCAATCTGACCTGCTGGACAAGCAATTCAGTATTGCAAGAACTACGTATTTCACCCTTTTCTTTTGCTTTAATAACAACTTCTCTTAACTGCATCATTTCATGTTTTTCTATTTCACTCAATTTTTGATGAAACCCAGGATAATGTTTTTCTGCTTGCAGAATTAGAGTCATATACGCACGTGTACCGTTAATGTTTGTCTCAGGAATAACAAATAGCGAAAGCCGTTCCATCGCATTCATGATATTATCAACATATTGATTGAAATATTCGAATAACGATAAATCAGATAGATTATCTGATGCATGCTTTATCCTTTGTACATCTAAAATGTAGGTATCAATAACATCAATAAATAGTTCTTGCTTTGTCGGATAATGATATGACATACATCCTCTTGACAAATTGAGACTACTTTCTATATCCTTGAGGGGGACCATGCTGTAATCATTTGTCAGAAACTGTTTAAATGCGGCCTCCCTTATTAAAGCTTTTGTTTCTGAACCTTTTGTTCCTTTCATGATGTTCTTTTTTGTATTTTACAAAAGTAATCTTTTTAAATGAAAGTACACTTTGATTTTAATGTTATTATACGTGTAACTTTGTAGGAACTAAATGAATAAAAGGTTTTTATCAATCAATAAACTTTTGGTGACATTTTACCGCACCATCTTTTTTGTCCTTAATTTACTGTTTCAAATTCTTTTTCGCTATATTTGTTTTAAATAAGCCGATTAGTCGGTTTGTTTGGCATAGAGGGACCCAAACAGAAAGTGGAATTTCAAATTGAGATGTTCCTCTATGTCTTTTTGTATTCCATTTTCTGCATAAATCCTTTTATTTACCATAAAAAACCGACCAGACGGTTTTTTTTATTGCAAAAATATAAATATTCCATATAAAAACAAAGGGAAAAGCCAATAATGCATCTTGTCAATTGAGATATATGGATAAAATACATTATTGTTTTTCCCAGTGAGGAACAATATGTTATCGAATCATCTTGGAGTCATTTTTATCTTGACCTGTGTGCCTTGAGAGTTCAGGATGCGGATTGGAGTCTTTTCGCCTGCTTTCAGATAAAAAAGAAGATAATCTTTTGCACGTTGAGATTCGAACAGACCTTTTTCATGGTATTCAGCAATCCATCTTTGAATTACAGGAATTTGCCATCTGTTCATCAGCATATAGTATCCAAAACGATATTCCGGATCGCCCAAAAAGATATTGAGTTTCAGATAATCCCACCAAAACTGCTTCTTGTTTTTACTTTTGGCGTTAAGCATGACTACCTGATTATGGAAGGTTTCACGTGGATAATCCGGATAATATTCCCAAACAAACATGTCTGGAACAGCATTTTCATTGTCTTCCTTAGAAGGGATGAATGGCTGCAATACTTTCATGGAATCCTGTATTTTTTCATATGTCTGGTTTTCGTATTCCTTGTAGTATATTAGACAATCTCTTAAACGTGAGGATGTATGATGTATCAGTGCAGTCCGTGCCCCGGTACAAGATTGGGAATTGTTGTTTATAGCTGTCAGTTTTTTCATAAACCGGATTTCCGCTTTGGCTTGTTCCTCATGCTCCTTTTTCATAAATGGATAATCCTGCCAAGCGATTTTCCTCATAGAACGGTGCAAGCTGGGAAGCTGCAAGGCTCCGTAAGCGCAGAAAATGGAATCACGGACAATCTTGTATATAGGGGTTCTGTCGCCTTCGTGTGCCACGTAAGGAAGATGATTTATGCTAAAGAGCTTTTCACCTTCCACAATTAAATCAGCTGAAATTGTCTTGCCTTCGTCCAAGCGGCCTTGAATTTTGAAATTACGTTCTTCTTTACTGAAAAAGTCAACAGGCTGTACTGCCACTAACGTTACACTGTAATTGCCGTTATGTGGTGTGTAATCAACATTTTGCGGTGTTAATTTGGAAGCCAGTTCGTTCAGTAACTCAATTTTTCTGCTATCATTCATAATTTGTTATGTAATTAAGTTGAACATATTATTAACGGTACAAATGTAAGGATTGGATTCTGGATATGAGTTCCAAATCTTGATAAAAATCATTGCAAGGTTAACTTGTTATTCGAATTTTGTCCTGCTTTTTATTCAAAATATATAGTTTATATTTGAGAATGAAAAGATAATTGTTGTTTATTCAAGAATAGTATATTTAAATTAGATGTTTTAAAATCGTTATGGAATATTGCATACTCCATAACGATTTTTCATAAAAGGTATAAGTCTGATATGTAGTGGAAATCTGTCATGTTAAAAAACAAAATTAACCGGCATTAAAAGGACGGATTTCGGAAAGATTTTCATTGCCACTATCAATAAATCTATCAAGCACTTTAATCATAACAATAGGTATATTTTCCTTCCACAATATTTTTGCATTCAGCTCTGTACACACCAATGCAGCCTGTTTGAGTTTTTCCTCTAGATATGCTCCAGTTCTGATATATTCGTCAAGAAGATTTCTGCTCTCAGCTAATTTGATTACAGAGGCATACAGCTTATATTGTTCATTGATACATTCCAAATGGAACTTATCCTTAACCGCAGAAGGTGGATCAATTAATTTCAGTTTGGGCAAGTCTGACCTATTTAAAATAATTATGGTATTTGTAAATTCTATAGTGTAGTCTCCTGGCAAACTATACAATAATCTATTGTTTGGGGATTTGAACTGATACTCGTTTTCCTGCTGTAAATTCTGAGGGTAAGCATTGTACCAGTTAAAATGAAATCCGATGATTACCTGTTCGTCGGTCAACCTTAAAGCCTGAAAGGCCTTGTCAAGATTTTCTGGGAAAACCCTGTATTCTCTTTTAGATAGATATTGGAAACTTCGGAGCCAACAGTTTCTGAAAGAATGTAAGGTTGCGGCACTGAAAGATTCCTTGAAGTTGACATATCCTATTGTCTTGTCTATACAGAATGCTTCTGCTGGCATTAACTCCCGTATTCTTCCAATACAATCAAACTTGTTGTAGCTGATGTCCTCATCAGTGGTTATGTCGGATACTTTTGTAATCCACTCCATTTCCTGGTTAATACTATTTGATGCTATCTGATAAAAATCATGAATTTCGTCTTCAGACAACTGTTGAGTAATTTTTTGATGTTGGATTGCGGAAGTGAGTGAATGCGCAAGTATTTCCAGTATTGTCTTCAATTTATTTTTAATCCTATAAATCTGTGACTGATCCAATGGTAGTATTGTTTTGACTTCTTCCAGTGGAATGGAGTTCTGTTCAATTTGTTTTAGAATAATTGGAACATTATCCAGCCATTCATGCTTCTTTGACAAAGATTCAGGAAGAGCTGGCAATGCATAAAAATCTTCGTAAGTATAAGAACGGTTAAGGGTTGACAGACGTAACATTAGGATATACAGATATTTCTGTATCCAACCGTTAATGATGCTGTTGTTGCGTACGCCAGCCTGAAGGCCAAAGAAAGGATATTTCTGCTCATACTTGTACATTGAATCGGGACTTGATGAAAGTAAGTCCATATAGAATGGGATGATTTCAGCTAGTGAACCTGGAATAAGTACATAGTGAGGGGGCTGGCTATTTGTGAAATACAGAAGCTGATTCAGAAGTTCGTGTTCCTTTCTAAATAATAAAAGTCCTCCTAATGCGATATGAAATTCCTTAAATTCATTTCGTTCTTTTTGTCTTAATTCTACCATTTTACTGTCAGCAACAACTTGTCCAGACGTGTTATAGGAAACGTTTATACGTTCATTAAGTTGGATAGATGGAAGATGGAGAAGCAGGTGTGAATGGGCAGCATTCCAATATTTGAGAATCCATTCACTGCGTTTGTAAAATAATTGCTGGTTCAAGCAAGTCCAGATTGTGCGGTAGGTATTCTGATGCATTATTGTAAACTGAAAATCATCCAGCATTGCATTAACAATGTCATTACCGTTTTTTATGGAAACCGCTTCCTTTTGTTGCATACATAGTTGTTCATTTACGGAGACAATACCTTCGTATAACTCTGGCGGATACTCCATTACAGTCCATTGTTTACCTGCACGTAAAGATACAATCCAGTCATACAATTCCTGATAACAATTGCGTAATACATCTACGTTATTTTGTTTAAGCATGGCAATAAAAAACTCGAACCATGCTTTTCTGGTTTCTTGTGGGATATTGTTTCTTTTTATAAGATGCTTTTGTAACCTTTCAGGTACGTTATAGATATAGATAAGCGTGAAAATCATAAATATGCTGATTGTCAGTAGTACACAGAATATTGTAGCTAGAATAATGGCAGAATAGTCTATGTATTTTGTAAAAAGCCCGAAATTATAATCGTTTGGCGGAGCTATCAGCTGATAGAACAGTAAAAGTATGGTAATAATCAACAGTCCAATAAAGCACTTTGTGCTTTTTTCATTCATGAAAATCTGAATTAGGCGAGTAGATTTATACTTATCGTCTATTCTTTGGATGACGCCAATTAACAAAGGAACGGCAATACCCAGAATGGCAGCTGTTATAGGTATAATAATGTCTTTAGAAAAAATATCCATAATGTGAAGTTTTTTAGTTATTTTTATGGTACTGGAGGAAACTTGATAAATCCTCCTTTTGTGATGATACAAGACGCAGCTTCATTTTGAATTTGTTCAGCGATACGGTTGTAGTTTATTTCTGTTCTTAGCTTTGAATTTGGTAATTCTTTCCAATCAAAGGTATGCTCTATATTAAAAACATTCTGTTCATTTGCTGAAGTAAATCGCATGGATGATTTTACATGGATATTACCCTCTTGAGACCGGACATTCCAGTTAAATCTGGGATGATATTGTAATTTTGCAGCGAGGCATAATCTTTCGACTGTTGCCTGAATTATACCTTTAGTCGTGTTTAAATCTTTCAGACTCTGGGAGTAATACCATTTGAATTCATCATAAATTTTGTAATCTAAAGGATTTTCAAATGGCTGGAATAACTTGTAAATTTCTGCACAAAAAGATGAGTCATAATCATGTAAGGATGCTGGAACTTCCTGATCCATTAAGACACGACAACCTTTAGCTCCGGCCTGTTCCAACTTGACAGCCTTGCTCACGGCATTGCCCAGTAGCATTTGTCCTAAGTTGCTGTTATGGTCTTCGATAATATTCCCATAGGCAATTCCACCCCGACATAAAATTTCATTCTGTAAACAATCCCACATGATAGTATGACACGACAGTATGACATCTTTCATGTTTTCAGCCCAGACGAAAGCGCAATCAGACAACTGGGTGAAATTTACTTTAGGGTACTTATTTGTTAAGATTTTATGAACTAGAATCAGTATATTGGCCGCAAATTCCTGATTTCCTAAAGTCTGAAAATGTTTAGAGACTTGCCAGATGTTAAAATCGTCTTCTGTAAGTTGGATTTTATCTTTTGTTAACGCTATAAATTCTAGTATATTTACATAGAAGATAAAAACTTTTAGATTTTCCGAGTTCATTATAATGTTTCGTTTATAATCTATTAAAATCGTTTTGTGCAAAGATATATTTTCAAATTTAAATGTGGAAATATGTTTGAAGTCGCTAAAGTATTCCCACATAGATTTAGTGTCGGCACTCTATGAGATTTCTTAATCTATACAAATCTATAAAGTGAAGAATTTATTGAATTCCAGATTTGAATAATTTATAGTAATCTTTTCGACCTATGCCGATACTCCAAAAGAATTTAGATTTTTCTAAATCCAAATTTATCCACTCTTTTGATTTTTCATAATCGCCAACTTTTTTCATATTTTCAATTGTATCTAATATATCTTTTTCTACAAATTCGCGCCATAATCCAACTGATATATTCATAAAGCAATAACAGTACGGAGCTTCTGAATCATCAATTGTACCTTTATTCTTGATTGCTAAAATTTCAAGAAGCTTATTTGCGCATACAGTAAATGGATTCACATCATATATAGAGATGTCAATATCTTTAGGAGTTGGTCCTTGAAATTCAATAAACTCCATTTCTTCATTTTCATTTAAATCGATTCTAAATTCGTCATAATATAATTCTTTGTCGTTTTGCAAATTCGGTTCTCCTAATTTTAATTTTATATTGTGAATATCTAAACCAAATTGGATTATGCCAATATTCTCTATATTAATACCTGTTAATGGAAGTAATTTTATTTTTTTCATATGTATTATTTTAATGGAGATATTTGTTTTTTAAATATTGTTTTTCGACATTGGATATATATCCTTTACTTTCAGCATAATCTAACATTTCATCTATATGCTGATTATACTTGGTTCCATATTTTCGAATTGTTTCATCAATATCCATTTCCATAGCTTTATAAAATTTACCTTCGCTTATTAGCTTTGCTTGTTTTTCTCTGTAAATTTTGGCTTTATTAGAACTTCCCGTAGAACTCATATTTCTATGGTCTGGAGTATCCATATGGATTGTAGGAGTCGTTCCATAAGTAGGTATATTGTTTAGTTTAGGATTAGCTTTTTTTGCTATTTCAATTGAATTCCAAGCAGGAATATGATTAACTTCTCCACCGTCCATAGAAGATCTTGTTACATAATATCCTCCACCTAAACTAAGACCATAAATATCAAGCCACAAATTAGAATTATGAACATAACTGTATAGAGTTGGAGTTCCTCCAAATAATTTGATAGGATCTTGAGAAACATATCCACTTATATTGGGTGAATAATATCTAAATCTATTGTAATACAATTCTATTTCTTCATCTGCATATTGCCCTTGAAACCTGAACGGACAATCAAACTCCGTTCCCTTATCAACGGCAAGTACTTTTCCGTAAATATCCAGCGTACAGTCCCAAGTCTTGTTTCCCTGTTCGTCGTACATTTGGATTGGTGTACCCAAGTAGTCGGACACGATGGAATACTGTTTATCACCTTGGATCTTTGCCGTAGGCACAAACGTATTTGCCTCGAACACCCAGGTAGTAATATCTTTTGCCGCTTCTTTTGAAGAAGTGTTTTCTTCTGCGTCCGATTGCAAGCCGATGGCTTTATAGCACCATTCGTGTAAAGGAACATTTCCGTCCCACACCCAGCGTGTAACCTTTCCGAAATACCACTTGGCGGTGCGGCGCCCCAATGCATCGTAGCGGAATTCCACAAGTCTGCCATCAGGGCGTACGACTCGCCTAAGCATTCCGTGGGATGCCCACTCGTAGAGCCATCCCATGCCCGTAGCTAGACAGTTGATGCTGCGCTCCTTCTCCATATGCTTGCGGTTATGGACTATGCTGTTGTCCTGCAACTTCTTGAACTCACGGAAAATGAGGTTTCCCTCGTCGTCGTAGTGGTAGAAGCATAACGGGTCTTCCAGAAGTCTTCCTCCCGCACCATACCTGCGATCTTTCTTCTCCGGAGTTTCGAATAAGTTACCCACGAAATCCGGCACGCGGTAAATCATGTCCGTTTCAGAACCCTTTGTTATATCCTGACGTATGAGGAAGTCAAAGCGGTCGTAGTCGTAGCGCATGACTGTTCCCGTGAGCTCGTTTTCTTTTGAAAGCAATCGGTTAGCGATACCCCACTCATAACGGTATGCTCCGCGCTCTATGTTGCCTGTGTGCATTGATTTATGCACCTCGCGTCCAAAACGGTCACGCTCTGTTCTGACAGTGACGTTACCTGAAAAAGTACGTTGGATTTCCAGTCCCGTATTGTCACGTACCCATGAAGCTTGCCAGTTTTCGCCTGCTTGCATACTTTGGAGATTGCCTTCCTGATCGTAGGTATGCCGTATGTCAGCTCCCAGACTGCTGGTAATGTGCGTACAGTTGCCTTCGTTATCATAAGTGCGATTGACAGTATATTCTCCCTGCTTTTCTTCGATAACCAATCCTGTTTTTTTGTCACGTGTAAATCTCAGCTTGTTTTCGCTGTTTTCCGCTTTGATAAGCAATCCATCCTTGTCGTATGCATATAATGCTTTTTCGCCATCATATTGTTCTTCCTTTAGGATGTTGTCCAGTCCATCATACAAGTATTCCGTCCATTTGCCTCCCGGACGATTCACACGTGTAACGCGACCGGAACCATCACGTTCATATTCGCGCCTTAATCCATCAAAGCCTATCTCAGTAATGACTTGTCCCAGTCCGTCCAGCTCAAAGAAATAATTTTCACCAGCTTCGTTCCCGATACGACGGAGCTGCAACTCGCTGTTGTAACCGAAGGTGATGCGATGACGCTCCTGCTCTCGGCTTTTCAATATGCCTAAAGCTCCGTAAGTAAATTTGACTTCACGGATATTGTCCTTGGCATGAATCATGTTGCCCATAGCATCGTACTCAAAATGGTGTACGTTGCCATCAGGTTCCTCTAAACGTATCAGGTTGTCTGCACGGTCGTATGCGTAACGTGTGATATTACCCTTTATATCTGTTGCTTCTATAAGACGTCCGCGGTTATCATAAAACCAGTGGCGGGAAAGTCCATTTGGAAAAATAAGTGATTCAAGTTCATAATGGGAATTGAATAATAATGTATATACACGTCCTTGCCCGTCTGTAATGGTATGAAGTAAGCCATCTTTATAAGAATATTTGATGGTTTGACTATTCATGGTAGTACGACTTACAAGTCTGTCCTGTTCGTCATACTTCCATGTGAGTTGTCTTCCTTCCGGTGTACGCAAAGAAGTCAGATTGTAATTGTCATCATATTGTAACCAAGTATCTTCACCGTTTTCATCTGTTATACGGATAGGAAATCCAAAATCATTATAAATAGTCTTTCGGGTGTATCCTTCCGGGTTGACTATAACTTCCAATTCTTCAGAAGCATTGTAATGATAACGGGTTATTCCGCCATTAGCATCGATAATTTTATAGATAAGTTTGTCAGAACCATAGAAATATTCTGTGACAGCATTTTCGCCATTACGGATATGGGTTCTTCCTTTATCATAATGGATATAATATTCCATTACACCGCCATCACCCCATGTATGTATGCAGCGTGCGTTTTCACCATTACCCTCATATTCCCAATGAAAGGACATACCGCCTTGGTTGATAAGCCGTATCAGTAGATGATCTTCTTTATAAAAGAAATATTTGCTGACATTGAGGGCATCAGTGGTTTCAATCATATTTCCTTGTTCATCGTAGCGATAGCGTATAAGCTTTACTTCTTCATTATCCTGTTTTATAGAAACACAGGTAACCCGTCCGGCGTCATCTGTATCTACTTTAATATGTTCACCACGAGAAGAAATAATTTCAACCAAGCGTCCAGCAGAAGCATATTTAAGTATGACAGAGAAACCGTCACGTGTAGAAATGGATGATACCATACGGTATCCGAACTTATTTTCCAATCCGTTGAAACGGTATTGACAGCCACGACTGTCAGTGAGTTGATAACCTTGCGAATCAAGTTCCCATTTCAGCTGTTCCTTTCGGTCTATCCATTTTTCGCCAGCAAGAAGTACGGGCAAATAAGATTCACGCCCATCTGCATGACGAATTACAAAAGCTTTATCATTGATTTGTTTTACTCCCATATTATAGCTATGATGCCAATTATAACCTAATGGACCATCGACAGCTGCATCACTATAATAGGTACGTTCCCATTTAATTGGAATTGGACCAGGAAGTTCAAAGTCCACATTCGTATGATAAACTCTTCCGGTAGCTGCATCTACAGGTTCTCCAAAAGTTTTGCACTTAATGGGCTGTAGGATATCTGCCAGTTTGTTTTTCCCTTTTTTACGTAAATTGTTTATGAGATTTTGAAACTTATTTCCAATCTTTTTCCATATTTTGCCAATGCCTTTCAGCCCCAATTTCATGGTTAGGGCAAACAAATCAATGGTAGGAGGGCCGCCTACAAGCACAGGCTTTCCCACAGAAGTTATGGTTGAAAGCATGGAAGTAGGTGCCATCAGAGCCTTGCTTACCTTTTTAGGTTTTCCCTTACGTGGAATGGTAGGGATACCGACCAGATTACAGGAAAGCGAAGGATGAGTAAGTGTAGAACAGGGAGCACCGTCTGCCAAGACCGTAGAACTTCCCATCCACATTTCAGATTCCGACATACCACTTACCAAAGGAGCCGGATGAAGGACAAAAGCCGGAAGATGTAAAATACTGATTCCTGCCTGTGCAATCCACTGATTATGTACCTTTACGGAAGGAGCCATTCCCTTCAACACATTGCATGCTACACCTGCTATACCAGAGGTTGCAGGTGGTATGGCAGCGGCAATTCCCGCCATAATATCCGCCATAAGGTCATAGATTTTCCCGACATGCGGAACCGGCATAACAGGAGAAGGCGGCGTAACAGTGGGATGCATATCAATACCTATGGAAAGGTCGCCAAATTTGGCAACAGGCATCCCTGGCATGGAAGGGAGCATTCCACCCAACCCTGCCTGAATATTATCCAAAGCTGCTTTGGAGTCTGCGAAAAGGTCGGCAAATCCACGCTTGGCACTGCTGCTTTGAGCTAAATCATTGAATGGCATACAGGTAAGTTTTGAAGTGAAAAGGCAACCGGAAGTCAGAAAAGAAATCCCAGTTGCCTTCAGAAAAAGTTATTAAATTCAAGCATCCTGAGCATAGTCGCTGTTCCAGTCATTTTCATCATCACCCTTGGTTCCTTCAAGTTTGATTACAAAACTCTTTGCAGGGAAGTACGGAGTGAGGTGAATATCCAGGAAGATGCGGTCTTTCTGTTTCGGATCACGTTCAAAACGGAGAATCTTGAACTTTTCGATAAGACGGCCAGGACCTTGGATGCTATCAAGGAACTTGCTGATTTGACTGCGTAAATCTCTTTCGGCCTTACTGTTCCAGTTTTCAAATGCACGGCGGTTGAGGAAGTCCATCAATACTTTAGTTACCCAATCGAAAACACGGACTACCGAATAAGTCTGTAAACCTAAGTTGTCACCATTGAAAAGTGTTTTGGCTGAGAATGCCATTACTTTACCATATTCTTTAACCATCGGAATCAAACCAATCTTCTCGATTTCCGAAATTTCACTTTTCTTCAGATTGAAAGCAACTCCGTCAACTTCACTCATTGAACCATATTTCTTACCGGCTGTTACTTGTGCCATTACTGTCTTATAGACACTGCCTGCCAGTGCAGCAGAAGGAGGTACAAGCAGATCTTCGGTTTCACCCAATTCTGCATAGCGTCCTCTGCCCACTAAATAGTTACAAGTCATACATACATTTGACTTATAGATGTCACCTCCGGATAAATTGGAGTCAAAGAACATTTCAATAACATCATCCGGCTTTTCAAGGTCAGCAAAGTCTGTGTAAATCATTACTTTGTTATCGTGTGCAATCTTTGCCCATTTCTCAACAACCTTGTTTGAACCCAGAAAACCAGGGATAACCAATAATGAGTAGTTTGTTCTTAAGTCAAGGCGGTCATAGTTGGCGCGAAGTTCATTGGCAATCGCGTCAATGAAGAATGAGTTGTCAAGATCTGTAAGCTGAGCCATAGATGCATTGACAATGGAAACATTCTTGATCTTGTCCGAGTCAGTGTTCTTGTAGAAGAGCATGACTGTACGGTACGATTTTTCCAACTGTTTGACTTCCTCTACCGCTTTAAGTTGGTTTTGTGAAAGTAAATCTGATACAGCTGCTGACTTTTTCTGACAAGCATCAATCATTTCTGTGATAGATTTGCCGCTTTTCAGCATTTCTACCCACATTTCAATACTCTTTGCAAGTTCTTTACGTTCAGCCGCTTTTTCATTACTGGTCAAATAGATATTGCGTCTTGCCTTACGTTCTGGATTGAGGTTCTGTATTCCATCTACAGAAGATTCCAATACATTGAAACCACCAAATTTGGCAAGAGCCTGTAACTCAGTATTTAAGTTTCTGGTTTGTACGGCAGCAACTTGTTGTTCCGCAGCTTCTATTTTAGGATTCTGTTCACTCATAACTATCATTCATTTACAGAGTTAGACTTTTCGTTGTTTTTCAGTTCGTCCAGCATGACTGAAAGTGCATTGACAAAGGCGTCACGTGTAGTGGGATTCTCCAGAACCCGTTGTAGAACCTTGTTCGAACGCAAAGATTTTTCCATTCTGTCTGCAAATTGTTTTTCAGCATTCAGACTGGATAGAAAAGGACTATGTTCTGTCATCTTGGCAACAGAAAAGTCACCAACATTGTTAAAACGGAAGTTCTCCTCGACTGGTGCTCCGTCCGCATCAGAGAACTCAATATCTATTTCCGGCTGGAAATGTGCAAAGACTTCGTCAATGTTGGTAAGACCTGTTACAACTTCAGGTGCTACCGGTTCGTCCTTTGTCAATTGCTCAACCATTAAAGTTCGGTTTTGTGGAATATCCGCAATACCTTCGGATGCTTCGAGTTTTACCTCGTTTCCGCCGATTCCATAATTTCCAAGTTCCATACTATTCTAATTTTAAATTAAAAATATGTTAACAATTTCTCTTGATTTTAACTGAATATGTTCTTCTTTCTTCTAGCCTTGGCTTGTTGCATGGATGGGTTATCAACAAGTTCCCTCCAATCTTTGCCAAGCCATTCCTGTAATTGTTTTTCGAGTATTTCTATGTCAGAAGGAGCCCTTACTTGTTTACCTGTATGCAAAGCGAGATAAGCGGCATAGGTAAATGTCGAGTTTCTTCTAATGTTTTCAGGAAGATAACTTCCACCTGCCAGTGATAGTAAAAAGAACTCGAAAGCACTTTCCATCTTGCCCTCTTCATAACGCAGGAATCCACACATACGGTAACCTTCCATCACATAATAGGCATCTTTTTGCTCAACAGCTTTCAAGGCTATCTCCTTATATAGTGAAATCGCTTCGTCACGCTTCTTTTCTGCGGTAAGTATGGCAGCCTTCATGGAAGCCGCCATTTTCCAGTAGCTATATCCCGTCGTATCACCTCCCATCATAGCCTTTTGGGCTTCATTAAGAGTAATTTCACTGTACTTCATGCTGTCCTTATATTCTCTGATGGCATAGAATGCTTCAGATGCAATAAACAGTGAAGATATATAGATACCATTGTCTTTTAGTTCTTTGGCTATGTCCAAAAGTTTGTTGACTTCCCTTCCTAACAGTTTTTTATCCTGTTTTTGGGTACAGTCCATTACAACGGTAACCTGTTGTTTAAACTTGTTTTCGGGAGCTGTAAGGTCTCCTCCGGCATCTCCTTGTGCCATACGGTTGCGCAAAGCCTGAACCAGATTGAATTTGGGATAAATACAGGTTACCATCCGCGAGTTGTCAAGTCGTATGCTACGGTTTCCAGCTATATCGATAGTAGCTAACCGAATTTCTTGCGGTACACCTTCTGATAAGACTTTTGAAAACCATTCTGCACGTTGAGGACCTTTCAATTGTCCGGGAGGGAAATAGATGCAAAAGCTGGTGTCTTCCAGTCCGGAGATACAGGATTTTAGCCGTAGCATCTCCTGCCATAAGGCAGCAGTAGTGTGAGGAATGTCTGTCCGGGGAAAATACTCTCCAGTTAATAGTCCGTCCTGTTTCAATGCCTTGAGAACATCATACTTTTCGTCAATTTCTTCTGTAAACCAGCTGACATATTCTTTCCAAAGTTGCTCTGTGAATTTTTCATCATCGCCCTCATATATCGAGTCAAAGCGGAAAAAAATGTCATCAAACTGTCCTACCGGGGAACGCTCTATTTCAAAAAAACGATCAATCAAATCTACGTCTGTAGCTTCGACAACCCATATTGCCAGCTTCCAGTCTTTACGGACTTCTATTTCAGCCCAGTAATCAACCGCTTTATAGTATTCTTGTATAACAGATGCTGATGCTCCCATATTAGTTTGTTTAAGAGTTTATTTTTACGATGCCTCCTGTTACGGTAACATCGGCTGTACCTTCTATGGACATGTTGTTGGCTGTAACTGTACCTGCTTTGCTGGTTTGCTCATATTGACTTTGTGCTTCAACCTTTATATTTGTCCCGGTTGTAGCTATGGCTGTCTTTTCTTTACTGATAATCAGATTTTCGTCACCAGAAACAAATGCAATGTTCTTTTCAGCTTCGAGACAGATTGTTTCGGCCTTCATGCCAATGGATTTATCCTCCATTGCAATTATTGATTCCGATTCGTTTGTGATAATCACACTCTTTTTCGCCATAATGGTAATGCTGTCCTTTCCATCAAGAAGAATCAGTTGTTTTCCTGTCTGGTCTGTTATGGTAATACTTCCTGCTTCATCATTGAAGATGATAGCATTACCACTACGGGTAATGATTGTTTTAAGCTGATTGTTATCACCTCCTCCTTGTCCCGATCCTGAGTGGAACATGGCTCCGGAAACATAGGGGCGGTCCGGGTTTCCATGTTCATAGCCAATCATGACCTGGTCACCAACCTCCGGTACGAATACAAGTCCGCGGTTTTTGCTTACGGCATCACTGGTTCCGGCATTAGGGCTTTGTACTCTGATCCAATTTGTAGTTTTGCTGCCTTTTTGCCATTGAAAGTGCACCTTAACTCTTCCTTGCCCTTTTTCATCTTTATTTTCCTGAACTGTAGCCAGCTCCGGCATTGCTGTAGGAAACCTGACATCAGATACGGGCAGATTTGTTGTATCGCTTGGAATTCCGAAAAATGTATTGGAGTAATGACCGTCTCGGTGTACTTCGTGAATAATTTCCGTTACAAGATATTTGCCGAGCGAAGAAAGTTTCATCTTGTCGGGGAACGAAACATCAATTATTTCGCCGATTCTGATACGGCAAGTCTTTCCTGTACCACTTATATTGAGCAGTCTTGCTCCAGAAGCATTTCGTACTCTTTTCATCTGGTCATCAAGTTCTGCCTTATCCTTGATATGTGGATTGGCTGGGGATATGACTTTTACTGGATATGCCTTTTCTGAACGTGTATGTGCAATAGATTGAAGATCGCTCATCCTTTCCGGTTTGGCTGGTGTATCCGCATTATGTTCTTTGTTCTCCTGCGCTACATAATCGTATCTTGCAGATTTTCCAGGAACCATATTGGCTATCAAGCGAACTTCCTCAAGATCTACGTCATATTGAAGCTTTGCCGTATTAATATTTTCCGGTTTACCGAAGTAAATTTTATTGCCGTCATAATAGAACCACTCGCCATATAACAAAGAAAGGCGGTTCATGAATGCAAATGCACTTTCGTTGTATTGTGCCAGATATGAAATCGGGTTCGTATATTTAGGTGCAATAACTATTTTCTCGTTGCCATATTCTTGTGTCGCTTCATTAATGATTGCAGATAATGATTGTTCAGTCCATGAATCTAGTGTGCAGTTACTGTCGAACAGAATTGTGGGGCTTTCTCCATGAATCGCTATACCACCTGCCTCGCCTTCACTTCCAATCATTTCAACCTTAGTTACCACTCCTTCAAATACATAACTGTCACTTGTCTGCCGATGGGTAAACGAAATCGTGATAGTCTCTCCAATGAAATTGATGAATTTCTCAGGAGTCTGCTGGAAGGTATTGTTTGGTGAAAGATAGTTGACAATCACTGTAAAATCGTGATGTTTGTTGAAAGACTGATGGAGACGAAGGGAAACGAACTTCTGTTCTTCTCCTTTTATCGTCACCTTTGTAGCCACCAGATTCAGAAAACTTGCTCCCATATTATTAATTTCTATAAGGTTATTACATAAATAAACCGACTAGTCGGTATGTTTTGAGGTGCCAAAATAACCGGAATTGGTATATCCCGGCACCTCAAAACTTTAACCCAAAACTAACCATTAGTTATTTTCCGGCCAGTCTTGTGTAAATGTAACTTCGTTCATCTTTACTGTCTGAGCAGAAATAGTGAACTTGATTGTCATAGGATAATCATTAGCTACACTTAGTGCCTCTTCGTACTTAATGACATAACCGTTTTCAAATACCAGTTCTTTCATTTTAGCATCTTCATCAGCTTTCTTGAAGACGATGTTTCCGTTTACTGGCTGGTACTGTTTGAACATCTTGTCCAATACGATTGTGTCAGGAGTAGATTCGACTTCCACGTTAATGGTACCTCCATAAATGTCAGATGCCGGACGTCCTTTAGGATCTACATCACGGTTAAACTTGACATCCCATCTCAATACATCAAACTCTCTAGAGTCTGAAAACTTAAATGACGCTTTAAATGCCATGTTATTAAAGTTTTAAGTTAATAAATTGGTTCACTTTGAAATCCTCAAGGTAATCAGAATCCTGTTGCCCTTTTCCTTTGAGATTTCTGGCGCAATGTATGCTTTTTTTCGAATATTGCAAAGAAAATCGGATGTTTTTTTCGTACAATATGCTCATGAGCATAAAAAAATTGTCGGATAATGCATTGAATTTAATTTTTTACTTTTATATTTGCATTGTTCTCCTGCGCAATTTTTAAATCTTTATTGATTATGGATACAGGAGTTAGTTTCATTAATCTTGATGATTCTGTAAAAATTGCGCTTAACATAGCACAGGCAGTGGCTCGTGAGAATGCGAATGAGTATTATATGCCCTCGCATTTATTGAAGGCTCTACTCCATAAGGAAGTGGGGCTAAGAGATTTTATTGTTAGTATTGGAAAGGATTTGGGCTATCTGGAAGAGTGGGCTGATGTATATATTGAACAATGTCCTAAGTCTACCCAACTTTCCGAGATTAAACCTTCAGAAAAAATTGATTTTATTTTTCGGGCTGCGGATGATGCCCGTATTCGTCTTGGATTATTTGATATAAATCCAATCTGTGTTCTTATTGCCTTGGTAAAACCAGGGGTCGCTTTTTCAAGTGACCAGTTGAGGTCTTTTCCGATTCAGGAAAGAGACATATTATCCCTATATGTTAATAACACAGAAAATCCTTCTGTGGAAAATCATCATGCAGCTTCGGTATCAGACAACTATGGTCCCGGAACAGGAATAGGAAGTTCATCATATCTTTCCAAATATTGTATTGATCTGATGGCTGCCGCTCCTGAAAGATTATTGCCGGTTATCAATAGAGACTGTGAGACCCGTATGGTCATGGAAGTGCTGGGTAGCCGAAGTAAATCAAACGTTTTGATTGTAGGTGATGCCGGAGTTGGAAAAACAGCTTTGGTTTATGGTCTGGCATGGGATATTGTTAATAAGAAGGTTCCTTCTTTTCTGGAAGGAGCCCGTATCTTCGAGTTGGACAATGCTTCGCTTATTGCCGGAGCCACCTATAAAGGAGAAATCGAAGACCGTTTGAAGAATGTATTGAAGGAACTTCGCCATATAGAAAATTCCATCCTGTTTATAGATGAAATACATGTTCTACTGGATAGCAGACAGGGTAATTCCGGAGCGGGTAATATCCTGAAGCCGGAGTTGTCACGTGGAGATTTGACCGTGATTGGTGCTACGACAATAGACGAGTATAGGAAGATTATCGAACCTGATCATGCGTTCAGTCGTAGATTTGAGGTCGTTCAGGTAAATGAGCCTGACTTAAAGTCTGCCATTCAGATGCTTCATAGTGTAAAGAAACAGTATACAGATTATCATCATGTCGGTATCAGCGATACTGCCGCGGCTGAATGTGTGCGTTTGGCCAAGCGTTATGTAAAGGAACGTCGGTTGCCTGACTCAGCCATTGGACTTTTGGATATGACCTTGTCTGCCATAAAGATGGTAAATGAAACAGGACAGCAGGACGTAAAAGAATTGCTTGATGGATTGGACACTATTGAAAAAGCCGAAACGGAAGAAAATGAAAAAGTTGAGGACTTAAAGACTTTATTGTTTGTTATGCGCAATAGGCTAAGCCCTATCTTGCAAGGAGTGATAACCGATGAAACGGATGTGAATGAACTTCAGGATTATACTGAATTGAAGAGTTATCTGCTGAATGCGTTGAACTTGATGCGCGAATTTGCCGAAAAGAAAATCGAAGAGGTAGAAATATATGAAGTCGCTGCGGTGGTAGCAAGCAGAACCGGTATTCCAATAGGAAAAGTACAGTCACAGGAGAAGGAACGTCTGTTGAATATGGAGGACTATTTGCGTAGAAGAGTTGTTGGGCAGGATCAGGCCTTGAAAACACTTACGGATGCAATCCTTGAATCGCGTAGCGGAATGAATAAGCCGGGACAGCCAATCGGCTCCTTCTTCCTTTTAGGACCTACCGGTACAGGAAAAACAGAGTTGGCAAAGGCTTTGGCTGAGACATTGTTCAATGATGAAAAATCCATGATACGCTTTGATATGTCGGAATTCAAGGAAGAACACTCTGCGGCCCTTCTGTATGGTGCTCCTCCGGGATATGTAGGATATGAAGAAGGCGGTATGCTGGTAAACAAGATAAGGCAGCAGCCTTATGCAGTGGTTCTTTTTGATGAAATAGAGAAAGCTCATCCATCGGTATATGATATATTCCTCCAAATAATGGATGAGGGCAAACTTCATGACCGTTTAGGCAAAGAAGGTGATTTTTCCAATTCCATTATTCTGTTTACATCCAATGTGGGCAGCGAGTGGCTGACTAAACAGTTGGAATCGGGAAGTGTACCTTCTACCACACAGATAATGGAAGTGATGGGAAGACATTTCCGTCCGGAGTTTCTGGCCAGATTATCTGAAATTGTTCCATTCTCTCCTATCAGCGAGGATATTTTGCTGATGATATTCGATATACAGTTTAATGGCCTTAGAAAACTGCTTGACCGTCAAGGTATAGCAATTGAAATAAGTGATGATGCCCGTAAGCTGCTTGCGCATAAAGGATTTACCCCTAAATATGGAGCAAGGCAGGTTGCCGGTGTGATCCGTAATTATTTACGTAGGCCTATTTCCCGTCTTATAATAAAGGAAGAGTTATCGAAAGGCAAAATCTTGAAGGTAGGACTGGATGACGCGAATGAATTAACTTGGGATATTCACTGAAAATCAAGATTCTTATGTTTGGATATACAGTATTTTTAAAAATCGGCAATCTGGCAGCTACATCGCTGACGGATATGTATAAGGACAGCTATCAATTGATAGGGTGTGAATTTGGCTTCGCCCAAGGTATTGATTTTAAAGGTCAGGTACAAACAGAAGTTAAGGGAGGTACTTTCTATGTAACTTACCCTCATCTGCCTAACCGGAATATGATTCAGTGGATGTTGGATGCCCGCAAATATCAGAGTGGAGCTATTGTCGTTCATGATAACCAAGGTTCCGCTCTTGAAAAGATACTCTTTGAGAAAGCTACCTGTGTGGATATGGAAATCAGCTATATCCGACAGGGCAAGAGCTATATCGCGACTAAACTTACCGTACAAGCACAGAAGTTAATGTTCGGTACAGAAGAATTTGAAAATCAGTGGGCACTCTAAAAAGAAAATGTTATGGGACTTTTTAATTTTCCGCAAGTGGATAGCAACGTGAATGTAACATTCTGCGTTGATGGTGACGAGTATGAAGTTGAACAGTTTAAAATCGGCTTTCACCAGCCTGTTGATGGTAATAAGAATCAACCGGAAGGTGAAGTTCGTGGAGGGCGTATCATGATAACATTGTCACAAACCGTTAAAAATAACATCTATGGATGGGCAATCAAGCCTTGGGTGAAAAAAAATGGGGTGGTACAATTCAAGACTGGAACATCTGGAGTGATATTTGAGGTAGTATTTACAAATGCTTATTGTATCAGCTTAAAGCGTTCTATAGGAATAGGCATAGGCTTGAACACTAGTTTGATATTATCTCCTCAAATAATCAATTTGAATGGTATTGAATTTGATAATAACTGGGTAAAATAAAGAAATATGTCTAATGAAAATGATAGTACGATAATTTATCCTGACTTATTTTTATTGAATAATAAGATAGGACATTTTTATACAGGTCATGTACTTGGATTGGGATATGCTTTTGTACAACGTTTACCATATGATGTTGTACAAGGAAACGATTCTTATTCTAAAATAATTGATATTCAATGTATAGATCAATCAGAAGAAAGCAAAAATAAAGGATTTAATCTTGTTGCAGATAAATTAAAAAGCAATATTCTAAAGAAAGATTCTTTAGGTAATTATTATGTTATATATCAAGGCGAGAAGAAAACACTTCTTTCAAGTGATGATTTAAAGATTCATTTATATTCTCTTGGTAATGATACAATGGTAAATGTAGAAATATTGTCTTACAAATATAATGGTGAGTTGAAAGGATGTAGTTATGAGAAAATAGAGTATACAGGTGGATTACAGTTTTTTGAATATAAATTTAGTACAAATATTACAGAAATAATATGGGGATTATCTGCTGCGAGTGGAGTGGTAGGTACCGTTGTAGGTCCTTTGAATGAAATGTTTGTAGTGGAAAAAAATTTTTATGATAAATTTTTGAAAACTCCCCCTTATTTAAATCGTTTATATAGGGCAAGGGGATTTTCAGAGAATTTGTCTGAATCATTGAAAAATAATGGGATAAATATACCATCTGAAAAACTAAATGATAATATAATACCTAAGGCTTTAAATAGTATAAAACGAGGCCTTGCATTGGTTGGTCGAGGTTTAACTTATTTGGATATTTTATATTCTCAACAGCTAAAAATATCCCATTTAGTGT
>ULUX01007610.1_pt1 | contig 21737 bp, 19 predicted proteins | sample 1958961 | NCBI WGS metagenome assembly ULUX01 (sample SAMEA4835773, study PRJEB28245) | human gut metagenome | biome: gut microbiome; material: fecal sample | place: Denmark | collected 2008 | reverse complement strand
AATCCCGGCCTTGCCCGTATCCAGGGTCTCCATTCCCTTGGTATATAGGAAAAAGGGCGCTGCACTGCAAAGCAAGCTTCCCACGATCCCCACCAGCAGGGCTTCCATGGAGCCGGCAAGGCCCCGGAGGGTAGCCCCTACCCCGCCCAGGGGCAGGGTGGCCAGGGTAGCGAACAGGAAGGTATAGAGGTTGATGGTAAGGGTATGGTATTTCTTCAGCGCCACCCTTGCGAAAATGCTGTATAGGGCGTAGGTAAAGCCGGAGAGCAGGCCGGTGACCACGCCATAGACAGGGACCGCGCCAAAGCCGTCCATCAGGCCGCTGACCAGGCCGCAGCCCACCAATGCCAACGCCATGGCCAGGAGCTTGCGGGGGGTAATCTTCTCGTGGAACAGCAGGGCGGAAAAGAGCATGATGAAAACCGGCGACGTATACAGCAGGATGGCGGAAACGGACAGGGGGCAATATTGCAGGGAAGTGAAATAGAAATAACAAAACGCCCCAATGCTCAGCACCCCGGTCCCAACGAACATCCAGCAATCCTTCCAGTGGATGCGGAAAAGCCGCCTATCAAAGCAAAGGGCATATAGGAAGAATACCAGGGCGCTGACCAGCATACGCACAGCCGTGGTCTGCATGGGAGAAAAGCCCAAGGCGTCCATGAATCTAGCATACAAGCCCAAGGTGGAGCCCCAGAGGACCCCGGCGCCCAGGACGAAAAACAAGCCCCTTTGTTTTTGCAAGGTATGCCTCCATCCCAATAAAAATAGGTACGCAAAAAAACCGGCAGGGCCGGTTTATTGCGTTTTAACAGCCGAAGGGATTATTTTGCAGCCAGCTTAATGGCCATCTGGGCCTTTTTACGATCCGCCGCATTCTTATGGATCACGCCCTTCGCCGCAGCCTTGTCCACTGTGCTAACAGCATTGAGGTAGCTGCTCTTGATGGCGGCTTCATCGTCGCCAGCCAGGGCCGCGTCAAAACCCTTGACAGCGGTCTTCACCTGGGAAGTGATCATGCGGTTGCGAAGATTCTTTTTCGCGGTAATGCCAACCCGCTTAAGCGCGGACTTATGGTTAGCCAAAGTACGTTCCTCCCTTTTTTTACTCGAACAGTAGAAATTATACCATGTCCCTTTCACCTTTGCAAGCCCAAAGTCCCGTATTCCAGCGGATTTTTTGCAAATAATGCGGACTGATTCGCCGCATACTAGCCTAGAACCCATCTGACAGGAGGAAAGGCATATGCAGAAGAATATCTACACCGACCTTGCCTTGGAAGCGCGGGAGCTAAACCCGGCGCTTTCGGGGGTAGAAGAGGAAAAAGAAGAAGGCCAAGGCTTAGCCGTTTCCAGGATCCGGGTCACCACCCAAGGGGCGGCTGAAAAGCTGGGGAAAGCCATGGGCCAGTATGTGACCTTGGACGCGCCAGGTTTAGTGGATCGTCCTCTGGATCTCTTCGCCGCAGTGAGCAAGAGCCTGGCAAAGGAATTGGAGCAATTGTGGAAGGACCTGTCCCAGGACGCCACCATATTGGTGGTAGGCCTTGGGAACCGGGCTATCACCTCGGATTCTTTAGGTCCTCGGGTGGCGGAGCAGGTGTATGTGACCCGGCATGTTACGGAATATGTGCCAGACGCCCTCTCTCGTCCCATTCGCTCGGTTTGCGCAGTGGCGCCGGGGGTATTGGGGGTCACCGGGATCGAGACCATGGAGATCGTCCAGGGCGTGGTGGAGCGGTTGCACCCGGACATGATCCTGGCAGTAGATGCGCTAGCCTCCCGCCGTGCCGCCCGGATCAGCACCACCATCCAGATGACAGATACGGGCATACAGCCAGGCAGCGGCGTGGGCAATACCCGCAAAGGGCTAAACCAAGCTACCTTCGGCGTGCCGGTACTGGCCATCGGGGTACCCATGGTGGTCTATGCCACCACCATCTCCCAGGATACCATCTCCCTGATCGCGGACGAGACCGGCCTCCATCAGGATGAAGAAAAGCTCCGCGGCCTGGCGGAAAAGGTTATCGAGGAGCATCTGGGCTCCATGATCGTCACCCCAAAGGATGTGGACCAAATCGCCATCGATATGTCCCGGGTGTTGGCGGATGGGATCAACATGGCCTTATTTGGTACGGATTACGATGAGGTGCGCATGCTGGTATCCTGATTTCTCAGGGCGCAAATAAGCTGGGGGCGGCATCCGTGCCGCCTTTTTCCAAGCCTGCTGCCTCCGCAATGGCCGCCGCCAGATAATCCACCGCGTTCAGGGCCTGTTCCAGGGTGTTGGCGTTATGCCCCACCTCCACCAGCAGGCATTGGTTGGAAATGTGCTGATTATATCGCCCGGACTTGACCCGGATATTCCGTACGAGCCCTGGGTCCACTGCTGCTAAGGATTCCGTTATGGCTTTTGCCAAAGCATAGTTGGAAGCAAAATCCGGCATCTGCTCATAGCCCGTTCCCGTGGCGCCCTCCCCGGTCCCCACCACAAACATCAAACGGGCCACTTCTTTCCCATCGATGATCACATAATCCGCCGGCTCCTTTGGATCGTTCCCATAGGCATCCCGGTGCACGTCAATAAACATGGTAATGGAGGGATATTCCTCCTTGTATTTCTCCATGGTCTTTACGGAGCGGGAATAGCTGGTGGCCAACTTGGGCGGCTCATGGTCCGTAATATCGTGGATGACGCTGATCCCATAGGTCTCCCGCAGGATCTTGGCTAGCCGCTCCCCAACCGCCACAATGTTGTATTCGTTGTTTTCCGTACGCCAATCGCTGCTTTCCTCATAGTCCTGATCCGCCGTCTTAAAATAGGATTCCGTGGTATGGGTATGGTAGATCAGGATCTTGGGGGCATCGCCGGTCAGGTCCACCGCCGGGGTCTCCGATATGGTCAATAGTTCCACCCGGATCCCTTCGCTGACCCCTTTATCGATATCCGTACCCACCGTAGGCGCAGGCGTAGCCGGCGTAGGCGTGGAATAGGGTACCCCATACAATACCGGAAGCTGCATTCCCGCTAACCTATGCTCCAGGGCCATGGTCTCGCCATAATAGGTCCGCCCCTGGATCCACAAAACGCCAAAACAGCATATGCCCAGCAGGAGCGGAAGCAGCACGGGCCTTCTTTTGCCTTTTTGCAGCGGCAATCTCTTTCGCATCATACAAGCCCTCCATGGTATCAGGGTATGACCCCCGGGCCCAAGATATGATTGGAATGTGGAATTGCCCCTTCCATGCCAGGCTACCAGCTCATCCGCCCAGTTTCCGCCTTTTTTGCCATCTCCACCAACGATGACAAAAAAGCCTTTATTTGTCATGGCCGATGCCGTATAATGCAGATATGGGCGGTGCGCCGCCGATTCTATAGAATATGAGGTAATGGATATTATGAAACGGCTGATCCTTGTCCTGCTTTGCCTGCTGCTGCTTTGCGGCTGCGCCGGTCCCACGGTATATACCTCCGCCGAATTGCAGCTGGAGATCCCGTCCAACTGGCAGGTCTCCCCGGTGGAAGCGGACCTGGATCAATATTTCTTCTATTCTCCGGATGGGGGGATGATCTACCTTACGTATCAAACCAACCCCAGCGAGGACTATCTGGCCCAGCCGGGTATGTTGGAGATCTTCATCCAGGCCTTTACCTGGGGGATCCCCGACGCACAGGTTTTGGATATCTCCCAAGAGGAAATGGCGGGCTACAACTGGGCGAAAGTAAGCTACACCGGGGAACAGGACGGCGTTACCTGGTATAATGAATTATATATCGCTTATACCCCTTCCCATATCTACTGTGTATGCTGCGCCGCCCCCCAGGCGGATTTTGAAGGCTTGCAGTCCACCTTCTCCCAGGTCCTGGATACCATTCAGGTGACGCCGGCCGGCTGATCCCCCGTTTTTCGGCGGGAACTTGATCCGGTCCCGGCATTATCCCATGCCGCCGGCCGGGCTCGCGCCCGAAATTGCTAGGTCCAGGCCCGCCGCCTCCCTTTAGGGGCGGCTTTTTTATGCGCAACCGAAAAATCATATTTGAATATATATTGTTTTATGTTATATTTTATATAGCAGGATATGCCGCTCCTGAGCTTTTTCCACTGGCAATAAAAATGTAAGCCGATTCGTTATAAAAATAACGATGTTTCTCTATCGATATCAGAATATCGATATTCCCATTTTATCTTTCCCTCTACAGCCTCTTCTATAGTACAATACTATCGAAAAATCAGGGAGGCGGCCCTTGGAAGGCCGCAGGCGCAGCGAGGTCTAGCATGAAGGAACTTTGCACGGATGTGGGCTATGTCAGCATCAACCATATTGGCGAACAGCTCTGCGGCGACCATGTGGAGCTGGTGGAGCAGGACGGGGGAGATTCCCTGGTGCTGGTGCTGGCGGATGGATTGGGTAGCGGCGTAAAAGCCAGCATCCTTTCCACCCTCACCGCCAAGATCATTTCCACCATGATGGCCAACGACCTGCCCTTAGAGGATTGCGTGCAGGCCATCGCCAAAACCCTGCCCATCTGCAAGGTGCGGGGGGTGGCCTATTCCACCTTCACCATCCTGCGGGTCACCGCCAGCCTGGAAGCGGAGATCATCCAATACGACAATCCCCGGGTGATCCTGCTGCGGGACGGAAAAGGCACCCCCTACCCCATTACGGAGCGGGTCATCGACGGCAAAGCGGTGGCCCAATCCCGCATTCGGCTGCGGGAAGGGGATACCTTCGTGGCGGTCAGCGACGGGGTGATCCATGCGGGGGTGGGGCCCAAGCTGAACTTCGGCTGGCAGCTGCCCAACGTGACCGCGTTTTTGGAGGAGCGCTACGACGCCGCCCTGACGGCCAAGACCCTGTCCGCCATGCTGATCGGCCAATGCGAGCAGCTCTATGGCGGGGAGCCCGGGGACGACGCCACGGTCTGCACTGTGAAGATCCGGCAGCGGAACCCTGTCAACCTGCTCTTCGGCCCGCCCACAGACCCGGCGGACGTGAACAAGATGCTCAGCCTGTTCTTTTCCAAGGCGGGCAAGCACATCGTCTGCGGCGGCACCACCTCCACCCTGGCCGCGGAGCATCTGGGCAAGCCCCTGACCGTTGCCATGCCCCTGTATTTGGATCCGGAGATCCCCCCCACCGCCTCCATCGAAGGGGTGGACCTGGCCACCGAAGGGGTCATCACCATCAACCGGGTGCTGGAATACGCCCAGGATTACCTTAAGGACAACGCCCGCTATGGGGAGTGGAGCAGCAGGATGGACGGGGCCTCCCAGATCGCCCGGATGCTGTTTCAGGACGCCACGGACATCAACTTCTACGTGGGCCGGGCCGTCAACGCCGCCCATCAGAACCCCAACCTGCCCATCAGCTTCAGCATCAAGATGCGCCTGGTGGACGAGCTGAGCAAGTGCCTGGAGGAAATGGGCAAGAAGATCCGGGTCAGTTACTTCTAAACCAACCCTTTCCTTCGCCCTTTGCGCCGGAAGGTTGCCATATGGTTTTTAATCTAAATAGGAGGATGAATAATGGACAGCAACGTACAGTATCCCCTTGTGGACAGCCTGGAGACCCTGGAAGCGGCATTTGCCCGGGTCCGCCGGGCCCAGGCGGTCTTTGCCACCTATTCCCAGGAGCAGGTAGACCGGATCTTCCTGGCCGCTGCCACCGCCGCCAACAAGGCCCGTATCCCCCTGGCCAAAATGGCCGTGGAGGAGACCGGCATGGGCGTGGTGGAAGATAAGGTCATCAAGAACCACTATGCCGCAGAGTATATCTACAACGCCTATAAGCACACCAAGACCTGCGGCGTCATCGAAGAGGACAAGGCTTACGGCATCATGAAGATCGCGGAGCCCGTGGGCGTTATCGCCGCGGTGATCCCCACCACCAACCCCACCTCCACCGCCATCTTCAAGACCCTCCTGTGCCTCAAGACCCGCAACGGCATCATCATCAGCCCCCATCCCCGGGCCAAAAACAGCACCATCGCTGCAGCCCGTATCGTGCTGGAGGCCGCTGTGGCAGCCGGCGCCCCGGAAGGCATCATCGACTGGATCGACGTGCCCTCCCTGGATCTGACCACCACCGTCATGCGGGAGTCGGATCTCATCCTTGCCACCGGCGGCCCCGGCATGGTAAAATCAGCCTATTCCAGCGGCAAGCCCGCCCTGGGCGTCGGCCCCGGCAATACCCCCGCCATCATCGACGATAGCGCGGATATCCGCCTTGCCGTCAACTCCATTATCCATTCCAAAACCTTTGACAACGGTATGATCTGCGCCTCCGAGCAGTCCGTCATCGCCGTGGATAGCGTATACGGCGCGGTGAAGGCGGAATTTGCCGCCCGGGGCTGCCACTTCCTCCAGGAGGACGAGCTGCGCAAGGTGCGTAAGACCATCCTCATCAACGGCGCCCTCAATGCCAAAATCGTAGGCCAGAGCGCCTGTACCATCGCCAAGCTGGCCGGGGTCTCGGTGCCGGAAGGCACCAAAGTCCTCATCGGCGAGGTGGAGAGCGTGGAGCTTTCCGAGGAGTTTGCCCATGAAAAGCTCTCCCCCGTATTGGCCATGTACCGGGCAGCGGACTTTAACGAGGCCCTGGATAAGGCGGAACGCCTGGTGGCGGACGGCGGCTATGGCCATACTGCTTCGGTGTACCTGAACCCCGTCACCCAGCAGGAAAAGCTCCAGGATTTCGCCGCACGGATGAAGACCTGCCGCATTCTGGTGAACACCCCCTCCGCCCAAGGCGGCATCGGCGACCTGTACAACTTCAAGCTGGCCCCCTCCCTCACCCTGGGCTGCGGCTCCTGGGGCGGAAACAGCGTTTCCGACAACGTGGGCGTCAAGCACCTTTTGAACATCAAAACCGTCGCTGCAAGGAGGGAAAATATGCTTTGGTTCCGGGTGCCGGAAAAGGTCTATATCAAGAAGGGCTGCCTGCCTGTGGCCCTGGACGAACTCAAGACGGTCATGGGCAAGCGCCGCGCCTTCCTGGTAACGGACTCCTTCCTCTATAAGAATGGCTTTGCCAAGCCCATCACCGACAAGCTGGATGAGATGGGCATCGCCCACGCCTGCTTCTTCAACGTGGAGCCGGATCCCACCCTGGCCTGCGCCAAGGAAGGCGCCCAGCAGATGCGGGCCTTTGAGCCGGATGTGATCATCGCCCTGGGCGGCGGCTCCGCCATGGACGCGGCCAAGATCATGTGGGTCATGTACGAGCATCCCGAAGCGGACTTCATGGATATGGCCATGCGCTTTGTGGATATCCGCAAGCGGGTCTACACCTTCCCCAAGATGGGCGAAAAGGCCTACTTTGTGGCCATCCCCACCTCTGCGGGCACCGGTTCCGAGGTGACCCCCTTCGCGGTGATCACCGACGAGCAGTCCGGCGTGAAATACCCCCTGGCCGACTATGAGCTGATGCCCAATATGGCCATCGTGGACGCGGACCTGCACATGAGCGCCCCCAAGGGCCTTACCGCCGCCTCCGGCATCGATGCGGTGACCCACGACCTGGAAGCCTATGCCGCCATGCTGGCCACGGATTATACCGACGGCCTGGCCCTGCGCTCCCTCAAGACCATTTTCGAATACCTGCCCCGTGCCTATGACAACGGCCAGAACGATCCGGAGGCCCGGGAAAAGATGGCCAACGCCGCCACCATGGCAGGCATGGCCTTTGCCAACGCCTTCCTGGGGGTGTGCCACTCCCTGGCCCATAAGCTGGGCGCCTTCCATCACCTGCCCCACGGCGTAGCCAACGCCCTGATGATCGAGGAAGTCATCCGCTTCAACGCGGTGGAAGCGCCGCCGAAGATGGGCACCTTCTCCCAGTACGCCTATCCCCACACCCTCGCCCGCTATTGCGAGATCGCGGATTTCCTGGGCCTGGGCGGCAGCACCCAGGAGGAGAAGCTGGAGAACCTGATAAAGGCCATCAACGATCTGAAGGCCCGGGTGGGCATCAAAAAGACCATCCGGGATTACGGCATCGACGAGGCGGACTTCCTGGCCAGGCTGGATGAGATGGTGGAACAAGCCTTCGACGATCAATGCACCGGCGCCAACCCCCGTTATCCCCTCATGAAGGAGATGCGGCAGATGTACCTGAACGCCTATTACGGCACCCATGAACCCGTTTAAGCAAGGAGGCGGAATATGAATCTGGAACGTGTAATTGCGGTACGCAACAACAAGACCGTCTATCGGGATGGCGACAAGGCGATCAAGGTATTTGACGCCAACTTCTCCAAGTCGGATATCCTCAACGAGGCCCTGAACCAGGCCCGTGTGGAAGAAGCCGGCGTTCGGGTCCCCAAGGTATTGGAGGTGTCCGTAATCGACGGCAAATGGGCCATCGTATCCGAATATATCCCCGGCAAGACCCTGGCCCAGCTGATGGAGGAAAATCCCCAGGATAAGGACGCGTATTTGGAGCAGTTTGTGGATCTGCAAATGGAGGTCCATACCCATCGGGCGCCCTTGCTCAACAAGCTCTACGATAAGATGAAGCGCAAGATCGACGAGACGGGCCTGGACGCCACCACCCGGTATGAGCTGCACACCCGGCTGGACTCCACCCCCCATCACAATAAGGTCTGCCACGGGGATTTCAACCCCTCCAACATCATCATGTCGGAGAACGGCCCCTATATTCTGGATTGGTCCCACGCCACCCAGGGCAACGCCTCCGCAGACGTGGCCCGGACGTACCTGCTGTTCTGGCTGAACGGGGATATCGACGGGGCGAAGAAGTACCTGAACCTCTTCTGCAAGAAGAGCGATACCGCCCGGCAATATGTGGAGCGTTGGCTCCCCATCGTAGCCGCGTCCCAGTCCGTGAAGGGCAAGCCCCAGGAGCGGGAATTCCTGCTCTCCTGGGTGGATGTGGCGGAATATCAATAACAGGGAGGAAGCATCATGAAGGTCACGATTTGCATCGGCAGTTCCTGCCATATCAAGGGTTCCCGCCAGGTGGTGGAAGAGCTGCAGCACCTGATCGCCCAGCATCAGCTGCAGGATAAGGTGGAGCTGGCAGGGGCGTTTTGCATGAAAAACTGCCAGAACGGCGTATCCGTCACCGTGGATGGGACGCTCTATTCCGTTTCCCCGGAAACGGTGGACGCCTTCTTCCAGGAGCACGTGCTGGCAAAGGCGTAAAACCGCCAATATATACAAAAGAGGGAAGCCCGTGGGCTTCCCTCTTTTCGCTGTCGGTGGTTGCTGTTGGTCGTTTATTCGTACCAAATTCCGTCCCCGTCCACATAGCGGGCTTGCAGCGTATAGTCGCCTTGGGGAGCAGGGTTTGCAATGATGTCTCCATCCCCGGTGTCAACCCGCAGCGTTTGGGTCTCCCCATTGGCCGTATAGGTCAATAGGGCGTATTCCGTCCGGGCATCCGGAAACCAGCACAGGTCGTACTGGCTGCCGTTTATGGTGGCTCCGGCCAGCATCGGGTGGTTTCGGCTGCGGTTGGTTGCGGTATAAAACCGGTATTTCCCCGCCCCTTCCGGTGCAAATACAGCGATGGTAGCCATGCCGTCGCTGCTTACCCCGCCGCTGACGATGTAGTCCGCAACCTGGCTCTCCGTTACGATGCGCCAGTCCGTCCCTTTTGCAAGGGAGGCCTCCAGGATCTGCTCCCGGCTCTGTCGGGTATCCCCCCGGGGCGCGCCCCAGCCGGACCCGGCCGCCCATATGATCCCTATGACCACCAGCGCCGCTCCGGCCAATCGGATTTGTTTTCTTCGGCTTCCCATCTCTCGCAATGCCGGCTCCTTCCTTTTTTAGCGGTAGAAGGCGTTGCCGCCGATGAATTCCCGCAGGATCGAGGTGGGCGGGATCTCGTCCTCCACCTCCGCCACCTGGAAGTAGTTCAGGAATTTGATGATGCTGTGCACATCGGCATAGTAGGGGCTATCCTCCGTCACCTGGAGCAGCAAGGGGTAGATGTGCTTTTTGAGCACCGCCGGCTCATAGACCAGGGCGGTGTTCAGCAAAGCGTCCGCCTGCTCCTGATAGGGGAAGATCCAGGTGCGTTCCCCCCGCTGCACGCTGGCCCACATGGACATGGTATGCTCCACGGAGGCTCCCCGGGTCTCATAATCCCGCACCAGCCGCCGCAGCAGGCGGATATCCGTGGTGCGGATCCGGTTGTGGTCGTCCAGGTTCAGGGTGGTCAGGGCGCTGATGTACACACGGAATACCGCCTCCGCTGGAATGGAGGGGCTGATCATTCGCTGGTTCAGGCCGTGGATGCCTTCGATGATCATGGGCTCCCCTGCCGCCACCTGGATTTCCCTTCCCTGCGGGGCGCGGCGGCCGGTCTTAAAATCGAAGATGGGGGTCTCCACCCGTTTGCCGTCGATCAGCGCCTCCAGGTCCTGGTTAAACCGGGCTACATCCAGGGTTTCGATGCTCTCCAGATCCAATTCTCCATTTTCATCCGGCTGGATCTTATCCCGGTCGATATAATAGTTATCCAGGGAGATCAGCACCGGGTTCTTTCCCAATACCCGCAGGTGGGTATACAGCCGGTTGGCGGAGGTGGTCTTGCCGGAGGAGGACGGCCCCGCCACCATCACCGCCCGGGCGCCCCGCTGTACGATGTCGTCTGCAATGGCCGCGTAGCGCTTCTCGTGAAGGGCTTCGTTGATGCGGATCAGCTCCCGGATGGAGCCGTTTTCCACCATCTCGTTCAGGTCCGCCACATTGCCGCAATGGAGCAGCCGGCCCCATTGGTCGCTTTGGGCGAACACGGCGGCGAATTTCGGGCTGCGGTGATACACCCCCGGTTTGTTGGGGTCCCCATCGTCCGGCATACACAGGATCAGCCCCGGGGATTCCAGCTGGATGCTGAACACCTGGGCATAGCCTGTGGAGGGGGCCATTTCCCCATAGAAATAGTCCAGATAATCCCCCTGGCGGTAGCAGTCGAAGTAGTTGAATTTGCGCCAGCGAAGCAGCCGGACCTTATCCTCCTGGCCTTCCTTCTGATAAAAATCGATGGCCTCCTGAATATCCAGCCGCTCCCGCAGCAGAGGCAAATCTTGCCGGACAATGGCCCTACAGCAAGCATCCAGCTGATTGATGTCCTCCTGGGAGAGAGCCGGCTCCTTTTCCACGGTGATATACAGGCCCGGGCCCAGGGAATAGTTCACCTGCACCTTGGCCTTTGGCCAAAGCTGCCGGAAGGCCATAAACAGCACATATTGCAGCGTGCGCTCATACACCCGCCTGCCCAGGTCATCTCCATAGCGCAGGAGCTTGATCTGGCCCTGGGCCCGGCGCACCGCCTGCCTGGGCTCTATCCCCGCCGGGGTCTCATGGATGGGGTCTACATTGAGGGTATATATATCGCCGCCGATCTGGGCCGCAAGGGGACGCCGGGCCATATCCAGGGAATCCAGCCCAGCCCGCCGCACCAGGGTCAACAAGGTTTCCCCGCACCGGGCATCTACGGCTTTCCCGTCTAAAAAAAGCTGCATATCGTCTCTCCTTTCCCTTCCGCCAAGCGCCGCTTCCCATGGCGCCGGGCGGAGCCGTTTTTTCCAGTATACCACACGGCCCGGCATCTAGCAAAGCGGGGCCCCCATTTGCCCTGGGCCGCCGCGTTGAAGGGACGCCGGGTTGTGTGATATACTATGCAGCAAGGACGGCCCCTAATCCTATGGGGGCGCCCATTCTTTTGCGAAGGGATCCTGGATTTGCCGTATGGACATTCTGTATGCGCTGGAAGAGCTGCGGACACCCGTTTGGAACGTTGTTTTTTCCGCCATCACCTACCTTGGCGATCAAACCGTATGCATCGCCGCGGTCTTGCTGCTGCTATGGTGCTTCGATAAGCAAAAGGGCTATTGCCTATTTCTCATTGCCGCCACCGGCACGGCGATCAACCAGCTGCTCAAAGCCATCTTCCTCATCCCCCGCCCCTGGGTGAAGGATCCCGATTTCACCATTGTGGAATCCGCCCGGGCGGCTGCCACCGGCTACTCCTTCCCCAGCGGCCATACCCAAAACGTCACGGCGGAATTTTCCGCCATCGCCCTTTGGGCAAAGCGCAGGTGGGTCAGCTGGCTATGCGCCGCCATCATCCTGCTCACCGGGTTTTCCCGGATGTACCTGGGGGTGCATACCCCCCTGGACGTGGTGGTTTCCCTGGCGGTGGGGCTGCTCACCAGCGTGGTATGCATCCGGCTCTTTGACCGGCTGCGGCCCGGGACCATCCGGTGGATCATCCTGGCCGCCATGGCCCTGATGGTGGGGTATCTGCTGCTGGCACCCAAGGGCCCGGCCAACGTGGCGGAATTCGACCTGCATGGCCTGGAGAGCGCCTATTCCCTGGCCGGGGCGGCCGTTGGCCTTTGCATTGCCTGGCGGGTGGATGAACGATATCTCCATTACGACACCCGGGCCCCCCTGCCGGGCCAGCTCTGCAAGGTGGCTTTGGGCCTGGCGGTGATCCTGGCCATCAAGTCCGGGCTCAAAGGGCCCATCAACCAACTCTTCCAAGGCGATCCCCTGGGGGACGGGGTGCGCTATTGCCTGGTCGCCCTATTCGGCGGCCTGGTCTGGCCCCTCACCTTCCCCCTGTGGAAAAAGCTGGGCCGCAAGCCTGCAACGCCCGACAAATAGGAGGTTTCCCATGGCTGATACCCCGTATCCCCCCATGCGCAGAAAGGACAGGGCCATGACCGACCCCGCCCAATTGCGCCAGCTTCTGGAGCAATGCCAGGTCATGCGCCTGGCCATGACCTGCCCCCAAGGGCCCTATGTGGTGCCTCTGAACTTTGGCTATGCCCTGGAGCCGAACGGCCGGTTGCAGCTATTTTTCCACTGCGCCGCCCAGGGCCGGAAAATCCGGCTGCTGGAAGCGGATCCCCGGGTGTGCTTTGAGATGGACTGCCAGCATCAGCTGCTTGCGGGGGCTATCCCCTGCGAATACTCCTATGGCTACGCCAGCATCATCGGCTTCGGCCTGGCAAAGGAGCTGCATGCGCCCGAGGAACGGGAGGCCGGCCTCTCCCGGATCATGGACCGGTTCGCCAAGGGCCCCTATGCCTTTGACCCGGGGATCCTATCCCAGACCCGGGTTTTTATGATCGAAGCGGAACATTGGACCGGAAAACGGCATTAAGCCGCAGATGGGGAGAATGCAAATATGGCGTATTTCCACTATGCAGGCAAGCGGGTTTTCTATACGGAATCCGGCAGCGGTATGCCCTGTGTGTTCCTGCACGGCAACACCGCCTCTTCCAAGATGTTCCAGTTTGTCTTGCCTCTTTATGAGCAGGCTCTGGGGATCGTGCTGCTGGATTTTCTGGGGAACGGAAAATCCGAACGCGTTTGCCGCTTTCCAGATGAATTGTGGATCGACCAAGGGATGCAAGTGGTTTCCCTGTGCAAGGCGTTGGGCTATGCAAAGGTAAACCTGATCGGCACCAGCGGCGGGGCCTATGCCGCAATCAACGCCGCCCTTGCATCGCCAGAACTGTTTAACAAGGTGGTGGCGGACAGCTTTGATGGAAGCAAGCTGGCGCCGGGTTTTGCCAAAGCCCTTTTGCAGGAGCGGCAGTTTGCCAAAGCAGATCCGCAGGCGCGCGGTTTTTACGAATGGTGCCAGGGCAAAGACTGGGAACGGGTTGTGGATCTGGACACGGAGGCGCTGGTGAATTATGAAACAAATGGCGCGCGTCTTTTCCTCCGGCCCATTCAGGACATCCAAGTGCCCCTATTGATCACCATCAGCCAAGGGGACGCCATGCTGGCAAACGACATGGCGCAAGAATGCCGGGATTTGCACAGCAAGAATCCGAACATCCAGTATCGGCTTTTCGATTGGGGAGAACATCCGCTCATTCTTTCCCGGGCTGAGGAAATGGCCGATGCGATCAAAGCCTTTTTCCTGAAATAGGCTTTCCCTTTCCCCAGGGGTTCTCCTTTTCAGCCGCCCTGCGTTTATCGCGCCAGGGTATTTACCATGATATATTCCGATTCGGTTTCACGCAGGGTTTGAAAGCCCAGCCGCCGGTACAAAGCCACGGCTGGGTTTTCCTTTTGTACGGAAAGGGAGGCACGCCGGTATCCGGCCTGGGCAAGTTGGTCCAGCAAGGCCCTGAGCAGCGCCCCGCCGATCCCCTGCCCCCGGTAGGGCGCTTCCACCGCCACCGCCAGGGAAGGGGTATCGTCATCCACATGGCCGTAGTCCTCCACGATCCTGGCCCAGGCGGCCCCCACCAGCCTGCCCGCCGCCTCTGCGGCCACGGCCCTATCCCCCGTCCCCCGGCCGAAGTCCTGGATATATACCTGCATGTCCGGCAACGCCAGCACCTCCCGGGGCGGCGGCTGCTGCCCCGGGGGCACAAAGATGGCCATATACAAAAAATCCGCCAGCAGGGGGTATTCCGCCGGCTGCAGGTTCCGGATAAGGTATCGGGCCAGATTCGCTTTCTCCAATACCGAATCTTTTGATCGCCGGATCTTTCCCCGGCAAATCGGCCCGGCAATGCCGGCATGATCCGGGACGGCCTTCCGGGCAATTGTCCGCCGGCGCTTTCAATTATAAAAAGGGATGCTTGCGCATCCCTTTCAGGCTGTCGAAAAAGTGGCTTGCGCCACTTTTTCGAGGTTTTCATAGCTCCCTTGCGCCTACGGCGCGGCCAGGGAGCCATGCAGGGAAACCCTTGCTGCGCAAGGCTTTTTGCGGATTTGCCGTACATGCCGCCAAATCCGATGAAAGCCTAAAAGGGCCGCGATCTTCCATTCGCCAGAGGTTTTTCGACAAGCTGAAAGGGATGCTTGCGCATCCCTTTTTGTATGGGCGGGATTATTCGTCCTCGTCCTCTTCCTTCTTGGCGTTCTCGATGATCTTCTTGGCCTCCATGGCGGGCACGTCCTCATAGCGGACGAACTGGCTGGTAAAGTAGCCCCGCGCCTGGGTCATGGAGCGCAGATCCGTGGCGTACTTGAACATTTCGGACAAGGGGGCTTCCGCTACTACCTCGGTGCCGTCCTCGCAGGGGTTCATACCCAGCACCCGGCCCCGGCGGCTGGACAGATCGCCCATGATGGCGCCGGTGTACTCGTTGGGCACGGTGATGTTGTACTGATAGATGGGCTCGATCAAGGCGGGCTGGGCTTTGGCGCAGGCTTCCTTATAGGCCAGGCGTGCCGCGCTCTTAAAGGCCACTTCCTTGGAGTCCACGGGATGGTACTTGCCGAAGAACAGGGTGGCCTTGACGCCGATCATGGGATAGCCGGCCAATACGCCCTTCTTCATGGCTTCCCGGGTACCCTTTTCCACGGCGGGAATGTATTCCTTGGGCACCACGCCGCCCACGATGGCATTGACGAACTCGAAATCCTCGCCGTTGGTCAGGGGCTCAAAGCGCATATTGACCACGCCGAACTGGCCGCTGCCGCCGGTTTGCTTCTTATGCTTACCTTCGGCCTCCGCGCTGCCGCGGATGGTCTCCCGGTAGGGGATCCGGGGATCGGAGATCTGGGCTTCCACGCCGGTCTTATTCTTCAGCTTGGAGCAGAGCACATCCAGATGCACCTCGCCCAGGCCGCAGATCAGCACGTCGCCGGTCTCCACGTTCTTTTCGATGGCCATGGTGGGGTCTTCCTCCAGGAGCTTGTTGAGCCCGGCAAAGACCTTATCCTCCTCGCCCTGCTTCTTGGCGGATACCGCCAGGCTGATGCAGGGCTTGGGGAACTCGATGGCGGCAAACTGCACGGGATCCGAAGGATCGCACAGGGTATCCCCCGTGGCAGTATACTGGAGCTTGGACAGGGCGCCGATATCGCCGGCGATCAGCTTATCCATGGGGGTGACCTTCTTGCCCCGCATGAGGCCGGGGGCGGTACCCTTCTCGTTCTTTTCCTGGTTGGGGTTATACAGGGCGGTGTCCACGCTGAGGGAACCCCGGTAAACCTTGATGATAGAATATTTGCCAAACTGATCGATCACGGTCTTGATGACCTGGCCGGCGAACTTGCCGTCCTGCCCCACCTTTACCGCCTCGCCGTTCTTGGGGTTGACGGCCGCGGGGGCAGCCACCTGGTTGGCGGCGGGCATATAGTGGATGAGGTTGTCCATCAGGGTGGTCACGCCGATGTTGGGCGCGGCCGCGCAGCAGCACACCGGGGTGACGACGCCGTCCAGCACACCCTGGCTCAGGCCCTGCAGGATCTCCTCCCGGGAAAGCTCGCCCTCTTCAAAGAACTTCTCCATGAGGGCTTCATCGCTTTCGGCGGCGGCTTCGGTCAGCTGCTCGTACAGCTCCTGGGCCCGGCCGGCCAGGCTATCGGGGATGGGCATTTCCTTTTCGCCCTTGCCGTCGAACCGGCGGGCGGTCATGTGGACGATATCCACATAGCCTACAAAGGCGCCCTTTTCCATAATGGGCAGCTGGATGGGTACCACGCTGGGCCCGAACTTCTCGTTGACTTCGGCCATCACCTTATCGAAGTTGGCATTTTCCCGGTCCATCTGGTTGATGACCATCATGCGGGCCTTGCCGGACTTCTTGCACATGGCCATGGCCTTTTCCGCGCCCACCACCGGGCCGGAAACCGCGCCCACCACGATCAGCGCCGCATCCGCCAGCGCCATGGCGGCGGTCACTTCGCCGTAAAAATCGAAAAAGCCAGGGGCATCGATGATGTTGACCTTGACATCCTTCCACTCGAAGGGAGCCAGCGCGGCGTTAATGGAAATGGTGCGCTTAACCTCTTCGGGGTCGTAGTCGGTGGTGGTATTGCCGTTTTCTACCTTACCGATACGCTCGATCAGACCGGCATTGTAAAGCATTGCCTCGGTGAGGGTGGTCTTCCCTTCGCCGCCGTGGCCGAAAATGCCGATATTGCGGATGTTTGCTGCGGTATAGTTCTTCATGGTTGTCCCCCTGTCGGTAGTAGTATAATAAAACGCAGTGTTTAATAGGTGAATGCGTCACCAAATAATATTGTACCAGCGCATTTGTCCGTTGTAAACCATTTTTCTAGCGGCGTCCCTACTTTTCTTGGCAGATTCTCCCTGTCCCTGCCCTTTTCGGCCCCTTCCCCCTGTGCGCGGAGGCGTCCGGCGCCATTGCCTTGTGCATGTTTTACGAAATGTCCGCCCTTGCCGCCCCCCATTGGGCCCCACCGCCTTCAAGCGCCGGGCCGCGGGCATGGCGTGTCCGGCGCCGGCGACCATCCAATGGCCGCTTTAACAGTTTTTTTACACAATGTTGCTTGCGAAACAGGGGCCGATATATTACCATTATTTTATATGTGATATGTATGCTTTGACCAAGTGTGTCTATTGATTCGAAATTATTTTACTTTCTTATGAATGATTCGTATAGGAGGAGGCGCGATGGCGAATGCACGATAATGCCCGATTAAAGGAAAAGATCCACGAATCCCTATCTTCCGTGGTGCCCATCACCCTGATCGTCCTGACCCTGAGCTTTACCCTGGCCCCGCTGCCCTTGAACATCATGGCCCTGTTCATCGGCGGGGCGGTGCTGCTGATCCTGGGGATGGGGCTATTCTCCCTGGGGGTGGACATCGCCATGTCCCCCATGGGGGAGGCGGTGGGCGTCAGCATGACCCGCACCCGGAAGGTGGGGTTGGTGCTGGCCATCTCCTTTTTGATCGGGCTGATCATCACCATCGCGGAGCCGGACCTGCAGGTGCTGGCGGAGCAGGTGCGCGATATCCCCAACCTGGTGCTGGTGCTCACCGTGGGGGTGGGGGTAGGCGTGTTCCTGGTGGTGGCCATGCTGCGGATCCTGTTCAACGTGCCCCTAAGGTTTATGCTGTTGGGCTTTTATGGGCTGGTGTTCCTGCTCTCCGCCTTTACCCCGGCCCGATTCATCCCCCTGGCCTTCGATGCGGGCGGCGTCACCACCGGCCCCATCACCGTGCCCTTTATCCTGGCCCTGGGCGTGGGCGTCGCCTCCATCCGAAGCGACAAAAACAGCCATGACGATTCCTTCGGCCTGGTGGCTCTGTGCTCCATCGGCCCCATCCTGTCCGTCATGCTGCTGGGGGTCATCTTCCGCCCGGATTCCGCCGGGGTCCAATCCTACGAGCTGGTTTCCATCTCCAGCACCGGGGAGTTGGCTTTGCAGTTCCTCCACGCCTTCCCCCATTATGGCCGGGAGGTGGCCTTGGCGGTAGGCCCCATCGCCCTGGTGTTCTTTCTGTATAATTTTCTGGCCCGCCGCTTCCGCCGCAGGAAGCTGGTGAGCATCCTTATGGGCTTTGCCTATACCTATGTGGGGCTGGTGGTGTTCCTTTGCGGGGTCAACGTGGGGTTTTTGCCCGCGGGCAACTACATGGGGGTGGCCCTGGGGGCTTCCCCATATAAATGGCTGCTGATCCCCTTGAGCATGTTGATCGGCTACTATATCGTCATGGCGGAACCTGCCGTCCACGTGCTAAACAAACAAGTAGAGGAAATCACCAACGGCGCCGTCCCCCAAACCGCCATGAACCGGAGCCTGTCCATCGGCGTCGCCGTATCCGCCGGTCTTTCCATGACCCGGGTGCTGACCGGCATCTCCATTTTCTATATGCTGATCCCTGGTTACCTGGCGGCCATTCTGCTAAGCTTTTTCGTACCCCGGATCTTTACAGGCATCGCCTTCGATTCCGGCGGCGTGGCTTCCGGTCCCATGACCGCCACGTTTTTGCTGCCCTTCGCCATGGGAGCCTGCCAAAGCCTGGGCGGAAACATCCTAACCGACGCCTTTGGGGTGGTGGCCATGGTGGCCATGACCCCGCTGATCACCATACAGGGCCTGGGGCTCATCTATAAACGCCGGATGGCCGCAGTGACCGCTGCCCGTCAGTTCGTGAATACGCTGCCGGACGACATCATCGATTTCCAACAGGAGGCTGCGTGATATGGACCCTACCGTGAAAGCCCTGATCACCATTGTAGACCGGGGGAAGGGCGAGAGCGTCTCCGCCTTTTTGAACCGCAAGTACAACCAGGCCAGCTTTTTGGCCATGGGGGTCGGCACGGCTGGCAGCGAAATCATGGCCATGCTGGGCTTGGATAACGTGGACAAGGACGTGGTGCTCTCCCTGGTCAGCGCCGCGGACCTACCGGATATGCTGGGGGATATTGCCGGGCGCCGGCTCATCCGCACCGCCGGCAAGGGCATCGCCTTCACCCTGCCCCTCAGCGGCATCGGCGCCCTGTTTGAGGCCGCCCTGACCCAACGCATGGAAAAAGACCCGGAAAAGGAGGACGCACCCATGGAACAGGAAATGCCCCTTGCCACACCCAACCCCGAAGCGGCCCCCAAGGCTGCCCCGGCCCCCAAGCAGGCGCCTTACCGCTCCGAGGGACTCAGCCTGGTGTTGGCCATTGCCAACCCGGGATATACGGATGCCATCATGGAGCGGGCAAAGGCCGCAGGCGCCACCGGCGGCACGGTCATCTATGCCCGGGGGGTAGGCCACGATGGAGCCAGCCGCTTCCTGGGCATCACCCTTCAGGCGGACAAGGAGATCGTAGCCATTCTGACCCCGGCGGACCAGCGGCTTCCCATTATGCAGGCGGTCAACCAGGGCTTCGGCCTGCGGGCAGAGGCCAAGGCCATCGTCTTCTCCCTGCCGGTGGAAGATTTTGTGCAGGTGAGCTGAGCTTATGGAAGTCAAGTCGCCCATTCCCGAATTATCCGGTTCCATCTATGCCCGGGTCTTAGATGCCCTGCAACAGCAAGGTGACCCCCAGTATAAGCGGTTTCACCTGGGGCTTGTTCCCGGCCTGCCGCCGGATTCCCTGATCGGCGTGCGGATGCCCCTTTTGCGCAAGGAGGCGCGCCGCATCCTACAGGAGGCCCCGGCGGAATTTTTGATCGCCGCCTTTGCGGCGGCGGATGCTCCCTACGAGATCCGTATGCTCCAGGGGCTGGTGATCGCCAAGCTCCCCTGCCCCCTTCCTCGGCGGCTGGATTGGTGCCTAGCCTTCTTGTCCCAGGTGGACAATTGGGCGGTCTGCGACAGCTTTTGTTCGGCCATGACCTGCGCCAAAAAGGAACCGGCGCAGGTTCTGGCTTTCCTGCGTCCCCTTCTATCCTCCCCCCATACATATCACGTCCGCTTTGCCTGCGTGATGCTGCTTCATTATTATATGGATGACGCCCATATCCAGGAGGCCCTCGCCCTATACGATGGGGTGCGCCATCCGGATTACTACGTAAAGATGGCGGTAGCCTGGGGCGTCAGCCTGGGATTGACGGTGCAATGGGACGCCACGATGGACTATCTCGCCGGCCCGGGATGCCATTTGGACGAGGAAACCTATCGTAAGGCCCTGCAAAAGGGCCTGGACAGCTACCGGATCCCCCCGGCGCGAAAGCAGATCCTGCGGGCCATGCGCTCGTCGCTGCCGGGCGGCGGCAAGCCTGCGCCCGCTTCCCGATAACCCGCTGGAAAAACGCCTGGCCACGGGAAGGTCCGGGCGCTTTTTTTCGTTGTTTTCCCTCTGTCTTAAACGGACAAGGGTAGCCAAAGGGGATGCAGGATGGTATAATTTTTTTAGCAATCATTTCTTAAATAATGAGAACCTAAGCCAGCGCGAAAAATCAATGAGGAGGGAACATATGGTTACGGTTACCCTGGGCTCCACCGGGATTACGGTGAATAAAAATGGCTTTGGCGCCTTGCCCATCCAGCGGATCAGCAAGGAGGACGCGGTATACCTGCTGCGCAAGGCCCGGCAGCGGGGCGTAGATTTTTTCGATACCGCCCGGGCTTATTCCGACAGCGAGGAAAAGCTGGGAGCCGCCTTCGGCGGCAATTGGGAGGGCATCTATGTGGCCAGCAAGACCGCCGCGCAAACCCCGGAAGACCTGTGGAAGGATCTGGAAACGTCCTTGCAGAACTTGCAAGCCGATCACATCGACATCTATCAGCTTCATAACCCCGCCTTTTGCCCCAAGCCCGGGGACGGGAGCGGCCTGTATGAAGCCCTGCTGGAGGCCAAGGCCAAGGGGCTGATCCGGCATATCGGCATCACCAACCACCGGTTAAAGGTGGCCCAGGAGGCCATTGAAAGCGGGCTGTACGAGACCCTGCAATTTCCCTTTAGCTATCTGACCTCCGACAAGGAGCTTGCCCTGGTGGCGGGCTGCAAGGCGGCAAATATGGGCTTTATCGCCATGAAGGCCCTAGCCGGCGGCCTGATCCGCAACGCCCCCGCCGCCTATGCCTGGCAGGCCCAATACGACAACGTGCTGCCCATTTGGGGCGTACAGCGGGAGTGGGAGCTGGATGCCTTCCTGGCCTTTATCGACGCCCCGGCCGCCATGACCGAGGAGCTTCAGGGGATCATCCAAAAAGATCGGGCCGAGCTTGCCGGCGATTTTTGCCGGGGCTGCGGCTACTGTATGCCCTGTCCGGCCGGGATCCTCATCAGCGACTGCGCCCGAATGGCCCTCATGCGCCGGCGCGCCCCCAGCAAGGATTGGTATACCCCCGCCTGGCAGGCGAACATGGAGGCCATCACCAACTGCCTCCACTGCGGCCAGTGCAGCGCCAAATGCCCCTATGGCCTGGACACCCCCCAGCTTTTGATCCGGAACTTGGAAGACTACCGTATGGGGCTGAAAAACGGCGAAAACCGCTGACGGCGTTCCCTGCGCTCCGCAGTTCTTGGCAGCAAAAATAAGCCGAAATTTTCCAAAAAAGGGCTTTACAAAATCAATAATAAGTATTATTATTA
>ULUX01016706.1_pt1 | contig 21785 bp, 18 predicted proteins | sample 1958961 | NCBI WGS metagenome assembly ULUX01 (sample SAMEA4835773, study PRJEB28245) | human gut metagenome | biome: gut microbiome; material: fecal sample | place: Denmark | collected 2008 | reverse complement strand
CTCGCAGTTGGTGGGCCGCCCTGCGGGCGGCATTTTTCCCCATTAAGAAATATCGATTTTAACCGTCCCTTCCAAAATAAAAGGGCATCTGCTTTGCAGATGCCCTTTTATTTTGGGTTCCGCAGCCCAAAGGCGGCTCCACCCTTTGGAATTTCAATGCTCGGGGCGGCGGAGCCACCCCTGCGCCAAGGTTTTCACCTGCGGTGAAAACACTTCCTTAATTTTTGAATTTTGTCGTTGGCAGAAGGCTGGCTGGGTGGATTCCCTGTACATTCTGATTCGAAGGGAAAGGACATCCAGAGGATGTCCTTTCCCTTCGGTATTCCATTTCTTTCCTTACAGCCCCAGCATGGCCAGGATGGCGGCCTTGGGCTGGACGCCCACCTTGGTGTCCACCGGCTTGCCGTCCTTCATCACCACCAGGGTGGGGATGCTCATCACGCCGAACTGGCGGGCCAGCTCCGGCTCCTCGTCCACGTTGACCTTGCCCACCTTCACGCCGGTGGTCTCCTCGGCGATCTGGTCCACCACCGGGGAAAGCATGCGGCAGGGGCCGCACCAGGCCGCCCAGAAGTCCAGCAGCACAGGCTCCTTGGCCTGCAGCACCTCGCGGTCGAAGTTATCCTTGGTAATTTGCATGACTGACATAATCGCAGCTCCTTTTCTGATTTTTCCATAGTATACCCGATTTCGCGGCCGGCGTATGTGACGAAATCACACTTACCCCGCCTCTTCGCGCGGGAGTGGAGCGGACCCACTCCAGTATAGATCCTTTTTTCCGGGGATCAAGGGAAATCTCCCGCCATTCGCACTTGACGGGGGCGGGCGGCTATGTTAAAATAGCAAAGCTTGAAAAAACCTGGAGACAGGATATGCTACTGTAGCTCAGCCGGTAGAGCAGCTGATTCGTAATCAGCAGGTCGTGTGTTCGAGTCACATCAGTAGCTCCAGCTCGTCGCAAGCGACATATCGCTTGCGACGAGCTTTTTCATTTTATTACAAAGCTCATCGCGCGCTCATTCTGCTGCTCCTCGCTTCCAAACCGAACCCGCTTCACTGGGCTTCGGTTTGGGGCCGCCGCTTCGCGGCGGTTTTGTCTGACCTTGAAAAAATATCGATTTTGACCGTCCCTTCCAAAAGGAAAGACATGACCAAAGGTCATGTCTTTCCTTTTTGGTTCCAGCCGCTGGAGGCGGCTTCCATTCTTTGGCTTTAAATGCTTGAGGCAAATGAATTATCCCTACGCTAAGGCTTTCATTTGAAGCGAAACCCTCTTTTCTTATTCTGAGTGAGGGCTAAAATTCACCAAACAGGCTGCCCCCAATAAATTCTCGAATCAAAGAAGTATGCGGTACTGTATCTGCAGGATATGCGAGAAAGTAACTTAAAAATTTCAACAGGCGTTTAGCCTCTGTATGCTCTGGTCGATCTTTTGGAATGTTAAAGAGCAACGGCTCTACATAAGGCTTAAGCAACGCGGTTTCATAGAGCAAAGCTGAGTTGAAAATCACGTCCGCACTGTCCTGATAAGGAAAAATATTTTTTTCTTCTCCCTGCCGGACAGAAGGCCAGATCCGGATGGTAGCTTCAGCGCTATATCCGCGGGTTCTGGCATCCCGCGCAATCCGGCGCAGGAGCCGTGCGTCATTTGTCGGGATTCGATTGTGATCGTCTACATTAAGCACAGTCAGACAACTGATATAGATTTTGAATTTGCTCTGCCTGGGCAAAGAGTAGGAAAAGGCATCGTTGAGACAGTGTATCCCTTCAATCACTAGGATATCCTGCGGCCCAAGCGTCAGGACATTCCCATTATATTCTCGAGTGCCTTTCTTGAAATTAAATTGGGGAAGTTCAACTGTTTGTCCATTCAACAGTTGATACATATCGCGATTGAACTGTTCCACGTCCATTGCTCCAAGGCTTTCAAAATCAAACTGACCGTCTTTGCCACGGGGAGTTTCCGAGCGATTTTTGAAGTAATTATCAGTAGAAATGGTATGGGGATGCAGTCCGCAGGCGGCAAGCTGGGTAGACAGGCGGTGAGAAAATGTTGTTTTCCCAGATGACGAAGGGCCGGCAATCATAACAAAACGAGTACCTTGGCGGCTGGCTATGGTTTCTGCGATGTCTCCAATCCGTTTTTCCATCAGGGCCTCTGCGGCCAAAATAAGCGGTGTAGATTTTCCGCGGCAAATGGCATCATTCAAGTCTGCAACATTGGAAATATTCAGAGACTTAAATCTTTGATCGCTGCGATATAGCGTATGAAAAACTTTCATAGACGGCTGAAATGGGGCTAGCTGAGTAGGTGTGGAGGGGCTTGGAAGGCGAAGAACAAAGCCGCAGTCAAACAACTCTAGTTTGAAACATTTTATATATCCGGTATCAGGCACCATATATCCATAGAAATAATCAAAAAAACCATCCAATTCATAATAGTTAACACGAGAGCTCATGCGAAAACTGAGAAGTTTTGCTTTATCATAAAACTTCCGTTTCTGGAACAATGCAATCGCATCATCTGTGGAAACGGAATACTTATGGATCCGAACTGCCTTGTCGGCCAAATCTTTCATGCGGCGTTCCACCTGATCCAGCAGCGCTTGATCCAACTGAAAGTCTCCATTGGCGATGATAAATAGCGCATGACTCAGTGAATATTCCACAGAAATACGCGTAATGTGCGTTTCTCCTACAATGTCGTAGAAAGATTTTAACATCAAAAAGATAGCGCTCCGTTCGTAAGTCTGCATTCCAGGCTTGTCCTGAATGGTCAGCATTTTCAGAGTGCAATCTCGATCCAATATCTTATGTAGTTCACATAGCTTTCCATCCCGTGAAACCAGTAAAATATCGCTTTCAAATTGAGACTGAAAGTCTTCAGCAATTTTTCGGAATGTTGTGCCAGCGGGGTAAGAATACTGACTGCTTCCGATTGTAACAGAATAGGTCTGCTTCATATATGGCTTCTCCTTTCTGGGCCTCTCAATTACGTTTGCAGCCCAATCAATATTATTGAAAAGCTTGTTCGTTTCAAGCGTATTTCGGTTCTACTTGCCCTCAGGTTTGTTGCTTTGTTACTCCGTTTTTTGAACAATTCATTACTCAATAATCTTGGAAGCTGAGAAGGTTCCTGCAACTCGCCCATACGGTTGCCATTGGAACTATCTTCTCTACCAGTATTTTTTTGCCGTTACTATGTCAATATTGATACAGATGGAAAACGGCTCTGGTTTCATGTCGGATGGCATCAGGAATCGAAATTATGCTTACACGGTCGGGCCCCTGGTTCAGACTGACGCATAATTCCAAAAAGGACCATGTCCAGGATTTCTCCCGCGGTTTCAAACATGGTGTGCAGATCCGCCCCGGCACGATCTTCCTGATAATTTCGAATAACATTCTGGAAGAAATATTCTACGCTTTCCAGGTATCGGGCAGCTATCTGGGGATCTATCTCCGGACGCAGCGGCATTTTTTTGACTATCTGACGGAAAAATCGCCGATTTAGCTCCCGGATCGGGCCGCGTAACTTCTGAATCTGCTCGACCAGATGTTTAGGAGGATGAAGCATTGCTTCCTCAAAAATTGCTTTTTCTCTGGGATGCGATTGAAAATAATACTCCCGGATCATGAAGAAGTTCTTAGTGGCATTTAGAAACTCCTGTTCGTCCAGTTCTCCCATATCCCGATCCACGTACTTTCTCAGATCCGTGAAGGTCCGTTCAACACAGAGAAGGAACAGTTCATCCTTATTGGAATAGTAGTGATACATCATGCCTTTGGAGATACCATGGTTGCCACAGATTCGCTCCATGGTTACCTTTTCATAACCGAGAGCGCCAAATTCCTCCATGGCTGCCTGACAGATCTCCTCTTTGCTACGGTCCTGCCGCTCTTTCTGAGTCATACTGTGTTTTCCCCTTCCGCCTTGTGCAATTCTCCGGCCCACTCAAAGCCTTTCTTGGCCATGTAGACCGCAATGATTTCATTGATGACCGCCGCTGCCGCGATGGTCCCTTGAATAATGGATGCGCACTCCGGCGCAGGCCCATTCAGGATAGAGACGGCAATGCCGGTGAATACCAGAGAAACCCCGGAGTGGGGCAGCAACGTAAAACCCAGGTACTTTTTCACAGTGTCCGGCGTATGAGTAATGGATGCACCAAAGTAGGCGCCGCTGTATTTCCCGATGGCACGGGTGATAATATAGACCGCCGTATAGACACCAGCACCGAAAATCAGATGGTAGTCCAACGGTGCTGCCAGATTCAAAATCGCTACTACCAGGCTGAAGCTGATGACAGGATTCATAACCTCCATCATTCCGTTGAGCTGCTCCGTTGTCACCATATTGGAAAAGACGGTAGAAAAGGCCATCCCAATCAGCATGAAGTTCAGCACCGGAGTAGGAAGCATGCTGTTGATGAGAAATCCAATGCCTGCAGATACTAACATCATCACCAGCATGACTGCCAAAGTGCTGCCCCGGTTTTTTGTGTGCTGAAGCAGTTTTCCGGTAATAAATCCGGTGACCACCCCAATTAGTACCGGCAGGAACACCAGAAACAGTACCACGGGGACAGGGATGCCCGTGGTGGAGAGGTGAGCGGAGACAAATGCCACCAACAGGAAGAAAACCAGCGCTCCCACCAGGTCGTCCAGAGCCGCCATAGGGATCAGCGTTCTGGTCACAGGGCCTGAGGTCTTGAATTCATTGACTACGGACAGGGATGGAGCCGGAGCAGTGGCCAAGGCGATTCCGCCGAACAGGAACGCCAGATAGATAGGAATATCGGAGACCCAAAAGATGATCCCGAATACTAAGCTGACCACCACAAAAGTACCCAGGGATTCCGTAATAGTTGTAACCAGGATTTGTTTGCCAGCCTTTTTCAGCTTCGACCAGATTAACTCCGTTCCGATCATCAGGCCAACAATGCACTCCAGCAGGTGTTCCACCGTATTAAACCAGACTGCGCCTAGCAGCGAGTCTCCAAGAAGTCCCAATGCATGGGGCCCCAGCATCATACCAGCGATCAGCCAGCCCAGAATTGCTGGCAATTTCAGTTTGGAAATCAGCTTGCCCGCAATCACCGCGATCACAATGGCAAGTAGCAAGCGGATAATGTCTACCAAGATTTGCATATTATCCATCTCCTAATCTCATTTACAGACGGAGTCGTCTGCAATGTTGGAGTGTATCACAAACAGACGGTTTCGTCTACAAATAATCTGTGAATAATTCTGATTCATGCAATAAGATATCATCCTTGCTGAGTGATGACACTATTATCGCTTTCACAAAAGTATAGCCCATCCTGGGAGCTTGCCGTGTTCAGAGCAGTTTCCCCTGTGCCTGAGTGAAGGCTATCTGAGAGATATGGACTTGCTCTTAAAGTAAACTTAGAATCTGGATTTTGGAAGTCTCCTCGCTTGATTTAAGGATAAGACAGAACTAGCACGAAAAAGCAGGGACTCCATGCAAAGGTATGGCGGTCTGGTGTGCTGCCCCCAGCTTTTTCTGGATTTTTCCAAGTGAAAGAACGCAGAAAAACGATAGAAATCTGAAAAGGTCAGACGTTGCTAGGATGATGGGAGCGGATCTCTTGACCGGCTTTGTATGCCATGGTAAGATGGGCACACAAGCAGTGAATGTGAAATTGCAGACAGGAGAACAGCGCACCTATTTTTAAGTAAAATATATTTCACTGCATAATATGTAAAGTAAAATTACCTGACAATATAGTGAGGTGTTTGCCTTTGAAAAGAGAGGTGTGCCCACCCCAAGCAATCCAAATTCGGGGGGCTAAGGTGCATAACCTAAAACATGTGAGCGTAGAAATTCCGCTCCATCAGATCGTAGGGATTGCCGGAGTGTCTGGCTCTGGCAAGTCCTCCCTGGCTCTCGGTGTTTTGTATGCTGAAGGATCCCGGCGATATCTGGAATCTTTGTCCACTTATACCCGACGGCGGATGACCCAGGCGGCCAGAGCGGATGTGGATGAGGTGCTCTATGTTCCCGCAGCTTTGGCACTGCACCAACGCCCTGGTGTGCCGGGCATTCGAAGTACATTCGGTACTGGAACAGAGTTGCTAAACAGCCTTCGTCTGATGTTCTCCAGGCTGGCAAGTCACCGCTGTCCTAATGGTCACTATCTGCCGCCCACTCTGGCGGTGGCGGCGGAACAGCCGCTGAAGTGCGCAGAGTGCGGCGCGGAGTTTTACGCTCCTGGGGCGGAGGAACTGGCGTTTAATAGCCAAGGGGCGTGCCACACTTGCGGGGGTACTGGTGTGGTGCGAACCGTAGACCGCTCTACTCTGGTTCCTGATGAATCCCTCACAATTGATCAGGGAGCTGTGGCTCCATGGAATACGTTGATGTGGTCATTGATGACCGATGTGTGCCGGGCCATGGGAGTGCGTACCGATGTGCCTTTCCGGGACCTGTCGCCGGAGGAGAAGCACATTGTATATGATGGTCCGGCTGTAAAAAAACATATTTTTTATCGACCAAAGACCGGCGATGTGGCCACGGAGATGGATTTCACCTACTATAGCGCCGTCCACACAGTAGAGAATGCCCTCAGCAAGGTCAAGGATGAAAAGGGTATGAAGCGGGTGGCGAAATTTCTAAAGGAGGAAGTTTGTCCACACTGCAAAGGAACCCGCTTGTCTGAGAACGCCCGTGCACCCCGTTTACGGGGGATCGGCCTGGATGAAGCCTGCCAGATGACATTGACAGAGCTAGTCGGATGGGTAGGGGGAGTGTCCACCTCTCTCCCGAAGGAGATGAGGTCGATGGCGGAAAGCATTTGTGACTCTTTCCAGACGGTGGCCCGGAGACTCATGGAACTGGGACTGGGCTATCTCACACTGGATCGTGCGTCGGCTACCTTGTCCACAGGGGAACGGCAGCGAATGCAGCTGGCTCGGGCGGTGCGAAACCGCACTACTGGGGTGCTCTATGTGCTGGATGAGCCATCCATCGGCCTGCACCCGGCCAATATCGAGGGTCTTACGGCGGTGATGGACGATCTGGTGACTGATGGCAACTCCGTGCTGTTGGTGGATCATGACATAAAAATTCTGTCCCATGCTCATTGGCTCATTGAAATGGGACCCAGAGCCGGGGAAGAGGGGGGACGGGTAATCGCCCAAGGGACCGTGTCTGACTTGGAAGCAAATCCTAATTCGCAGATCGGGCCTTTTTTGTCTGGCAAAGCCCAGGTCCAGGTGCGGCGGCGCAGCCTGCCGCAAGAATTATTTATAAATGGAGCCATCCACCTGTCCACGAAAGCCATCCACACGGTGAAGCCTCTGGAGGTAGACATTCCCAAGGGGCGGCTCACTGTAGTCACCGGTGTGTCTGGCTCGGGGAAGACCACACTGATTCTGGAGAGCCTGATCCCCGGCCTAGAGGCCCATATTGTCGGAGGCAGGATGCCTGAACACATTTCTGAGGTGGAGGCGGAAGGTGTTGAACGGGTAAAACTCATTGATGCGACCCCCATCGGCCTTAACGTCCGCTCTACCGTGGCCACTTATGCCAACGTCCATGATGAGTTGCGGAAGATCTATGCCCGTCACCCGGAGGCAAAGACCCTTGGGTACAAGGCGGGAGACTTTTCCTATAACACTGGAAAGCTGCGCTGCCCAACCTGTGACGGAACCGGTTCCGTCAGCCTGGACGTGCAGTTTTTGCCCGATGTGGACATCCCTTGTCCTGACTGCAGGGGATCCCGGTACGGCAAGGATGCAGGGCGGGTGCGGGTGAAAACTCGCTCTGGGGCTGCCTTCACGTTGCCGGAGTTGATGGCAATGGATATCCACCATGCGCTGGATGCCTGTGCCGACTGGAAGCTGGTTGCCCAGCGGCTCCAGGTACTGGAGGAACTGGGGCTAGGTTATCTGACTCTGGGAGAGGCTACTCCAAGTCTATCCGGTGGAGAGGCTCAGCGCCTGAAGCTGGCCAGTGAGATGGGCCGGGGGCAAGGGGACACAGTTTTTGTTTTTGATGAGCCCACGATTGGTCTGCATCCTCTGGATGTACGAACCCTTTTGAGGGTATTTCAGACTCTCATGGACAATGGAGCCACCGTGGTGGTCATCGAGCATGACCTGGATGTGATCCGTAACGCCGACTACCTTATCGACATGGGGCCTGGCGGCGGGGAAGAGGGGGGACGGATTGTGGTTGCCGGTACTCCGGAGGAGATCGCAGCCAATCCAGACAGTGTGACTGGGAAATATCTGAGATAGACGGGGTTCCGCATGGGTTCATCGCTTTCCAGCCAGCCGACTAGCAATTGGAAGAAACCAATGGTTGATACTGTAATAAAAAAAGAATATAGTGGGAATCGAATTTTATGATATAATGTTTTCTGCGAAAGATTCAGAGGGAAGATAGAACTAACAGATGGGAGTTGTTATTTTGAACCAATCAGTAAAAAACCTGACCTTATCCGCAATGTTTCTGGCCATTGGGTTGGTCCTGCCCTTCCTCACCGGCCAGATTCCAGAGATTGGCAGCTTACTTCTGCCTATGCATATCCCCGTATTCCTGTGCGGGTTAATTTGCGGCTGGCAGTATGGCGCGGTGGTTGGTTTCATCCTGCCGCTTCTGCGCAACCTGCTGTTCGGTATGCCGATGATCCTCACTGCAGCGGGCATGTCCTTTGAGCTGTTAACCTACGGCCTGGTGGTGGGCCTGCTGTACAGTCGATCTCGCTGGCAGTGCGTGGTCGCCCTGTACCGCTGCCTGATCCTGGCCATGGTGGCCGGCCGGGTGGTGTGGGGTCTGGTGGAGATCCCGCTGCTGGGCATCTTTGCCGACGGCTTTACTGTACAAGCATTTCTTGCCGGAGCTCTGCTCAACGCCATTCCCGGCATCCTGCTGCAGTTAATCCTGATTCCGGCCCTGATGGTAGCCCTCAACCGCACTGGGTTGGTCCCCTTCCGCCGGCGGCAGGTTCAGGTACCAGTGGAGCATATGTGATGGTGGACAAAACGCTGGAACAGATCCGGACCGCCATGGATCAGAGACTGAAGGAGAAGGAATCGATACTGATCGCTATCGATGGTCGCTGTGCTTCCGGTAAGACCACACTGGCCGCACAACTGCACGAGCAAACCGATTGTGATGTGATTCATATGGACGACTTTTTTCTTCGCCCGGAGCAGCGCACGCCGGAGCGGCTGGCCCGGCCGGGGGAAAATGTGGACTGGGAGCGGTTCCTGGCCGAGGTGCTCCTGCCCCTGCGCCAGGGGGGAAAGGTGGTCTACCGGCCCTACGACTGCCGCACCCAAAGCATGGGGGACCCCATCACCTTGGAGCGGAGCGCGGTGGTCGTGGTGGAGGGCTCCTACAGCTGCCATCCTGAACTGTGGGAAAGCTACGACCTGCACGTGTTCCTGGACGTGGACCCGGAGGAGCAGCTGCGCAGGATCCGGGCGCGGAATGGAGCGCAGGGAGTTCAGATGTTTCTGGACCGATGGATCCCCCTGGAGGAACGGTACTTCCAGGCGTTCTCGATCCCCCAGCGGTGCGAGCTTCGCTTCCCGGCGGCTGAGCCTGCCGGGACAGCATGTGACAAGCAAAAACGGTTAATATGGAAGGGAGCGAGGCGACAATGATCTACAAGGACTTTCAGGACTTAAAGCTGTCCGCTTTGGGCATGGGGTGCATGCGCCTGCCCCGGAACAGCGGGGACGACGGCGACGTCAACGTGGCCGAGACCCAGCGCATGGTGGACTACGCCATGGCCCACGGGGTCAACTACTATGATACGGCCTGGGGCTACCACAACGGCAACTCGGAGACGGTCATCGGCCAGGCGCTAAGGAAATACCCCCGGGAGAGCTACTATCTGGCCACCAAGTTCCCGGGCTATGACCTGGCCAACATGCCCAAGGTGAGGGAGATCTTCCCCAAACAGCTGGAGAAGTGCGGGGTGGACTACTTCGACTTCTACCTGTTCCACAACGTGTGCGAGATGAACATCGACGCCTACTTAGACCCCCGGTACGGCATCCTGGACTATTTGCTGGAACAAAAGAATCAGGGACGCATCCGCCACCTGGGCTTCTCCGCCCACGGCAGCTACGAGGTGATGAGGCGCTTCCTGGACGCCTACGGGTCCCACATGGAGTTCTGCCAGATCCAGCTGAACTATGTGGACTGGAACTTCCAGGATGCCAAGGATAAGGTGGAGCTGCTGCGCCGGCACAACCTCCCCGTCTGGGTGATGGAGCCCCTCCGGGGCGGTCGACTGGCCAGCCTGTCCCAGGCGGACGCCGCCGCCCTGAAGGCCCTGCGCCCAGAGGAACCCGTCCCCGCCTGGGCTTTCCGGTTTTTGCAAACTATTCCCGGTGTGACCGTGGTTCTGTCCGGCATGTCCGATTTTGAGCAAATGAAACGTAATATTCAGACCTTTGAAACAACGGAACCCCTGAAGGAAACAGAATGGGATGCCCTGCTGAAGATTGCGGACCATATGACCAGCGGCGTGCCCTGCACCGCCTGCCACTACTGTACCTCCCACTGTCCCAAGGGCCTGGATATTCCAAGCCTGTTGAAGCTGTATAATGAGCATACCTTTACCGGCGGCGGTTTTCTGGCCCCCATGGCTCTTCAGGCTCTGCCAGAGGACAAGCGGCCCTCCGCCTGTATCGGCTGCCGCAGCTGTGAGGCGGTCTGCCCCCAGCAGATTAAAATTTCTGAGGTAATGTCCGATTTTAGCAGAAAAGTGAAGGTGTAAATCAGGCATAGGCTTGGGAATGGGACAAATAATGGGGAGAAACCCGTATAGGTTCGCTACGGTTCTCCTTGCCGGAGGTACGTCAAACGCTGCGGAAGGAACGGGATTGCATGAAACTGAAACGGATCAATACAATCTACTTTAGCCCAACTGGAGGAACAGCGGAAATTGTTCGCTTCATAGCGCGGGAACTGGCGGCACTGTTACATTTGGAGGAAAGGGAAATTGATCTTACCAGACCGGAAAACCGCAAGATGCAGTTGCAGCTGGGCTGCGATGAGCTGTTGATCATGGCTTCGCCGGTCTATGCGGGGCGGTTGCCCAACAAGTTGTTGCCTGATTATCATGCCCTGCTGCATGGGGAGGGGACACCGGCCGTCGCGGTTTGCACTTTTGGCAACCGAAGCTGTGATGAAGCGCTCCGGGAACTGGTAATGCTGCTGGAGGGAAACAACTTTCATGTTGCCGGTGCGGCTGCCTTTGCCTGCCGCCACGCTTTTTCCGAACGTATTGGCACCGGCAGGCCGGATGGGGAAGATATGGCCCAGATGCGTCAGTTCGCGGCGCATGTGGCGGACAAGCTGAAATCGGCATCCATTCCTCCTCTACAGATGAATCGTGGAGAGATTGGTCCCTACTATGTTCCCTTAAGGACAGACGGTGCGCCGGCTAAATTCCTGAAAGCAAAGCCCAAGACCAACTGGGAAAAGTGTAACCACTGCGGGATATGTGCGCGGGTTTGTCCACTTGGCAGCATTGACCGGGAGAGCATGGAAGCTGTCGGATTGTGCATCAAGTGCCAGGCCTGCGTACACCGCTGCCCTGAAGGGGCAAAATATTTTGACGATCCCGATTTTCTCTCCCATGTGGCAATGTTGGAGAAAAATTATGTCAGAAGGGCGGACAATGTGATTCTTCTATAGACTTTGTGCACCATCTTATTGAAATACTCATAATAGAACAGGAAAACGCGTTGCAGAAGAAAATTCTGGACGCGTTTTTCTATTTCATGAGAACGATTTGGGATATTTGAGGGGCTGCTTGCTGAAAGGATGCTATGCGTGCTTACAACACCAGAGGAATATGCGGGAAGATTCAGAGCGAATTCCAGTCGGATTTCCTTGACTGACGGGCGGCGTGCGCATTGCATAATTTCCCTGTTGTGGACATACAGTATGGTCAGAACCGCCGTATACAAGGAGGGAATGGCGATATGAACGCAACCGATCGACAGCATGCTTCCGTCAGACGCCGGGCCGGGAAAAAGAGGATTGGGGTGCGAAAGAGAAGTCAGCCCCCGAAGCGAGACCGGCGCAGACTGATTCAGCTGTTGGTGAGTCTGTTGCTGTTCCTCCTCGTTTTCCTGGGCCGAGGGGTTTTCCCAGAGCAAATCCAGGTGTGGAAGCGAGTCTTGACCTCTGACGTAGATTTTCAGGCAGCATTTCAACAGTTTCAGCAAACATTGGAGGAGGGAGACATGCAGTCCGCGTTGACCCAGTTGGGATCTGCCGTGTTTGGCGCTCAGTCGCAGACCGCGTCGCCTGAGAACTCAGAGACAATTCCTGGGACGATGCTGAGCCAGACGAGCAGGTTGGGATTGGACTATGTGTCCCAGACTGGGGTGATGGTGCTGGTGGACGCGGAGGAGACAGAGCCAGCGGAGAGCAAGGAGCCGGATCCGGAACCGGAGCCAACTCCGGAGATCGTGACGGCGGTGGCTCAGGCCTATACTGATGATGGGATCGCCTTGCCAGCCAACGTGAGCTTTGCCTACTACGAGCTCGGGCTGGAGGAAACGGCGGTGCCGGTCCAGGGCTCCGTCACTTCCACCTTCGGCTATCGGGACAACCCTATCGACGGGGACCATGAGTTCCACCTGGCCCTGGATATCGGCGCGGCGGAGGGGACGGAGATCGGCGCCTTCGCCGATGGCGTGGTAGAGTATATCGGGAAGAGCGATGAGTTTGGGCTCTATTTGAAGATCCGACATGACAACAACGTAGCCAGTTTCTATGCCCATTGCAGCCAGCTGCTGGTGAACAAGGGAGACGAGGTGACCTGTGGCCAGACGGTGGCCCTGGTTGGGGAGACGGGCAACGCCACCGGGCCTCATTTGCACTTTACCATCGAGAAGGACGACATCCGCCTTGATCCCGCTTACTATGTGGACCTATCCTGAATCCAAACCCAAGCTGGAAATCACCCCGGGTTTTCTCCTCTTAATGGCAGCGCTGCTCTATCTGGATGAAGGCGCTGGGCTGCTGCCCTGGGCAGTTTTGGCCTGCGCCCTACATGAGTTGGGGCACATGGCAGCGTCCCTGTCCTTTGGAGGACGGGTAGGGCGCTTGAGGCTGAGCGCAGTGGGGGCAGAGCTGCGCTTTGAGTATTTTCGGCCATTGTCCTATGGCCAGGAGAATTTGGTCTTGCTGGCCGGCCCGGCAGTGAACCTGCTGCTGGCTGCCCCTGCCTTTGCGTTGGGGCTGAGGATTCTGGCCGTGTCCAGCGTATGGATTGGAGCGTTCAATCTGTTGCCGATCCCGCCTATGGATGGGGGAAGGCTGGCGGAAAATCTGCTGGGCGGCTGTTTGGGACTACCCTGGACACCCACCGCCCTGGCGGTGATCTCGGCAGTCCTTGCAGGACTTCTGGCAGGCGTGGGGGCTGTTGCCGCAGTGGTGTACGGCAATGTGACCCTGGTCCTCACAGCTGTCTGGCTGCTGTGGTGCACGCTGCGGGCCGGGCGGGATCTCTCGGGATGAGAAGGGCGGACGCGCCGCAAAAAGCCGGCCATCCATAAGAGTTAGCCATCCGTGAGAGTATTGAAAAATAAGTTGATACAAAGGATGCAGAGCAACAGGCTCCTCCGTAGGGGGAACTGGGGGCTACTCCCCGTCAGAGGCAGAAATGATTTCCGGAAACAGTGGAGTATCCCCATCAGCGCCGCCGGGGTGGCGTATACCAACCAGAGGCATCTATCTCAAACAGGATTACCAGCGACGGGCTCCGCAGGTTCAACCATTTCCAGCTTTGGGACAGCGGCCTCGGACGGGGGCCTCAAAGGCCTTCTCTATGATTTTGGCATCGGTGGAATTGACTTCCTCTGCGCCGCTATTCACTTTTTCATCTGCCATTCGATTCCTCCTTACGTTTTAATTTCTGGAGTGCTACATAAATCTTTGCCCCCAAATTTTATACTTATTTTATCCAATCTTCACCTGACCTCTCCCACGACGCAAAAACGCCGCCCGACTGCCTTCCTTGGCGGCGCCCTATGTAATGTGGTAGGTCTGTTTTGTTTTCTTAGCCCTGCAAAGCCTTGATATTGCAGGACTCCTATTATTTAATCATACGCTGGGCAAAATAGACGGACATCTAGGAGTGGATAAGATCCCGCCCCTGATAGCGTCTGGTCAACTTTGTGGTATAATATCTGAATACCGTCTTCTCCAAAAATAGTGGTTGCGGAAAAATTGATAATGTTGTATAATTATTTTAAATGTTTAATGTCAAAAACAGTTAAAATGCTGAAATTGATTAGAATTTTTGAGCGCTTCATTAGGATCTCTAAACAACTGATAGGAAGGAATGTTACGCATGATAGATTATACTGGGCTAACGTTTCAGCATCTTCAATATTTCATCACGATCTCTGAACAGGGAACGATGAGCCGTGCCGCTGAGATCCTCCATGTCTCACCGTCGCTGTTGAGTCAAAAAATCTCCCAACTGGAGAATATCATTGGCATCCAACTTTTCCGACGCTTGAAACAACGGCTCTATCTGACAGAAGCTGGACAGCAGCTTTTAATGGATTTCAGGGACATCCTCTTTCAGCTAAACCGTGCGTTAGATTCTGCAAGGGAGCAGTATAGCATCACGCGACCATTGACGATCGGTTTTACAAATTATCAAAGCAGCCGATCCGTGGAAATCTTTCTGGAAGAACTTCACAAAAGATTCCCTGATATTTCCTTCTCCGCCGAGATTCTGCCGCGCAGAAGACTTTTGGAGGACTTTGAAGACAGAAAAATTGATATCATCTTTGTTGCCGATTTTGAATACCTTCGCAAAGACAAATCTGTGATCAGCAGAAATGTTAAATCGGTACCAATTGGGTGTTTTGTAAGCTCCTCTTCCCCACTTGCCCATAGGGACATGCTTTCCTGGAAGGATCTTGAAGGAGCGACCTGTATTCTTCCTGAACACCAGAATAGTTCTGCATTCATTCGCGATTTAAAGCGTAAGATTAACGAAGAAAATGTTAATATAAGCATTCGTTTCCATGCTGGAGATATTCTGACTACAAACCACCTCGTTGCACATAATAACTATATCACTTTTGCGGGAGCTACCTCACCCAAGGACAACCGGCTGAAATATTTCATTATGGACAATCTTCAATATCCATTCATAGTAGCGCACCATGCAGATTTAGATCCCGAGCTTTCCGGTTATGCCAATGCATTATATGATATAGCTCGTAAATGTACCGAGCCCTTTTGACTATACCATAATTTTAAAGCAGCTAACTATTCGATTGCCATACCGTAGCGATGATCCCAAACATTCCAGTGCCCAAAAAGGTAGTGACCCAAATGCTTTTACAAGCAATTTGGGTCACTACCTTTTTGGGGCAACCAACTTATCAGCCACTTATCATCAGAAATGCTTAAAGATGCTAAAGAACTTATCCAAATTTCATAGCTTTACAATTTTCAAATCCGACTTCTATGATTATGACATGACCAGGGCGCGCTGGATCAAAATGTTGGAGGGAGACATCAATGGCAAAAATCAGATTTCAAGTTGGTAATTATAAACTGCATGATCAACCTAACATGAATTTTCAGCTGAACCGGATCCAGAAACTAGGCGCTGACTTGAATAAGGTTCGTGAAATAGCGGCAAAAGTCACCGATAATCCCTCGTATGTTACGCTTATGAAGGAAGCCGCGAAAGAAGCAAAGGCAGCCGGTGATCTCCGTGCCGCCAACGCTTATCTCCGTGGTGCAGACTTCTTTACGCCTGCCAGAGAGGGTAAGCTGGAAATTTACAATGAGTATCGCGAGATCTACTATAAACTCAATGAACCAATGATGGCGGAGAATAACGTCCAGAAGGTATTGATTCCCTTTGGCAAGGGCTTTATCCCCGTGCTGTACTGTCTGCACGAGAATCCGAAAGGAACCATTGTTGTTCACGGTGGCTTCGATTCTTATGTAGAGGAATTTCTAAAATTCATGGTCTATATGCACCAAAAGGGCTACGATGCATACATCTTTGAAGGTCCTGGCCAGGGTGCATGCATCAATGACTATGCTATGCCCTTCACTCCCGACTGGGACAAGCCCGTCTCTGCCGTACTGGATCACTTTCAATTGGACGACGTAGCTCTGGTTGGTATCTCGCTTGGCTCTCTTCTGTGCAAGCGGGCTGCTGCCAAGGAACATAGGATCACATATTTGATGTCCGTTGGCATTATGACCAGTTTTTATGAAACCCTCCTAAGTGGTCTGACAGAGGAAATCCGTGTGAAAGTGGATGCAGCGGTAGAGCGGCAAGACAAGGAAGCGGTCAACGCTCTGTGTTATGAGCAAGCCGAAAAGAATCCCATGTACGACTGGTACTGGGAACATGGTACCTATGTATTTGGCGTTGAGACTCCCTATGACATGCTTCTCACGGCAAAAAAGTATGATATTGAGCCCATCGCCGACCAAATCACTCAGGACTATTTGATGGTGGCCGGCGCTAATGATCATTTTGTCCCCTTGCATCTTGCTAATGAAGAAATCCGGATTATGAATAATGTCCGGTCCTTCACAATGCGCATCATCACATCTGCTGAAAAAGGGGATGACCACTGCAACGTAAGCAACCGTAAGCTCATGTTAGACTTCTTTGTCAACTGGCTGGAAGAAACGAAACGTGAAAAGGCCGAGACAGAACTTGCAATCAAGCGTGGCTACAGCGAATAATCGAGATCCATTTCCTGAAATTTACAAGGAGGAAGAGTTATGGCAGCATTTCTTCCATATGCACTGATTATTGCAGTTATCGTTTCCTTTGCACTTGGCACCGTTTTTAACTTTAACGTAGGTCTTCTGTGCATCGTGACTGGATTTATTGCTCTTGTAGTATGCGGAGGCACTGGCGCAGAGATCATTTCTGTGTTGAGTACCAGTACCATCGCCCTGATGGTGGGCATTATGTTCATGTTCACCATCGCCAACAAAAACGGGACCATTGAGAAGCTCTGTAACAAGATGCTTCGCACTGTTCACGGTAAGAGTTTTCTGATGCCCTTCGCCTTTGCCATTGTCGGCGCAATCGTGTGTGGCACCGGGGCCGGTGGTATGGCGACCTGCGCCCTGATGTGCAACCCTGCGGCTGGTATGTCTAAAAAGGTTAAGGTTGATCCCCTGCTGATGAGCACCACTACTATGCACGGCACTTTTATGGGTCAGTTCACTCCCGTCTCTGCCATGGCCGTCCCTGTCCTCGCCTATCTGCAGGAGGCCGGAATCGACGGACTGGAATTTAAAATCATGGGATGGAATCTGGCCCTTGAATTTGTCGCTGTTGTTGTTGCCTTCATCATATTCGGCGGCCTCAAGCTTGTTAAGTCCAAGGACTCCATTACCATCGACTTGGGAGAAATCGATGACACCTTCAATGTACAGAATTGGATCAGCTTGGCGTGCATCGTACTTCTTCTGGTTGCCATTATCTTCACTGAACTCAATCTGGGAATTCTGGCCCTGACTCTTGGGTTTATTATGCTGCTGGTGAGCCGCAAGCATGGCCTGGATGACGGCTCGATCATCAAGGCCATGCCTTGGAACTCTATCGTAATGATTGTCGGTGCCATGGCACTGATGACTCTGATGGCTGATTCCGGCGGGACTGAATTGATCGTCGGTGCGATCCAATCCCTGAATCTGGGCACCTTCGGCCTGCTAATTCTGTTCCTGGTGGCCGGCCTGATGTCTTTCTATGCCACTTCTATCCCTGTCGTTTTGGCCATTCTTCCTCTGGCCATTCAGTTGTGTAATGTGCTGGGTACGGACGGGATCATCCCTGGTGTCGTCGTTGCGATCTGCATTGTCGCAACCATTGTTGACGTCAGCCCCATGAGCAATAACGGTGGCATGATGCTGTCCTCCGCCGCAGCGCTGATTGACGACTCTACTGCGGTTTCCAAGATGTTCAAAAAGCTGTTTTACTACGGCCTGACTCAGATTGTTCTCTGGTCTGTCATTTGTTGGCTACTCTTCGTTGTTATCGGCCTTTAATTGACCCTTACTCTAAAAGATTGGAGCATTCTAAACTATGAAGCTTATTGACCTTAGTCAAGATATTTTTACCGGGATGCCTGTTTACCCGTCCCATCAGCGCACTGTCATCTTTGAAATAAAATCCCATAAGGAATCTGCCCTGCAGAATGCCAGCGGTTTCTCCACCCGGACCAATGGCCTGCTGATGAGCGACCACGGCCCAACCCACATGGATGCCATCGCTCATATGGACCCTGATCCCAATGCTCCCAGCGTTGACGAGATTCCCCTGGAGGACATGTATACCTCCGCCATTTGCCTGGATGTATCCCATATCCGAGGGGAAGAAAACTACATCACCAAGGATGAACTACAAAGGGCACTGAAGATGTCCGGCCTGACCATTCAAAAGCGAGACACCGTCCTGTTGTATACTGGCCACTCTGACCGTACTTATCCTGATTACCAACGCTACCTGTTCAACTACCCCGGCCTTGACCGGGAGGGTACTGAGTTTCTACTGGATCATGGAGCGATCAACATCGGCATCGACGCCCCCAGCGTGGATAGCAGCATAGAGATGAAACGGAAGCTATACCCTTCTCACGTGGTCTGCCGTGAGCGTCAGTGCTACAATATTGAAAATATGTGCAACCTGGGTGAAGTGGCTGGCAAACGGTTTACTCTGGCGGCTTTCTGCTTAAAGATCCGTGGCGGCAGCGGTTCTCCCATCCGCGCAGTTGCGATTTTGGACTAACCGGGCTCCTCTTCAGGAATTGTATACAGATTGGAGGAACAGTATGGAAAAGCTGATTATTACCATTGCTCCTAACGGATCTCTCCCTACTAAGGAGATGACTCCCTATGTGCCTATCACACCTGACGAGATGATTGCAGACATCAAGCGCTGCTACGATGCGGGTGCCGCTGTCTGCCACATCCATGCCCGCGACGCAGAGCAGAAGTCCTGCCACGATCCCGAGTATTTCAAGGCCGTTGTAGGCGGCGTCAAGGCCTCTACTAATATGATCACCCAGATCTCCACCGGTGGCCGAGCCAGTTTTGATCCCATTAGCCGCTGCAACGGTCTATTGGCAGATCCCGAAATGGCCAGTCTGAGCACCAGTTCCTGTAATTTCGCCGACCGCATCTACGAAAATTCTCCCGAACACGTAGAGCTGTTCGCCACCAAAATGAAGGAAAAGGGTATCAAGCCCGAGTTTGAATGCTTTGATCTATCCATGATTTACTGGGCTAAGCAGCTGTGCGACAAGGGCCTCAACACCGGCGTACCCTACTTCAACTTGATCCTCGGTGTTAAGGGTGCCCTCCCATACTCTCCCCGCAATTTAATGAACTATGTAGATGCTCTTCCTCCCGGCGCGATCTGGAACACGCTGGGTGTTGGAGCCGCCCAACTGCAGATGGCAGTTCACGCCATCTTATGGGGGGGGCATGTCCGGGTTGGGTTGGAAGACAACATCTATTACAGCAAGGGTGTTTTGGCTACCAATGCACAGTTGGTTGAGCGTGTTGTCCGTCTGGCCCACGAACTCGGCCGTGAGGTTGCTACTCCGGATGAAGCCCGTGCGATTCTTGGCCTTTCCCCATTGAAATAATATTACCAATCTCTTTTCGATGGCCGCCGCCTGACCTTTTCTTCTGGCGGTGGCCATCCATTTTACTTCAATATATCTGAACGGGAGGAAACTATGGTTGGAGGCGCGTCAACACCATCTTGTGGTAAGGTATGACTCACCGATCCACAGAATCCCTTACCGTGTAGTACACAGCCCTTGGAGAGGGGCTCTAATAACTACTACTCTATACACAGGGACTGTTTTAAGCCATGTATGAAGATCGAATCTTAATGCCCTCCCTCCGGGAGAAGATTATTTCAGCCCAACAGGCGGCAGAATTTATTCTACCCAATATGACCCTCGGGTTCTCCGGCTTCACAGCCGTGGGCTATCCCAAGGCGATACCTCAGGCAATTGCCAAACAAGGCACCGCTACGAATCTAACCGTCATCGCCGGTGCCTCCGCCGGTGACGAACTGGACGGCAGCTTAGCCAGAGCAGGGCTCATCGGTTACCGCACCCCTTTTAACGTCAATAAGGATCTGCGAGCCGGAATCAACGGAGGCAGTATCCGCTATACAGATCAGCACCTGGGTCACCTACCCGAAATGGTCTGGGGCGGCACTTTTGGAAAGGTGGATTTCGCCATCATTGAGTGCTGTGGTATTACGGAAGATGGCGGCATTATCCCCACCCTCTCCGTAGGTGTATCCAACACGTTAATAGATGCCAGCGACCAGGTCCTCCTGGAACTGAACTTGGCTCATCCTATGGAGCTTTACGGGATCCACGATATTTTTACCGTGGGGAAAATCCCCTGCGACACTACGTTGCCCATTATGACCGCAGACGGTCGGATCGGAGAAAAGGTCATCTATTGCGCTCCTGAAAAGATCAAGGGTATCGTCATTGCGGATGAACCTGACGGAGAACCACACTTCGTTCCACCCAGTGACACCTCGAATAAAATAGCAGAACATATCATCCGGCTGCTGAAAAGCGAAGTGGATGCCGGCCGGCTTCCAAAGAACTTTACCATTCAGTCTGGCTTTGGTGCTGTAGCCAATGCGGTTTTGTACGGACTGGACTCGGATCAGTTCGACACACTGAATATGTACACGGAAGTAGTTCAAGACGGCGCGTTAGACCTAATTCTTAAGGGCCGTATCCAGACCGCCTCCGCAACCTCCCTTTCTCTTTCCAGCAGCGGTCGGCAGCTGTTCTATCAGAACTTGGATATCCTGAAAGATCGCTTCGTTCTCCGTCCCCAGGATCTAAGCAATAATTGTGCGATAATCCGCCGCCTGGGTGTGGTGGCAATGAACACCGCCATTGAAGCGGACATTTACGGCAATGTAAATTCCACCCACATTATGGGCGCCAGCATGATGAACGGCATCGGAGGCTCAGGGGATTTCGCCCGCAATGGCTCTTTGTCCATTTTTATGACGCCATCTATCGCCAAGTGCGGCGCAATTTCCAGTATTGTTCCCATGGTCTCCCACGTGGACCATACTGAGCATGACGTACAGATTATCGTCACCGAGCAAGGTTTAGCTGATCTGCGGGGCAAGTCTCCCAAAGAGCGGGCGGAGCTGATCATAGCAAACTGCTGCCATCCCGACTATCGTCCGGCACTGCGGGCTTACTATGCACACGCAAAAAAAGTGGCCAGTGGCCAACACACCCCCCATGACTTGAAGACTGCGCTCTCCTGGCATACCCGCTACATTGAAACTGGCACTATGAAAGAGTAGCGTATAGGAGGGAAAATCATCATGGACTACGCGGCAGAATCGCTGAAACTGCACTACCAGTGGCGGGGCAAGCTGGAGACGGTGCCCAAGATGGAGGTCAAGGACAAGCAGTCCCTCTCCCTGGCCTACACCCCGGGGGTGGCCCAGCCCTGCCTGGAGATTCAGAAGGACGTGAACAAGAGCTATGAGCTCACCGGGCGGTGGAACACCGTGGCGGTGGTCACCGACGGCTCGGCGGTGCTGGGCCTGGGGGACATCGGCCCGGAGGCGGGCATGCCGGTGATGGAGGGCAAGTGCGTGCTCTTTAAGGCCTTCGGCGGGGTGGACGCGGTGCCCCTGTGCATCCGGAGCCACGACGTGGACGAGATCGTGCGCACCGTGGCCCTGCTGGCCGGGTCCTTCGGGGGG
>ULUX01077397.1_pt1 | contig 21871 bp, 30 predicted proteins | sample 1958961 | NCBI WGS metagenome assembly ULUX01 (sample SAMEA4835773, study PRJEB28245) | human gut metagenome | biome: gut microbiome; material: fecal sample | place: Denmark | collected 2008 | reverse complement strand
TTCCCCTGTTCCGAAGCCAAAATCTTAATATACAAAAAAAACTGTCATACGACAGTTTAATTATGCATTTAAAGCTGCTTTTGCTTCTTCGCAAAGTTTAGTGAAGCCTTCAGCATCGTGAATAGCCATTTCACTTAACATTTTACGGTTGATCGCAATATTAGCTAATTTTAATCCGTGCATTAAACGAGAGTATGATAAGTCATTCATACGTGCAGCTGCATTAATACGTGTAATCCAGATTTTACGCATGTTTCCTTTTAACTTACGACGGTCGTTGTATGCATATCTGAATGAATGCATTACCTGCTCATTTGCAGTTTTGTATAATGTATGTTTTGATCCAAAGTATCCTTTGGCAAGTTTCAACACTTTTTTTCTACGAGCGCGTGAAACTGTTCCACCTTTAACTCTTGCCATTCTTTATATCCTCCTTAATTACTTAACTAACATTTCCTTAATACGTTTGTAATCTGTAGCATGTACAGTACCTGGTTTAGCTAAGTGACGACGTTGTTTCTTAGTCTTTCCATGGAAACGGTGAGATGTATAAGCGTGAGATCTCTTTAATTTTCCAGAACCTGTCTTTTTTACACGTTTTGCTAATCCTCTGTGACTCTTCATTTTAGGCATAGTCTAGTCCTCCTTACTTCTTTTTAGGTGCCAACACTGTTGACATCGTATTACCTTCCATTGAAGGTTTTTTCTCAACGATAGCTACTTCATCCATAGCTTCGATGAAGTCATTCATGATCTTACGACCAACTTCCAAGCGAGTGATCAAACGACCACGGAATCGCATATCAATCTTTACTTTCATACCCGCTTCGATCCATTTTGACGTCTGACGAACTTTTGTTTCAAAATCGTGTGTATCGATAATCGGCGATAAACGCAAAGATTTAACTTCAACAACATGTTGCTTACGCTTAGCTTCTTTTGCTTTTTTCTGTTGTTCGAAATGATAACGACCATAGTCTAAAACTTTACACACGGCCGGACGCGCCTTGGGTGCTACACACAACAAATCTAAATTTTGTTTGTATGCAATGTCCAATGCTTCTTTTTTTGACATAACTCCCAATTGTTCTCCATCCGCATTGATGACAAGAACTTCTCTAAACGGAATCTTTTCGTTAAACAAATCATCGTTTACATTATTTGGGGCAACTTTTCTATTATTGATATTCGACACCATCCTTCTTCATTTTTCCAAAAAGAAAATGGGTGCATTCCACACCCATCACTCTTTTTAAACGAATTCAAACTGAATTGGCCGTGAACCTATGTCTCTTAGACATCAGGTGAGAAGGGGTGCTTCTATCTTTCCATTTCTTTTACTCATTGATAATACCACACACATATGGTTTATTCAATATCTTTTTTCAAAAAAATAAAGCCGAGTAAATCGACTTAAACACATAAATGGTGGACTCTTGGGGATTCGAACCCCAGACCCACTGATTAAGAGTCAGTTGCTCTGCCAGCTGAGCTAAGAGTCCATTTATCAGTGCTCATTTATATTACCACAGCATATTTTTAAATGCAACTATTTTTTCAAAAAAAGAGTGCCGAATTGACACTCTATTCCAACATAGCCATTTTTTCTTCCCACTCTTGCATCAATGCAGCAATTTCGTTGTGTTTATCATCTATTTTCGCATCTAACTCTTCCATCTTACGATAATCTTGGTAATATTCTGGTTCATATCTCAATTCTCGCATTGCCTCTAAATCTTGTTCTGCTTCCTCTAAAAGCACTTCTAGTTTTGCGACACGATTCTTAATTGCTTTTAAATCCGTGAAAGATACCGTTTGTGGCTTCGCTTCTTTTTCGACCTTGGCAACCGATTCCACAAGTTCATTACTTGCCTTTTTTTCTAAGTACTCTTCGTAATTCAAATCATACACTTTACTGATTGAACCCATTTCTAGTACACGTGTAGCCATCTTTTTTAAAAACATACGGTCATGCGATACAAATAGAATCGTTCCATCATATTTTTCTAAAGCAGATTCCAAAGCTTCTTTCGCCGGAATATCTAAGTGGTTTGTAGGTTCATCCAATAATAAAACATTATCATGCTCTAACATTAATTTTGCCAAAGCCAATCGAACTCTTTCTCCACCCGACAAATCATTCACTTCTTTAAAAACTTCATCCTGTGTAAAAAGGAAACTTGCTAACGTATTACGAATCTGTGTTTGTGTTGCATCCGGATCCATATCCCACAATTCATCCAATACATTCTTATTCGACTTCATCTGAGCACTTTCCTGATTGAAATACCCTACATCAATTTGATGGCCAAATTTAAAGCTACCTGATATCGCAGGCAGTTCTTTCACCAAAGTCTTGATCAAAGTTGATTTACCTATTCCATTAGGACCAACGATAGCCATTCTTTGTCCTTGCAATAACTGAAAAGAAACATCAGACAGCACTTTATCATAACCAACCTGTAAATCTTCCACTTCAAGAACCTGCTTACCACCTTTTCTTGCACAAGTAAACACGGCCTTCATCTGACTTGTATCTGAAGTACTATCTTCAATTCTATCCATGCGATCTAAATATTTCTGCTTACTCTTAGCAAAAGCGGCCTTATTCTTTTTATAGCGGAATTTTTCAATCAAATCTTCTAAACGATGAATCTCTTGTTGCTGACGAATATACGCTTCATGATTCTTTTTTAGATATTCATCTTTTGCCTTCAAATAATGCGAGTAATCCCCCACATATCTTTGAGTTTTACCAAACTCAATTTCCACGATTTCATCTACAACATGATCCAAGAACATTCGGTCGTGACTCACTAAAACAACCGCGAAAGGATAATGCTTCACATAATTTTCAAGCCATTCAATAGCTGCAATATCCAAATGGTTTGTCGGTTCATCCAATAATAAGATATCTGGTTTTGTCAATAACAGTTTAACCAGCGCAATTCTCGTTTTTTGTCCAGAACTAAATTCACACAATTTTTTATTTAAATCACTTTCATCAAACTGAAAATGAAAAAACACATTCTTTAATTCCACCTCATATTGATATCCATTCAATGCCTCAAAACGTGTCTGCAATGCATCATACTTTTCAAGTTGCTTCTCACTTGAATCCGTTTTAAGTACTTCTGCCTGAGCATTTAACTGCTTTTCCAATTCTCGAACCTTGTCAAAAGCCGTTAAAAGTTCTTCATACACTGTCTTTTCTTCGTCCACAAAAGTAATCTGTGCCAAATACCCAACATTTGTACCATTTAAAACCATACGAGAACCCGAATCATAGTGTTCCAGTCCACATATAGTTTTCATCAATGTTGTTTTTCCACAGCCATTACGACCAACCAACGCAATCTTTTCATTATCACGCACTTGAAAGTTAGCACCTGCCAAAACTGTTTTTGCTCCAAATGACTTTTGTATATTACTTAATTGTAACTTCATACTATCACCCTAAATTTCAAAATATCTAACAATACCTTTCACCAAAGTTTTCGCTATCGCATCCGTATTGTCGTTAAAATAAGCAACACTTTGAGAATTCATTGCGCTCGCATATGAAAAGTATAATCCATACATCCCATAGACATCTTTATATTTTGCATTTCTCATTTCATCACCATAAACACCAGTGTATGTTGCTCTTCCACCAGTTTCTCTTAATTGTGGGTAAAGTTCATATTTTTTTACTTCACCCTTTTCATCTTCGGCAAATGAATCATATAAAACTCCATTTTCCTGCGTGCTGTTCGTTCTAGCCGCATACAATGTCAATCCACTTTGATCCATATAATATGAGATTGTATTAGCCAACCCACTATTTGTATATGGACTTGCCATCATATAAGGCGCATCTACATTTTCATCATAGCTTGCACCCAAGGCAATATATAATTTAGCCTTTGCCTTATAACCACGAGCCGGACGACCATCTGCACCATAATATCCAGGCGTTTCGTTTTCTTTACGTAAGATTTTTACCTTTAATCCCTTTTCTTCTAATTCTTTTTTTAATTTTTTCGCAAATTCCATAGAAGAAGTTGGCTCATCTAAAATTGATGTACTTGCACCATAATCTACTGTATTCGAGATGTAATTCATCGCATTTCCACATGGATCGATCACTACATCATATACATTGGATTTTGGGATATGCTTAGTGACAATAATAAACGTATAATTTTTCTTTAAATGAATATCATACTCTTTTAATGCCTCTTTATCTGCCACAAACGTAATATCTTTCACCTTTTTATTGCGACGCATTGTCGTGATTGTCTTCGCCTTAAATGCATCGTCAAAATAAATACGCTCCTTTTCATAATGATCATATGTATATAGTTCATAAATTCCTTCTTTTAAAGAACCTAAATCAATACCTGAATCCACTTTTCCATTAAATGTAAAACTTGTAATGGCATCATTCATAACATTTCTTAGAACAATGTTATTGCCTTGCATTTTATCCATTTTCTTTGTACCATACTCATCTTTATACAAAGACAACGTCTCCCCATAAACTAAATAATCACTGAGTCGATAAGACCCATCAAAACTTGTCTCCACCTTTTTTCGCAGCTTTTCAACATCCACTGTATCCAAATAAGATTGTGACAACTTATCTATTTCAGTTGGTCTTGATACATATAAAAAAACACAGACAACCACAATAGCGATAGTAACAACTCTGACGATCATCGTGCTTAAATTTTTATTATTAACTACTCTTACTTTTTTCATACCCCTTATTTATATCACACAAAAAAACAGGTATCAACGAGATACCTGTTTAATTCATTAGAAAATCAAATTTCTAGGTGTACGTGGATATGGCTGAACATCACGAATATTCGCAACACCACTTAAATACATCAACATGCGGTCAAACCCAAGACCAAATCCTGAGTGCTTGCATCCTCCAAAGCGACGTAAATCTAAATACCATTGTAATGTCTCTTGTTCCATTCCAATTTCTTTCATGCGATTCACTAACACATCATAACGCTCTTCACGTTGAGAACCACCAACTAATTCTCCAACATAAGGAACTAATAAGTCACATGCTGCAACTGTCTTGTTGTCATCATTGACACGCATATAGAATGCTTTAATATCCTTTGGATAATCCGTTAAGAAAACAGGACCATTTACGACTTTTTCGCAAATATAACGCTCATGTTCACTCTGAAGATCCATACCCCAGAAAATATCCTGGTTTTCAAATTGATCTTTTGCTTTTTCCAAATATTCAATAGCCTTTGTATAAGTCATTCTTTCAAAGTTAGAGTTTGCAACATGAGTCACACGTTTAATACATTCTTTATCGATCATTGATGCAAAGAATTCCATTTCTTCTTTAGCATGTTCTAAACAATAGTTGATACAATATTTGATCATTTCTTCAATACAATCCATGTTATCGGCTAAATCCGCAAACGCAAGTTCTGGTTCAATCATCCAGAATTCAGAAGCGTGACGAGTTGTATTTGAATTTTCTGCACGGAAAGTTGGACCAAAAGTATAAACATTGCGATATGTTAATGCGAATGGTTCAACATGCAATTGTCCAGATACTGTAAGTTGAGCATGTTTACCAAAGAAATCCTTGTCATATTTTGCATCTTCACGAGTTGTAACTGTAAAACATTCACCAGCACCTTCTGCATCATTACCAGTGATTTCTGGTGTATGTACATATACGAATCCGCGATCCTGGAAGAATGTGTGAATTGCCATACTTAATACACTTCTTAATCTAAACATAGCATAGTATGTATTTGCACGAGGACGTACATGAGGAATTTCACGCATAAATTCAAAACTGTGACGTTTTTTCTGCAATGGATAATCGTGATCACATAATCCTAAAACACTAATACTTTCGGCTTGAATTTCAAATGGCTGTTTTGCATCTGGAGTACATACAAGTTTTCCTGTTACTTCCATAGCTGAACCTGTTGTAATTTTTGATACTTCATCAAAGTTTTCTAAGCTATCCGCATATACAACCTGCACATTCGAAAAAGTTGTTCCATCATTCAACGCAATAAATCCAACTGCCTTTGAATTACGATTTGTACGAACCCATCCCTGCAAAGTAATACTTTGTCCATCGTACTGTTCAAATGTTTCTTTTAATTTTTTTACTAACATAGTTTCTCCCTTCAAAATAAAAAAAGTTCCTTAATTAAAAGGAACGATTATTACCGCGGTACCATCCTGTTTCATCACACGTATGTATGCACTCAATTGGAATTTAACGCATTCCACACGTTACTGTCTACTTAATTTCTCCAGTACGACTCCACAGGTGTTATCAATCCAAACTTGCACTGTCTATTTTCACCTAACAAGACTCTCTTTACATGTTCGTTTTGGACGACTTCTATTTCTGCGTCTTTGTTTCTAATGAATTTGTAATAAATACCAATTCTTGTATTGATGATACCACATCAATACTTTTAATGACAACCCCTTTTGGGACTAAAAAATGTTGATGCGTAAAATCAACGATACCATTAATTCCACATTGTACTAATTTATCTACTGTTTCTTGTACATCATGTGAAATTGTTAAAATCGCAATACGACATCCTTCAGGAATCTTCGTATCTAACTCCGACATCGGATATACTTCGACACCAAATTGTGTTCCACACTTAGCTGGATCCACATCAAATGCACATGCGATTTCACCAACAACATAATCCCATTTATTATAATTCATTAACGCACGACCTAAGTTACCAGCACCAACTAAAATTATTTTTTCATCAAAATCAACGCCTAACTGACTATTAAATATTTCAATCAGTTTATCCACATCGTATCCGTAACCTTGTTTTCCAAGATTCCCTAAAAAGGAGAAATCACGACGAATTGTTGTAGGTTCAATATCTACAAAGCTCGATAATTCTTTGGACATAATTCGTTCAACGCCATTTTTTTGAAGTTTACGTAAAGCTTTTAAATATACCGGATACCTCTGTAAAGTTGCTTTGGGTACATTTCTATTCTGCATTTTATCACCCCACGCATTAATAATATCATATTTGTGATATATTTAACAAGTTAACTTGTGAAAAAATTTAAAAAACAAAAAAGTCGATTACTCGACTTTAGAAAATGGCTTGATCCACCTGCAACAACGTTGAATCCACATCTTGAAGAAGTGTTTGAATTCTTGAGTTATAAAAATAAGGAACACCCTTCTTTTTCGCGAAATACAATACAAGCGCCCACAAAATTACTAGTAAAACAAATGAAACCCTAAAAGAAATGTGAATCAAAAGAACAAACACAAGTAAAAACACAATATACGCAAGTGTGTCTAATAAGATAAATCGTTGAAATATATTTTTCAGTGTAATCTGATAATAATCTCTTTTTCTAGATAGAAAAGCTTTCGTGATAGAATCATATTCCTCATTAAATTCCATCTTACTTAAATCATCCTGATTCTCTTTATGTTCTTTATAAAATACAACTTCCTGCATTCTTAAAAGGCAAAACAACATGGCCTGCTTATTTTCATCTTTCGAAAACTTTTTATAATACAATTCCAACAACTTTAAATAATCATTATCTGAAATTGATTTTCCAACCATATTTTGTGCAATGACTTCTAAACGTTCTGTTAATACATCTGAAAATACAAGAATGTTATTTTGAGCACGTCTTTCAATTTCTTTTAAAGCCCCAAGAAAATGATCAGCCACGATATGCCTTAAGCGCACATGCGATTTGATCTGGACAAGATGTTGGCTTATTTCCACATGTTACTCCAGTCAAAGTATCGATAACTTCATCTACACTTCTTCCCTTCAATAAACATCCAATTCCCTTTAAATTTCCATTGCATCCACCAATGGCCTCAAAACTCTTAAGAATTCCATCTTCAATTTCAAAATTGAATTGACGACTACAAACACCCTTTGGTGTATAACTATATTTTTCCATAATTTCCTCCATTTAATCGGTCTAAAACCTTTCTACATACTACTGCTATTAATATACCACTCACAATGGACAATGCCAAAAGAATTGGTAAAAACAACTGCATAAAATACTGTTGGTAAATCCAAGTAATTGCGATTACTTGTCCTATATTATGAAAGCTAGCTCCAAGTATACTTACGCCATAAATCGAAAACACCTTACTTCGATACGCTAAGATCATCGCAATACAAGCCAAAATACCACCGCTTAACGAAAGCCAAAACGAAACAGAAAATAACATTCCCTGCATTAAGCTTGACAAAATGATACGAAGCAACGATACATAAGCCAATGATTTTTCATCATACATATAAAGTGCAAATAAACCAGCAATATTTGCCAAGCCAATCTTATATCCAGGAACAATCATAAATATACCTATAAAGCTTTCTAAAAGCTGCAACAAAATACCGACCGCGACCAAGAAAGCTAAAATTACACTTTTCTTGACCCTCATTGTATCACCGTATCCTGACTGGCTTCTTTTTCAATTTTTACCACTGTCTCATTGGGCAAACATACAATGGGAACATTGGCATCCGAAACATAACCTTGTTTCGAACAATAATGATGTGGACTCTTTTCTTGTGTAACACGCACTTTTTTCTGTTTAACCTCAATATGCACTTTTCCAAGCTTTCCATTTACGACATACGTTTTATCTTTTGATAAATCAATACGCAAAACTTGTTTTTCCTTAACATATACACTCGCATACGCATTTTCATTTTCACTAAAAAATAAAGGAACACATAGTACTACCGCTACGATCATAATGCATACTATCAGAATTTTATCTGCCTTTTTCATTATTGAACGACCACACTTACATTTTTTGTGACTGAATTTCCAAAACGATCACTGATTTTTACTTGTACATCCTGTGTTGATGCAGTGGACGTATCAACTTTAGCTTCAAAAGTAACTCCCGACAGATCTGTTGCATGAAAATAGGAATTCCAATCAATATTCTGTCCAACCCCAATTGTGATTTGACCCACTTCACTTGCACATACTGGAGCCGTTGTATCTTTAACTTTTATCACAAAAGGATACTCTTTACTCCCATCCACAATCGCAAAGTCATATTCACCAACAACCAAATAATCCATTCCAGATGTCATAAAGCGATTATTTTTCTTATCTACCCCAACACTTTTTGAAACAACTTTTAAACGAGATGAAAAAGTCGCATTCTTTAAATATAAAGTTGGATTGGCATAAATATCTTTTCCAAGTTCAATCGTGAACATCGACTTTTTTAATTGAACCCCCAAGGAACATGCACACAATAAGAATGATAAGCTTATAATTCCTATTTTTTTAAGCATCCAATTCCCCCTTTAATTCTGAAGCCATCTGCTTCACTTTCGCTAAGCGATGCTTCATTCCAGATTTTGAAATATCTTCACCAAATTCATTTTTACACTCTAAACACAATTCATTTAGATTGGCCTCCGGATACATCTTGCGAATTTGCATCGCATGCATAATTTTTTCTGGAATCACAATATTTTTGGCATGACTCTCCAAAAACTCAATAGCCTCTAACTGCGATTTGGCAGCCTTTAAACTCTTTACCTCATTGGCAACCTCACAATTATCGAGGCGCGTGATCTGATTATAGAAATCTCTTTGAATTCTAGAATCCTCAAATTCAAACAACGCATTCGAAGCATTACATAAACGTAAGAAGTCTGCAATTTTATCTCCAGCTTTTATATATACCACATAAACACTTTTTCTTTCGATGACTTTTGCCGGCAAATAAAAACGCTGCATTAATTTTTGAACACTTAACGCTAAATCTTTTTCCTGACTCGACATTTCTAGATGATAATTACTCGATTTTGGTGAGTTGATACTGCCACTAGCCAAAAAACACCCTTGCAAATAAGCTCTAGCCATCTTTTCAGAACGAACCATTTTCACGCTTGGTGTATAACGCAAACCTGAATCAGTTAAAATCTGAAGATCTTCCAATATTTCTTGAGCTTTATCAAACACTTGAATGCGATAAATGTTATTTTTCTTTAACTGCATTTTTTTCAACACAGAAAGACGAGGATCGACATCATATAACGTTTTCATGATTTGAAAAACATGTTTGGCAATTGTTGCATTTTCAGTTTGAAACGACAAATACATGCCTTGCCAATTCATATGTAAACTTGCTCGCATTTGAAAAAGGGCACATAATTGTGCCTTCATCATTTGAGCATCGATTTCTTCTTTACAAATTTCTTTTTTAATTTCAGATGTAAAGGACAAGTCCATACCCCCTAACTTGAAGTAGCTTATTTTAGCTTTATATATAGCATTTATTTAATTAAATCAATTAATTTAATATATCATTCTTTAAATTTGTTACTTTTTTGTTACTTTTTGTGTCTAAATAGGCGTTGAAAGTGCAATTTATTGCTTCTTGTTTCTTTTCAAATGTGGTTTGAGCGTAAATGTCTAGTGTAGTACTTGTATTTGAATGTCTAGCAAGTTCGGACACTGTTTTTACATCTACCCCACTCAATACCAAATTAGAAATATATGTATGTCTTAAAGAATGTGGGTGAAAATCAATCCCTATCTTTTTAGCACTTTCTTTGCATAACCTACAACAATCAGTAGGCACTATATAATCACCATACTCATCACAACAAAGTAAATCATAAGGATTCTTTTTATACCATTTCTGAAGAATCTCCTTAAGTTTATCACACATTGGTAAAATTGCACGACTAGATTTAGTTTTCATTTTATCCGTACAATAATACTCTTCTTTTTTGAATCCATGATACACAAGTTGTTTATTGATTGAAATTGTATTGTTTTCAAAATCAACATCCTGTTTTGTGATAGCTAGAGTTTCGGCTTTACGTGTTCCAAGGAAATAAGACAGGTACAAAAAGATACAAAATGAATAATGTGTGAAAGGTACATAGTTGCGTTTCTTTTCGTCAACAGTACACAAGATTTTCACCATTTCTTCTAATTGTTCAAACGTAATAATATCGTCTTGCTTACGCTCACTCTTTTTACCCCTAACAGTTACCATCAACATAGGATTGCTATTGATATATCCCACTCTTAGAGCGTATTTAAACGTAACGCAAAAGATTCTTTTGATACCTGTTGTAGTTCCCATACCCTCATCACAAATACCATTGAAATATTCTTGAAGAGCCTTATAAGACAAGTTACGCATTTTTGCGTTGCCGATTCCATCTTTAATATGGTTTACGTATATACTATCATACGTAATCATAGTGTTATGGGTGTATTTGAATTTACCCTCTACATCCATATACTCGAGATATACTTCACTGAATGTCTTGTCTTTTAATTTAATTTCAATTCCCTGTTTTAATTCCTGTTGCTTTTCAATTCCATGATTCAATGCTTCAGACTTTTCTTGAAATCCTCCTTTTGTGTAGCGTTGCTTAACTCCATATGAATCCTCATAATCGATATACACTGTCCATGTATATCCTTTTTTAGCCTTCTTAGAAGTCCTCTTTCTAACAAACATATTCTTTTATCCTCCTATTTGTTTGATACATACTGTCAATTTGATATAATAGGAGCGAGAAACGACATCCCAATGTTTTTCTCACTCTAGCCCTGTATTGCCGTACAGGGCTTTTATTTTGCCAAGTTTTCTTTATATGCATTGTATCCCTTTAAAAAAGCCACTAAATCATCTGAAACAATTAAATCATTTAATATCTTTAAATCTTCTTTTGATAATTGTTTCAACCTGTCCAATGATTCTAACGTAAAAGTATCATCCCCTAAAATATAATCTATGGGTACATCCAAATATTGACTTAATATCAATGCAACTTTTGGAGTGATTTTATCATTTTCGTCTTTAATAGTGTCGTAAGCAGTTTTATGACATAAAATGCCGTTATTAACAATATCTCGTTGTATCTTCTTCCCCCTTGCATCTAGTAAATCCTTTAATCTTTCTCCTACTGTTAAATTCATTTTTTCTCCTTTCCATCTAAAATACATCGTTTAGCTTGTAAAATGTATAACATAATTGATATTTTCATATACTTTTATACCGTTTTATTTAAACACTTATATATACCTATATGTACTCTTATGTCACTTTTTGTCACTTTTTGTCACTTTTTGTCACATATATAAACACTTTATTTTAAGTATATTTTTACATTTTCACACAAGAATAAGCATTTACAACAAATTGCCGTGTATAATATAGATATGAAATGTATAAAGCTTGTTGTTATACATTCGTATAAATTTTATATCATATTTTTGTACATTTCAATATAATTTCAATATAATTTCAATATAAAAGGAGGTGAAAAGCAATGAACAACAACGATATTCGTGTGAGGGCTAGAAATCAAGGTGTATGTTTGTGGCAGATTGCTAGCAAATTAAATATGCGAGATAGTAATTTCTCTAGAATGTTACGAACAGAACTACCAAACGAACAAAAGGAAAATATTTTTAAAATCATCAATGAAATTGTGAAGGAGCGTGATTTGAATACAACAGAATCTTAAAATGCTAACTCGTGAAGAAGTAGCAAGTTGTTTCAACGTAAATGTTGATACTGTATCAATGCTATGTAATGTGGGCGTATTAAAGCCTATTAAATTAGGTAAATGTTATATGTTCTCTCAATCTATGCTAGCAAAATTCCAACAGGATTATGAGGGCATGGATGTGAGCAACAGAATAAAAGCCCTAGAATCCAAAAGGATCATAGAACAGGAGGCAAGGCAATGAGTAAGAAAAATATTGGGATGTCGCTTCTGAATCCTCCTGTTGAAAAAGGTGGATTCAATGAATTTATTAAAGAATCCCTTAAGGATTGGATTACATATTCCAATCTAAAAGAGCGTATCTTTAATGAATATGCAATCACTTACCCTAGGAGATCATGGAACAAATACATAGAGGTTAAAAACAAGGCTTTTTGTGATGGCGAAACCGATATGTATATCGCCCATAGTAACAAGGGGTACAAAATAACAAAAGATAGGAATGAAATTGAAGCAAGCATTAAACATTTAGATACTATGGCTAAAAATATGCTTATGAAAGAATCAAAAGTTAAGAAAGCATTAAATAGGAGCGTCAACAATGGTTGATACTCCTAAACCAAAAGCTCAAAAAATTGGAATGGTTGTATATTTTGATTGGCGAAAATCAATGAAATCAATGTCATATGAGCAAAAGGGAAAACTTTTTGATTATATTCTTGAATATGGAGAAAAGCTATATAAAAACGAAAATATAGAGCCCCCACAAGATGAATATGTGGCTTTCGCTTTCAATTTTATGCAAGGACAACTAGATAGAGATTATCAAAAATGGCTAAACAAATGTGAACAGAATAAAAAAAACATTATGAAACGCTATAACAAAAAAGAAGATGATTCAGAATTTAACCCTTTCAATCCATAAATAAACCTACAATTCTATTCGGATTCTACCACACGTATACAACAGTATACGAAAACTACTGAATAGGAATAGGAATTGGAATAGAAATTGGAATAGAAAAGGATGTGGATTTGAAGAGATAAGATTCTTAAGAGAAGAGAAACTTTAAATGTTTCTAGGAGGAATAAGGAAATGAAAAAAACATATTATCATGGAACATCTATACAAAACGCTGAACAAATTTTAAAAGATGGAAAAATCAAAACAAACAGATTAGGTTATGTATCATTATGTGAATCAATCAATGATTGCAAAACCTATTATCAAATGCAAAACCTTCCATACCTATTAGAGGAAGAATCACAAAAAGAAATGGCGTATTTTGCCTTAGTTTTAGATGATGAATCTGTAATTGATAATGATGAATCATGTATCTACGCAAAAGGCTTTGCATATAACAAAGATATTGATTTATCCCATTGTATTGATACAGGTTCAATTAATTGGACAACAGGCAGTATCTTAATGAGAAATAATGAAGTATACGCATTTAGAAAGGAGGTGCAATAATAGCTAGACCATTAAAACAATTTGATAAAGAGCAATTTGAAAGACTTACAGGAGAATTCGGATTCACTCAAGAAGAGATTTGTCGTTATTTTAATACTAGTGACAAAACAATGTCTAAATGGGTACAACGTACCTATGGAGTCAATTTCTCCGAGTACTTCACTCAAAAAAATATATTGTTTAAAACTTCATTGAGAAGAGCTCAATTTGAACTAGCAATGAAAGGAAATCCTACAATGCTTATATGGCTAGGAAAACAATACTTAGGACAAAATGAGCGTACAGAGGTTAAATTCAATGCTTCAGAAGTAAACGCAATCAATAAAGATATGATTACTAATGTGGCAAAAGAAAGAGATTTAAAAGATTTTGAATAAAAGGAGGATGATAAAAATGAACGATATTCAACAACAATTAAAAACATTAAATACGACTATGGAGGGTAAAATGAATGAGATTCTTAAAAATAACCCTTCAGTCATTGAATACAATGACATTTCAAAACAAGTAGAATCACTAACAACTAAAATTGATTCACTTAAAGAAGTCATTGAAAATGCTAAAGAATCAAAAACATATGAAATCGTAACAGAAAACATGCCAAAATTAAAAGTGTATCAAGATTTATTAAATGAGTTAGGCACTAAGAAAGCAAAAGCATATAGCGCCCTTAATAAGTGCCTAGAGCGTGAAAATTACACTGAATTGAATAATTGGGAGCGAGAATATCAAACGCAACGACAAACCATTCTAAAGCCCTTAAAACAGGAGCTGATTGATACATATAAACGCATCATTGATTTAAACGCTCAAATTAAAAATTTAAGCAATGAATCATCAATCAATGAATCACGTATCTTGAGTCATTCGTATGAAGCATGGCGCGGAAATCTAGCCTTTGATTTAGATTTATTAATTGAACGTGAAGATTCTAGCCTAATGTATTTGATTAAACAAAAAACAGAGCAAACTTTATAAAATATGTGGGCTCGTACACCTCAAGAACGCATATTCAACATAGACAAAGAAATAGAAGCTTTGCTATTAAAATTAAATAAATGCAATCTCAATCAAGATTATATAAAACAGGAATTGTTTTGTAGAAAAATCGCTTCTCTTCTTGAGGAACGTGAACGCATAATAAAAGGCAACTATTGAACTGTTGCCTTTTTTGTATCTTAATTCATTTTATGAGTGAATCCATAATCTTTGTACAAAGTTGAATACTCGTTGAATTACTTTTACATCATCCATATGAGATAGCATTTCATCAATCATACGTACATAATATTCTTTATTGTTTTGTTGGGTTGCTTTTGTTTCTTGTAACATAATTATATCCTCCATTGTTTCGTGCTTATTTTTGTTACTTTCTTGTTACTCATTTAAAATTTGTAACTCAATTTGTTACTTAATTAGATAGGTCTATATCAGTCTATGACAGTATGTATCATATATTTTTACTGTATATAAAGCCTGTATAAGCACGTAACGGATATATGTCAGTTTGTATCCTTTACAAGAAATATACTTCAGATGTAAAGGACAAGTCTATACCCCCTTGATCAATTCTTCTACAACTTCTTTGACAGCCATTGGATTATGACGAATACGACCTTTTGTATCCAATGCCAATAAATCTCTTTGTATAATAGCATAGTCTGTTGCTTCATTTCCAATACAAATTGGATAACTATTTTGTGAAGCATACATGTCTAAAACTTCCTTGGGTAACATCGACTGGTTAACCACCACTAAATCTACTGGATGTTTAAATGAATGTTTTTCAATTGCATTAATATGATCCTGAACCGTATATCCATCTGTTTCTCCAGGCTGAGACATAGCATTACAAAAATAGATTTTCTTACAAGGGTTCTTTTCAATAGCTTTCGAGATATCCGAAATAATTAGATTCGGCATAATTGAAGTATATAAAGATCCAATTCCATAAATAATCAAATCGGCATTTTTAATAGCTTCAATAGCCGGTTTATATGCATGCACATACTTCTGATAAAAAACATGATCGATACTGTTGTATACTGTTGGGATATTTTTTTCTCCACGAACCAGCGTACCATCTTTCATCATTGCATATAATGTAACAACATCCAATGTACTAGGAAGAATATTCCCCTTCACATTTAATACTCTTGAAATTGATTCAATTGCTCCCATAAATGAGCCTGTAGTATTGATCATTGCCAAGAAAATCAAGTTTCCTAAATTATGACCACCCACATCTTCGCTTCCTTCAAATCGATAATTCAGCAAATCAGAGAAAAAGCCTTCATCTTCTTCATCGGCCATAGCACATAAAACATGTCGAATATCTCCAACTGCAGGAATATTGTATATATCACGAATTCGTCCCGTACTACCACCATCATCGGCTACTGTAACAATGGCCGTTAAATCAACATCTTCCAAACGTTTCATACCCTTTAACATGCTTGAAAGACCTGTGCCCCCACCAATTACGACTATTTTTTTCATTCTTCGTCAACTCCAATATCACGGTGCGATTTAAAACAACGATATGTATCCTTATATTCATCATACAACCAGTTACAAATCGAAACCGAGCGATGTTGACCACCTGTACATCCAATCGCAACAATCATATGGGACTTGTTCTGTTTCTCGTATTGTGAGAACACAAAATCACAATAATCCTTTAGTTTTACAATAAACTCTTGTGTTTCTGGTTTATCCATTACATAGTCATATACTTCTTTTTGATTTCCTGTTTTATCTCGAAGCAATGGATCATAAAATGGGTTTGGCAAGAAACGAACATCAATGACCATATCTGCATCTAATGGTACTCCATGTTTAAATCCAAAAGATTGGAATGTGACTGTAAACACGCTTCTTTGAGCACTTTTAAAACGGTGTAAAACACGACTTGCCAAAGCAGAAGTACTTAATTTTGTCGTATCAATATGAATCGTATTCTGTGAATTCTCTTGTAGATGATCCAAAAAATCGCGTTCTACTTCAATCGCATCTTCTAATGTTGTAGCCAAATGATTCACGATCATTGGATGTTGTCTTCTTGTAAAGCGATAACGTAACAACAATTCTTCATCGCTGCAATCTAAAAACAAGATTTGAAGATCGCGGTTAATATTTTCAAAGTAGCTCACAAAAGCCTGGTAATCAATAGCACTCACACTAAGTGCTACATTTTTATAATGAGACTCATCTTTTCTTAGTAAGTCTTCTAAATTATCCAACAATTCCTTAGGAAAATTATCCATACAATAATAGCCCAAATCTTCTAGAGCATTCATTGCACTTGATTTTCCGGCCCCTGACATTCCTGTCACAAGAACAATTTTATTTTCCATAATCACACATCCTTTTTACAGATTATACCAACATTTGAACTTGAGTACAATTTTGACTATCATAATAAAAGGAGGAACACATATGAAACCATGTATATTTTTAGATATCGATGGAGTAATCAATCCGAGTCGTAAAAAGAATTCCTATTGTCTCGATTACAATTTACCAGATGTCCTGGCAAAAAAATTGAACCACCCAAAAATTGCCACACTAAACGCATATTTAGTTAATCAAGTTTATTATTGTTTTTCAAAAGAAAGTATTCAACTTTTGAAGCAACTCATTGAAAAATATGATGCTCAAATCATCATCACAAGCTCATGGAGAATAGTCTATTCATTAGAACAACTTCAGGCCATGTTTGACATCTTTGATTTAGGAAAGTATGTTAAATCCGTTACCACTTTGATTAATCCACGCACAAAAGCTATTCAAGAATTTATTAATGAAAACAATGTGACAAGTTATATTATTTTAGATGATTTTGACATGTCCAAAGCTTTCGATTATCATTTTGTTTATGTTCGCCACTATTTCAAAGAATCCGACTACAAGAAGGCGGACTATGCTTTATTTATTCAACAAAAGGAGTTTTCGAATTGAAAAAACACATTTTTACCATTTTTACAATCTGTAACATGCTACTGATCTTTTATTTTTCCAGTCAAAATGCAGCACAATCCACACAAACAAGTGCCTGGTTTTTACAATTTTTACCATTCTCAATGCATATCGTTCGTAAACTCGCACATTTCACAATTTATGCCATGCTTGGATTCAATACATTCTATATGTATAAGAACTATGGTGTGAAACACTCTGCACTATACGCTTTGGTCACATGCATTCTATATGCTTGCAGTGATGAATGGCATCAATCTTTTGTCTCAGGAAGAAGCCCGCAGATTACAGACATATGCATTGATACTTGTGGTGCTTTATCCCTAATTCTATTAAACATTGGTCTGATTCGATGGAAATCATCCCAAAAAACGCTTTAAAATTGACAATTATATGAATTATGCTACGATTCTATTGGTGATTACATGAAAAGTAAACAAATGTTCATTCTTCCAATGCTAATCGTGGCATTTTTATTTTTACTTACCTTAGCCGCAAACTCACTCCACCCTACTCGATATATTAAATGCGATACCAGTAAGCTAACGGTAGAAAAAGCACATTTAGAAGATGGTGAAGCTGTTATTGAAAAAATTAAAATTCCTAATGGTACAAAAGTAAAAGTTCATCAAAAACAAGAATATTCAAGCATTATCATATACAATCACGATAAACTAAAAGTTAAGAATTCAAATCTCGCAAATAGTTTTGAAGAAGCTACTCACTTAGATTATGTCTATTGTCGAAGACTGGTAAACTTAAGAGAAGAAAAAGGTGGAAAACTAAGTAAAGTGATTGTCAAGAAAGGTGAAAAAGTAAAGGTAGTCTCCATCGATCAAAAAGACTGGGATAAAGACACAGGCCAAATTCGTTGGTACAAAGTCAAAAAGCAAAACAAAACCTATTACTTAAGTGGTGCATATGTGGAATCATCAAGAAAATTAGCATTAAAAAAGTATGATCAAGCCATATCTTATTCGACATATTGGGATGATTACTACAAAGATGGATATTCTAAAGATGCCTACACATCACAAATTGACTACAAGCCTATCAAAAAAGAAATATATAAAGAAAATTCGATGCCTAAACATGTTAAGTCCGTCCATGTATCAATGGACAATTTCATCAACAATCAAAAATACATCGAAAAGTTAAAGAACATCAATACGATTATTGTCGAAACTAAGAATGATGAAGGCTCAGTTTTATATGCGAGTGATGTATGTAAGGATTATTTATCAAATCCTAGTCAAGCAACAAATAATGCGATGATCTCAAAAAAAAACTTAACAAAAATCATAAAAGAATACAAAAAAAAGGGATTCTATTGTGTAAGCCGTATCGTTACTTTTAAAGATGCTGTTTTTGCGATGGAAAACCCAAATGAATCATTAACGGACCACAATGGCAATTTAGTTGTCTACAACGATCAATACTGGCCTAGTGCGTATTCTAGAAAAGCATGGATGTATAATGTGGAACTTGCCAAAGAGTGTGCTGATCTAGGCTTTAATGAAATTCAATTTGATTATGTCCGTTTTCCTGATGGAACCGCAAGCGCAAACTCTAAACTAAACTTTCACAATACATATAAAGAAAGTAAAGTAGCCGCCATCCAAAGTTTTCTTCAATACGCAAAAGAAGAATTATCCCCAAAACGCGTTTATGTTGCAGCCGATATGTTCGCGTGGCCTATTGTAGCTTGCGATGATCAAGATATTGGACAATTTCTTCCAGCCATCGCGAATGTCGTTGATATCATTTGTCCTATGCCTTATTTAGATCACTTTTCAAATGGAAGCTTTAACATTGATAATCCTATTGAAAAGCCATATGACACTTTATTTGCATTCACTAAGATCAGTGACGAGCAATTAAAAAGTATCAAATATCCCGCTAAATACCGAACATGGATTCAGGGATACAATATAGATGCAGATGGTGTAAAACAAGAAATAAAAGCACTTAAAGACACAAATTACCCGGATTATATGGTTTGGTTAGCTAGTGGCGATAAGAAAGATATAGATAGAATCAAAAGCGGATTTTAAAACCCATGCATATTAACATGGGTTTCTTTTTTTATTTCTGGTATGTTTTATCGATAAATTTTTGTGCATCAACCACAAAACGACTGTGTACACCTTTTCCAATTGATTTACCATCTTGGAACGCTTGTACTTCATAATCAATTTTGCGACCATCCACATTAACCATCTTAGCCTCAATTGTGATTGTTGCCCCTAATGGACTTGCCATATCATGAGACACATTCATACTGATGCCAACGCTTGTCTTACCTTCTTCTAATTCTAGGCATAGACATGCAGCCTCTTCCATCCATGCGATCATTTGCGGTGTAGCTAATACATCCAATGATCCACTCTTCATAACGGAAGCCAAATTTTGTTTTTCAACCACACGTTGAATTCGAATTGTTTTTAAATCCATGTTTGTTATCCCTCCTTTGATATATTAATCCATTGTTAAAATATTGACAATGTATTTTATTAGTTTCCTCGTTCTGTGATAGAATGTATTAAGAGAAAAGAATCAATCATTTCTAATAGAAAGTAGGTCATATATGTATTCTAAACAAGAAGAAAACCTAATCCTATACCAAAAATCAAAACATAAAATCACTATACATCTTATTCTTTATTTTTTTGTACTTTGCGTTTATTTTTTAGCCATGGCATATCTTTTCTCAAGCATGGAATTCTTGAAAGTAGATGATCCAGCATTCCGCTCTATGTTGATCAAATTAGGAATCGGACAGATTCTTTTATATGGCATCACATTTCTTCTTCTTTCAACAGGTAAAAAATGGTTTCGTATTCTATATTGGATAAATATTGCGATCAGTTTTTTGATTATATACTTTCCAATCAAATTATTGTTGTCAAACCTTACAACCATCTTACCATTCTTTGTCCTTGTTGCTTGTATGCTTTTAAAAACCATTGTACTTTGCCAAATTGGGGGATACTTAAGAAACAATCGTTGGTGTAAGATTTATTTTGATCACACAATCGAGTTAGACGATGAAAACGATGATTGGGTAGCTAAACAAACAAAGAATGTAGATTATGAAAAAATCAAAGATAAATACGAAAAAAAATTCGAACCAACTGAACAAGATGAAGAAGATGAATATGTAGTAGAAAAAGCGCCTATGACTTTGCCCCAACTATCCGTTCGTTTAGGCATTATTATTTATGGCGAATTAATTTTATTTCCAATTCTAATCCAAATCTTTTCAAATCTATTCGCAAGTTTGGATATGCAAAAAGTATTTGCAACAAAAGACATGTTTATGTTGTGTATTTTTACTGCTTTTATTTGGACCATTCCATTATTCTATATGTACTACAATCAAAAGGCGACAAAGAAGATTATCGCATGTTGTATGATAGGCGAATTTATTCGTATTTTAGTTTATTTACCAACCTTTATGAACTACTATAAATCACAGGAATATTCGCTTCGTGTATTTATCTTCTTTGTGATTCTAGATCTCATTCGATTGGTTATTCTATCTATATTCGCAATCCGTGTTTTACAATCAAAACAAGAATATGCACAAAATCCCAGAGACTTCAATATCCAATGTCATTAAGTTAAGCAAATTCTTAAATTTATGAGTCTTACCTATAAATGGGTAGGGCTCTTTTTTTGTGCAAGAAGTGTAAAAAACACTTGACAAGCCAAAAACCGAAATTTTAAACATAATCCGAAGGAATTATAGAGGAGGATTTTCACCTATGATTCCAGATAAGATTTTAAATGTTTTTAACCGTTCTATTAAAATGGTTTGCAGCAACATCGCTTGTTACTGCAATGACCCTGTTAGTGATTTTACTCGTAAGAGAAAACTGCCTGCTGAAACTCTGAT
>ULUX01006430.1_pt1 | contig 23069 bp, 18 predicted proteins | sample 1958961 | NCBI WGS metagenome assembly ULUX01 (sample SAMEA4835773, study PRJEB28245) | human gut metagenome | biome: gut microbiome; material: fecal sample | place: Denmark | collected 2008 | reverse complement strand
AACTGGGCAGGCCGCCGGTTCTCTGTTTAGGTTTCCCACTCCCCCTCAAAAAGGTTGACGGATAATCTTTTATGGTATATTTTAGAATGTAGTGAAACGAAGCTCTCCCTTTTCCGGTGTCCCCCACTCTCCCTGGCCTCACCGGATCTGAAGCAACCAGCATTCCCCTTTTCCGCCGGTAACAGCGGAGTGCGGCGATTCTAGAAAGGATTTCCACCATGAGAGAACAGGAACTCATTCAAGCCATCCTCAACCAGGTACAAAAAGCGGTGCTGGGCAAGGGGCCCGTACTGGCCCGGGTGCTGCTGGCGGTTTTGGCACGAGGCCACGTGCTGCTGGAGGACATTCCCGGCGTGGGGAAAACCACCCTGGCCTTGGCCTTTTCCAAAGCCCTGGGTCTGCGCTACCAACGGGTGCAGTTCACCCCCGACGTCATGCCCTCTGACCTGACGGGCTTTTCCATCTACAACCGAGAGACTGGGACCTTCGAGTACCGTCCCGGAGCGCTGATGTGTAACCTCCTGCTGGCTGACGAGCTCAACCGGGCCACCAGCCGTACCCAGTCCGCTCTGCTGGAGGCTATGGAGGAGGGCCAGGTCACCGTGGATGGGGTGTCCCGTCCCATTGGCTAGCCCTTCCTGGTTATCGCCACCCAGAACCCGGTGGGGGCGGCAGGCACTCAGCCCCTGCCTGACTCCCAGCTGGACCGCTTCGCCGTCCGCCTGTCCCTGGGCTATCCCTCCCACCGGGCAGAGGCCTCCATGGTGCGGGATCACCAGGCAGGTAATCCCTTGGACCGGGTGGAGCAGGTTGCGGACCACGCTGGGTTGGAGAAGCTGCGCCAGGCCGCCGACCAGGTCTACCTGTCCGACGAAGTGTTGGACTACCTGCTGCGCCTGGTAGAAAACACCCGGCAGCATCCTCTCATCCTCCAGGGGGCCAGTCCCCGGGCCACCCTGGCCCTCACCGCCGTCAGCCGCGCCTTGGCCCTGGCTTCCGGCAGGGACTACGTGCTTCCTGAGGACGTTCAGGCCGTATTCCACGATGTCATCGACCATCGGCTGGTCTTCGCTCCCAAGACCGGCAGCGGGGAACAGCCCCGGGCGGAACTGCTCTCCCAACTGCTTCGGAGCGTAAAGCCGCCCCGGCTGAGGTGAGCTATGGTCGGCCGACGCATCGTCTACGGGGCTGCCCTTCTGGCTGCCCTAGCCTTTCAGATCTTCTATGACGGATATCTGGCCCAGTTCCTCCTGGTGTGTATCATTCTCCTACCTGTCCTCTCCCTGCTGCTGAGCCTGCCGGGCCTGCTGGGCCTGCGCCTGTCCCTGTCCGCCGCCCCCTCCCGTCTCCTCCGGGACCAGAAGGGGCAGTGGCGGATAGGGGTAGACAACGCCACTCCCCTCCCTGTGGCTCAACTGACCCTAGACCTCCTCGTGAGAAACGCCCTGACCGGTGCGGAACGGCGGAAGCGGTTTCGTACTTTTGGCCTGTCCGGCGAGCAGGCGCGGTCCCTCCCCATGGACTGCAAGCACTGCGGCGTCCTCACCTGCCAGATTGTCCGAGCCAAAGCGCTGGACTTTCTGGGCCTGATCTCCCTGCCCGTGTCCATCCCTTCCGTTGTCCAGGCCCTGGTCCTGCCCGAGCCCGCCCCCTTGGAGGATCTCCCCAACCTGGACAGGCTCTCCTCCCAGACAGGGCTTGGCCTGGGCCGGGGCGCCAGCAGCGAGGACTACGACCTGCGGGGCTACCGCCCTGGCGATCCCATCCGCTTCATCCACTGGAAGCTATCCTCCAAGCACGACGAGTTGGTGGTGCGGGAGGTACTGGGCGGCGGGCGGCCTCAGATCTTCCTGTCCTTTGACCTATTTGGCTCTCCGGATCGGCTGGACCGGGTGCTTGCCCGGCTGTGGACGGCGTCCCATGTCCTGAGCCAGCAAGACCTCTCCCATGAGATCTGCTGGATGGGTCCGGACGGGCAGGCGGAGCAGCAGTCTGTGGCCTCCCAGGCCCAGCTCACCGCCTGTATGGCCCGCATCCTCTCCCAGCGGGCCCCGGAGGCCAAGCCCCGGGCCGTGTTGACCCTCCCGGAGGGACCCGGCCTGGCCCACCTCCATCTCAACGCCGGAGAGGAGGACACGCCATGACCAGATCTGCCCGTATCCAGGGCCGTGCATCCAGGCGGTTGGCTCCTGAAACGCCTCTGTCCGCAGCAGTGGACGGGCTGCTGGTGGTCCTGCTGCTGTGCGCCCTGGCCCACTTCTGCCTGACCACCTATTTAAAGCCCTTTTATCTCTCCGCTGGAATCTCCTATGTTCCTGCCGGCGCCATACTCCCCCTACCCATGCTCCCCGCACTGGGGATCTGCCTGGGGGCGGGGGTTGCGTCGACTGTGGTGTGGTCTCTGCCCCGGTATCGGTGGCTGACGGCTGCCCTCCTGCTCCTGGCTGGCGGGGCCCTTCTCTTCCCCTACCGCACCCTGCTCCTCCAAGGCGCCCTGGCCCTGTGGGAGACCCTGTCCATCCTGTTCACTGATAACACCGGCTTCCCCGGCTACTTTCTTTTAGAAAACTCGCTGTCCTTGTCACTGAAGGAGCAGGCCATTCAGATTCTCCTGGCCGGAGCAGCGGTCCTGTACGCCCTGCTCCTGGGCTGGGCAGTGATCCGCATCCGCTCTTTCTGGCTCACCTTCGCCCTCACCCTGCCCTGGCTGATGCCCGCCTTCCTGGCAGAAATTATCATGGATTGGCCCGCCCTGACGACGGTGTGCGCCTGCTGGGCGTCCATGCTGCTCTCAGGCTTGTCCGCACGGTCCAACCCCGCCGGAGGCGCTCGGGTAACTTTGCTTGCCCTTCCCGCCTGCCTGGCGGTCATCATCTGCGTCTCTCTGGTCTTTCCCCGAGAAGGCTATGTCCAGCCTGCCTGGGCGATAAACGCCAGGGACGAGCTGCTGGCTCTAAACTGGTTCCCCTCCGAAGATGATCCGGGGAATCTTCCCTCTGTTCTCCCCAGCGGAGATCCAATTCCCAACACATCCCCCCTTCCCGATGCCCGGATGGATTTCTCCACCGCTGGGCCCCGGTCGTACACCGGCCGGGCGGTACTCCAAGTGGAATCCAGCCATGCGGGCCCCATGTACCTGCGGGGGGAGTCCTATGCCCATTACACCAGCAGCGCCTGGGAGCGCCTGGACGAGGCTGAGCTGGCTCTGGCCTCCGGGATCTCCTCCCTGCTGGGCTTCTGGTCCTTTGGTGAGCCTGTGTCTCTGGAAACGGTGACGGTGACCTGGATGGACGAACCGGGCTGCCTGCTCTACGCCCCCTATCAGCCGGTGGGCCTGAATATCTCCACCCAGGGTGTGAATACCTATCAGGATTCCGCTCTCCTCTCCGCCCAACCGCTGGAGCAGTATACCCTGAGCTATCTCCCTGTGGAGTGGGGGCTCACCCAACCTATGAGCTACAGCGCCCAGGTCAGCTCAGACTACGCCCAGCTAGTCCGGGAGACCTACTTGGAGGTTCCCGATGACACCGCTCAAATGCTGTCCGCTTGGCTTAACCTGGCCCAGATCGAGTTGGAGGCAGAGGGTATCGCCCCCGCTGGAAGCGCCGTGGGCGATTATGCCCAGGAGCTGAACACCGCTGCCCAGGTCGCCCAACTGTTGGCATGGGCCGCGGACTACGATCTGAGTACCCCGGTCACCCCGGAGGGCGAAGACTTCGCAGTCTACTTTCTGGAAAACAGCCACCGGGGCTACTGCGTCCACTTCGCCACCGCCGCCACCCTTCTGCTGCGGCTGCAGGGTATCCCTGCCCGGTACGTCTCCGGCTACGCCCTCACCATCCCGGAGGAGGGCACGACCCAGGTGCTGGACTCCAACGCCCATGCCTGGGTGGAGATCTACCTGGACGGCTACGGCTGGTACCCGGTGGAGGTCACCCCTTCCTCCCCCGCCGCCGAGGATCCGGAGCCGGAAGCTACTCCATCCTCCACGCCAGCCCCCTCCCTGTCCCCCTCTGAACAGCCGGAGGCCCCCCCTGTCCCCACCCCTGTCCCCACGCCAAACAGCACATCAGGTGAACAAGCCCAGGGATCTCCCCTCTCGCTTCAATGGCTGTGGCTGGTCCCCGCTCTGGCCGTGCTGTCCGCCCCCTATCTTTTCCTCCGCCTCCGGCGGCGGAAGTGGGACCGGCTTCTCCAGGACCCGGACCATAACGCCGCTGTGATCGATGCCTACGGCTGGTTCCAGCAGCTGGAGCGCTGGGGCGGCAAGGCCAGCCCAAGAACGGAGGAACTGGTGCGCAAGGCTCGGTTCAGCCAACATACCCTTACCGCCGCTGAGCGGGATGAGGTGGTGGCCGACCTGCGGGGTGAGATCCTCCGGGTGGGAAATCGCCTTGCCTCCTGGCGCAGATGGCTGTTTCATATCCTATTCCCCTCCGCTTTTGGGTCTTTCTTCCACCCCTAATTTTTTGACCTTCGCGGTACTTTCTGCGTCGTGAAGTTCAAATTGATTCCTTGACTTTTCCCGCTGCGGTTGCTATTCTCCTATACAGGCACATGATAATCTGCCGCCTTGCCCCATTCTGTCGGTCCCGTGAAGGGATGGAAGCTAAGTGCATTTTTCAGGAGGGATGTCTCATGTTCCGCGACTTGCGTCGCAGCCGCCAAGCCCTATCCCCAGAGGAGTGCGGGGAAATTCTGCGCCATGGCACCTCCGGGGTACTGGCCCTGGCTGGAGATGACGGCTATCCCTACGCCGTCCCCCTCAGCTACGTCTACGCCGGCGGAAAGCTCTACTTCCACTGCGCCAAAGCCGGTCACAAGCTGGACGCCATCGCCCGCAATCCCAAAGGCTCCTTCTGCGTCATCCACCAGGACCAGGTGGTGCCCGAAGCGTACACCACCCATTACCGCAGCGTCATCGCCTTTGGCTCCCTGCGGGTGCTGGAAGACGAGGGGGAGAAGCGGGCGGCCATCGAGCTGCTGGCAGTGAAGTACGCCCCGGGGGACACGCCGGAGCACCGGGCCCACTTCATCGAAAAGGACTGGGCACCCCTGTGCATGGTAGAGATGACCATCCACCACCTGTCTGGCAAACAGGCAAAAGAGCTCATCCCCTCTCAGAAAGGATGAGATGCCCCAGCAGGCCCGTACCCTGGTGATATGGGGTATGGGCCTGTTTTTTCTGCCCGTCGAGCTCGAGTTCCCCTCCTCAAGTTGCAAAATCCCCACCGCTCGTGTAGAATAGAAGCAAAATTCCAACCCCGGCCTATCCCCTGGTGCCTCATCCCATTCCCAGGCCGGGCTTTCAGAAAGGAAGGGAAAACGCCATGCGCATCTTAGTGGTAGAGGATGAGCGAGACCTGAACCTGCTGCTCCAGAAGGTGCTCAAAAAAGCCGGCTATACCGTAGATGGCTGCCATGACGGGGAGGATGCCCAGCTCCACTTGCTGGGGGCGGAGTACGATGGCATCCTCCTGGACGTGATGATGCCCAAGAAGGACGGCTATACCCTGGTGCGGGAACTGCGGGAGCAGGGGGTGGACACCCCGGTCCTCTTCCTCACCGCCCGGGACAGCGTGTCTGACCGGGTGAAGGGCCTGGACCTGGGGGCGGACGACTACCTGGTCAAGCCCTTCGACTTTGACGAGCTGCTGGCCCGCATCCGGGCCATGACCCGCAAGCACGCCGGCCAGCGCACCAACCTGTTCACCGCCGGCGACCTGACTCTGGACGCAGCCCAGCGGCGGGTCACCCGGGGCGGGGAGGAGATCGCCCTGCTACCCAAGGAGTTCTCCATCCTGGAGTACCTGCTGCGCAACAAGGAAAAGGTGCTCTCCCGGGAGCAGATTGAGGACCGTATCTGGAACTATGAGTACTCGGGCAGCTCCAATAACGTGGACGGCTACATGAGCCGTCTGCGCAAGAAGATCGACGAGGGCCGGGATCAAAAGCTCATCCACACGGTCAAGGGGATCGGCTGGGTCATCCGGGAGCCCGGGGACGGGAAAGGAGGCCTTCCGTGAAGGGGCTGAGCGTCAAGGTCAAGATCACCATCTGGTACACCCTGCTCATGATCCTTATGGCCGCCCTGCTGCTGGTCTTTCTGGTCCTGGTCAGCGGCTCGGTAACCACCCAGACCTCCATGGACCAGCTGGACCAGACGGTTCGGGGCAACCTGCAGCAGGTGGGTACGGCGGAGGACGGCTCCCTGGCGCTGGGGGAGGACTTCCGCTTCTATGACAACGGGGTGTACACCCTGATCTACAGCCAGAGCGAATCCCTCCTGGCCGGGCAGGTGCCCGTGGCCTTCACCGCCAGCGAGCCGTTCCAGAACGGCCTGACCCGGCCGGTGCAGGTGGGCTCCACCCGCTACTACGTGCTGGATTTCTGGGTCCCCCTGGGCTGGGAGGGGGGCGTTTGGGTCCGGGGCATCCTGGAGGCGCCGGAAAACCCCCAGCTGCTCACCAACCTGATGCTCATCGCCCTGATCGTCATGCCGCTGCTCATCGTGCTGGCCGCCCTGGGAGGCTATCTCATCGCCCGCCGGGCCTTCCGCCCCCTGGACCAGATCACCTCCACCGCGGCGGCCATTAACGAGGCCTCCGACCTGTCCCGCCGGGTGGACATCCCCCCCGGGCACAATGAGTTTTCCCGGCTGGCCCGCACCTTTAACCAGATGTTCGCCCACCTGGAGCGCCTGTTCGATGCCGAGCAGCAGTTCACCGCCGACGCCTCCCATGAGCTGCGCACCCCGGTGTCCGTCATCAAGAGCGCCTGCGAGTATGCCGAGAAGTACGGGGAGACCCCGGAGGAGCAGCGGGAGACACTGGCCATGATCCACCGCCAGGCGGACAAGATGACTGACCTCATCGGCCAGCTGCTGTCCATCACCCGCTTAGACCAGGGCACCGACGCCGCCCAGCTGCAGCGGCTGGACCTGTCCGGCCTGGGTCAAACCGTCTGCCGGGAGCAACCCTGCCCCGCCGACCGGCTCCGAGCGGAGGTGGAGCCCGGCATCACGGTCCAGGGGGACAGCGCACTGCTCACCCGCCTGCTTCAGAACCTCATCGACAACGCCTTCAAATACGGCCGACCGGAAGGCCATGTCTGGGTCACCCTGCGCCGGGAGCAGGGTGAGGTCCGGCTCACGGTGCGGGACGACGGCATCGGCATCCCCAAGGATGCGCAGGAGAAGGTATGGCAGCGGTTCTACCAGGTGGACCCCTCCCGCAGCGGGGAGCGGGGCGGGGCCGGGCTGGGGCTGGCCATGGTGCGCAAGATCGCCCAGGCCCACGGCGGCGATATGACCCTGGAGAGCATCCCCGACCTGGGCAGCACCTTCACCTTGCATCTACCTGAAGTAGGTTCCCTCTAAATTCCGCAGTCAGTTTCCCCGGTTTCATGTTTCCTTCATGTTCCCCTGGTAAACTTGAGCCAATCAGAAGAAAGGAGTTCCTTCCCCCATGAACATCAAGCAGAGATTGCTCGCCGTCCTGTGCGGGGCGGCCCTGCTCATCCTCACCGCGGCCGGCTGCAGCCAGCCCAGCAGCCAGGCGGAGTATATCGGACTGGACGCGGCCAAGGCCATCGCCCTGGAGGCGGCGGGCGTGGCGGAATCCGCTGCCACCTTCACCACCACCGGGCTGGATCGGCAGAACGGCACCGACTTCTACGCCATCGACTTTACCGCCAATGGCCAGAGTTATGAGTACGACATCGATGCCGTCACCGGCATCATCATCAGCGGACCACAGAACGACTCGGCCGCCAGCGCCAGCCCCCAGCCCTCTCCCAGCGTCGATCCCTCTTCCTCCCCCTCCCCCACGGCCAGCCAGTCGGGCAGCGGCACCATTACCGAGGACCAGGCCCGCCAGATCGCCCTGGACCATGCGGGGCTGTCCGCCAGCCAGGTCACCTTCCTGAAGAGCAGCCTGGACTATGACGATGGCCGTCAGGTGTACGATGTGGAGTTCTACTCCTCCGACTACACCGAGTACGACTATGAGATCGACGCGGCCACCGGCGACATCCTCTCCTATGACTCAGACGCGGAGGGGTATGCCCCGCCCACCGCCAACACCACTGCCATCACCGCCGACCAGGCCCGCCAGATCGCCCTGGCGGAGGTGCCCGGCGCCACTGTCAACGACATCTATGAGTTTGAGCTGGACCGGGACGACGGTCGGCTGGAGTATGAGGGCACCATCTACTACAATGGCATGGAGTACGAGTTCACCATCGACGGGTACTCCGGCGCCATCCGCAGCTGGGAAGCGGAGCCCTACCGTTCCTAACGGTCTCACTCACCCTGAAATACTGCGATGTTCATGCGGTGTACTGTCACGTAGTCCCATAGATTTCAAGATGCGCTGTTTTTCTGTTCTCCGGTGAGAATGGCAGGTCTTCACAGGATCCCCAAGAAAAGGGCAAGGGCTTATCGCAAAAAGCATTCGCAAAAACAGGCCAAAGAAAAAAGTTGCTAAGACTCCGCCATTTAGCGGTTCTTAGCAACTTTTTCTTTGCTATTTCCTTTTTGATCCAGAAAACCACATTTTTCAACAGGCCTGTATTTCTCGAATCCAGGATCTAGGGGCAACTCTACCGCACAGAATAGTACAGCGCCAGAAAGATCAGTGCCAAAACCAGGTAGGCTCCTCCGACAATAGCGAGAAACCCATAGCGCTTGATTGGGCCCTTCTCCCGCTTACGCTCCACATAATCCCCGTACCGCTCTCCTTTATGAGCGGCACCTGGAATCAGCATCCGCAGCGCATAGGTCAGCGCGTAGGTAATGCCATGGAAGATGCCCTCGTTGGAGACGAATACCAGCACCGCGCTGAGCGCCAAGATCAGGCCAGGGACCGTGAATGCGTCGCACAGGATCCGGTAGCGGGCCGCAGTCTCCGTAGCCTGCCAGAATCCGTCTAGTGTCATGATCCCATAGGCCATTAGCGCGCCTACCGCTGCAGTGATCCCATACTTCAGTATCGTGCCGCGCAGCTTTTTTCCGTTCACAGCAATCCCAGTTCCTTCTTGTACTTGAGCTCCTCAGCATCGTTGCAGTATACGAAATGCCCCGGGAGGATCTCTCGCATGGATGGCTTATCCACACTGTAATCGTGTTCGGCCAGGGAGTTGTAGGTGATACGCACCCGCTTCTTCTCCGACCGAGGATCAGGGAGCGGGATAGCGGACAGCAGGGACCTGGTATAGGGATGCAGCGGATGCGCGAACAGCTCGTCCGAGCTGGCCAGCTCCACCATCTTGCCGAAATACATCACCCCGATGCGGTCAGAGAAGTACTTGACCACTGACAGGTCGTGAGCAATGAACAGAATGGTCAGACCCAGCCGAGTACGCAGCTCGTTGAGCAGGTTGATCACCTGGGCCTGAATAGATACGTCCAAGGCGGAGATGGGCTCGTCAGCAATGAGCAGGTCCGGATTCATAATCACCGCCCGGGCAATGCCGATGCGCTGCCGCTGTCCGCCGGAAAACTCATGAGGATAGCGACCCGCGTGCTCCCGCACCAGACCTACCATTTCCAGGATCTCATACACCTTTTCATCAATGTACTTCTGATCCCGGATGCCGTTGATCACCAATCCCTCAGCAATGGTCTCCCGCACGGTCATACGGGGGTCCAGAGAGGCGATGGGGTCCTGGAAGATCATCTGAATCTTGGTGATCAGTTTGGTCTTCTTCGCAATGCGCAGCTGTTCCTGATATTCCTTCTTGATCTCGGCCAGCTTCTGGGGATCATTTTTAGCCGCCTCCAGCTTGGGAGCATACTCTTTCTCCAGGCTGGCCACCAGGGTTTGGGCATACTCCTCGTCAGAGTGCCGGTGGTCAAACCGGGCCTTGCGAATCTCCTCCCGATTGCTCTCAATGACCTTCTCCAGCTCTGCCTTCCTGGCTGTATCATTGGGACCGAGCTTTCTCAGTTCCTTTCGAGCGCTGGCGATCGCATCCCGGTAGCTGCGGGTGCCTGCGCAGATGCGCTGGCCCTTGAAGTAGATGCTGCCAGAAGTGATGTCATAGATCTTGATGATGGACCTTCCGGTCGTTGTCTTGCCGCAGCCGGACTCACCCACCAAGCCGAAAACCTCGCCCCGCTTGATGTCAAAGTTGACATCGTCCACTGCTTTCAGCTCGGAGTCACCCATCTTGAAGTACTGGCACAGGTGCTCAACCTTGAGCAACACCTCTTGATTCTCGTGCTCGCTCATGCCTGCACACCTCCAGACTTTTTCAGCATCCGCTCGATGCGGTCCGTGATAATCTTGGGCGGTTCCACCTTGGGCGCGTCCGGATGGAGCAGCCAGGTTGCTGCCCAGTGGGTATCGGACACCCGGAACTGGGGCGGCTGCTGCACAAAGTCGATCTTCATGGCGTATTTATTCCGGTCGGCAAAGGCATCGCCCTCCGGGGGATAGATCATGTTGGGCGGTGTACCGGGAATGGCATCCAGCTTCTCCTTGGTATCCAGATCGGGCATGGAGGACAGCAGCGCCCAGGTATAGGGATGCCGGGGATCATAGAAGACATCATCCGCGGTACCATACTCCACAATCTTGCCGGCGTACATCACAGCGATGTCATCGGCCATATTGGCCACTACGCCCAGGTCGTGAGTGATAAAGATGACGGACAGGTTGCGCTCTTCCTTCAAACGGTTAATCAGCTCCAGAATCTGCGCCTGGATGGTCACGTCTAGCGCGGTGGTGGGCTCATCGCAGATCAGGATGTCCGGGTTGGCCGCCAGAGCGATGGCAATGACAATACGCTGGCGCATACCGCCGGAGAACTCAAAGGGATACTGGTAGTAGCGCACCCGGGGTTCCGGGATTCCAACTTCCTCCATGAGCTGGATCGCCTTCTCCTTGGCCATGCTCTTAGTCACCTTGTAGACTACCTCAGATGCCTTCGCCTTGAAGTAATCCACCAGCTCGATGCTTCTGGCTCGGAAATCCACCTGGGATTCCTGGGCAATATACTGGTTGTAATGCTGGATCATATGGTCGAACACCTTGACGATATCCGCTTTCAGATCATCCAGATCGTAGACCACCTTGGGTACGACCTTCCAGTCCACAGTCTTTCCCTTAGCAATGAGGGCATCCCGCTTCTTGCTCTGCTTGGCAAAGCGGGCTTCCTCCTTGGGATTCTTCACCTTGGCGGTGAAGTATTTGTCAATGGCACCGGCCAAGCTGGTACGGAAAGTGTATGCAGTGCTGTCCTTTGTGATCTCCAGCCGGTCAATGGTTTGCTCCACCTGGTCGGCAATTTCCTTGCACTGTTTCTTGGCGGAAGCCTTATCAAAGTCGCCCTTAACATAGAACGCCTTCGCCTGCTCCAGCTGCCCCAGCACCGCTTTCTTCTTCTCCAAAGCCTCATGGTAAGAATGAGCCATCGCCTTCGTCTCGATCTCAATGAACTCCAGCATGAAGTTGTCATTCAGATAGCGCAGAGCCATCTCGTTGAGCTGATCCACCGGCTTGCCGCTCAGGTTCTCATTGGGGTTTTTCAATTTATAGTAGCCGATACGGAAAAAGTCTGGGCGGGTCTTGCCCAGCAGTTCCTGAAGCAGAGACTTGGTCTGATCCAGAACCTGAGTGATTTCCTGGGGCAGAGGCTGCGCGCCGTCCTCCTCCCGTTTCTTCCCGGAGTCCTCATGGTAGTTGGCCAGAGCCTGCTCCATAGCGTCCGCCGCCTTGCTCAGACGATCATCATAGCCGTAGGTAAGGAACGGATCTTTCACTTTCTTCACCCGGCCTGCGAACTCCTTCAGGGCACCCTTCGCGTCCACCCGGCGCTTGCTGGCCTTGAAGAGGAAATCTTCAATTCTGGAGACCACTTCCTCTGCCTCATGCAAAGCGTCATTATAGCTGTTCTCCAGCTTGATGGCCTCAATGTTGAACTTGTCGAAGGTGTTGACCATATCTTCCACCTTCGCCTTGTTCTCCGTCCCCTGGGCGGCAATCATATGCTCCTTTAGGGTCGCCAACATGCTATTGAAATCCTTGCGGGCAGCCTTCCGGTTCCCCTTATTCTTGAGCAGCATGGCCTCAGTGATCTGCTTGCCGATCTTTACGATGGGGTTTAGGGAGGACAAGGGATCCTGGAAGATCATAGAGATCCGGTCGCCCCGGATGGTGCACATCTCCTCCTCGGAAATGCGCAGCAGATCCCTGCCGTCATAGATAATCTCGCCGCCCTCCACAATGGAGTTGCCGGCCAGAATACCCAGAATCGCCTTGGAGGTCACCGACTTGCCGGAGCCCGACTCACCCACGATGGCCAGGGTCTTACCTTTCTCCAGAGTGAACGAGATATCCCGAACCGCCTTTAGGGTGCCGGTGGAGGTACGAAAGGAGATCTTCAAGTTTTTTACTTCCAAAACTTCACTCATAAACTCACTCCTCCACACCGCGCAGCGACGGGTTAAACGCGTCGCGCAGGCCGTTGCCAAATAGGTTGAAGCAGATCATCAGCAGCGAAATGACAATAGCCGGGAACAGCATCAGGTGGGGATAGCTGGTCCAGATATTGCTTGCGGATGCCAGCAGGTTGCCCAGGGAGGTCACCGACGCAGTGTTCAGCTTCACGATGCCCAAGTAACTGAGCATGCTCTCGGTGTTAATGACGCCGGGAATCACCAGGGCGCTGGCGGTAATGATGGTGCCCAGGGAATTGGGGAAGATATGCTTCCAGATAATCCGCCGATCCCGGGCGCCCAGGGTGCGGGCGGCCAGCACATACTCCTGTCCCTTGAAACGGTAGAACTGGGTCCGGGTCCGCGCAGCGGTAGAAATCCAACCTGTGAGCACAAAAGCAAACAGCAGGCTTGGGATTGCGCCCACCTGAGTCGCCAAGTGCATCTGGAAAAGGGTAGCCACCACCACGAAGGGTACGTTGGCCAGGATGTCCACGATACGCTCCAGCACCATGTCCACCGCGCCGCCGTAGTAGCCCTCGATAGCGCCATAAATGGCGCCGATGACCAGGTTGATGGCAGACACGCAGATGGCCAGCAGCACGGAAAGCTTGATACCGTCTGCCAAACGCAGGGTCAGGTCATAGCCCTGGCTGTCGGTCCCCATCAGGTAGTATGGCTCAAAGCCGTTGCGGTACTGGTAGTAGTTATAGTACAGCACCCGAACCCGGAACTGGGCAGTCTCATGGGTTCCGCCGCCGGTGTACTCATAGTAGACAGGATCGCCGTTCTCATCCCGCAGGTAGTTGTCCTCCAACACCATGCCTTCAGCGTACTCGATCTCTTCGGTACCACCGTCAGCGGTGGTGCGCACGGGATTGCCCCGGCTGTCCGTCTTGTACCAGTAGTTGGCGTCGGCAGAATCCATGGTGTACTCGTTGTTGGCAATCAGGGGATAAAGCACCTGAAGCCCCGTCTCCTCCTGCCACTCCAGGATATCGTAGTACTGGGACTGGGGAATGCTGAAATAGAGGAAGCCCACCTCCAGATAGTTCTCAATGTGGGCGCTGTAAATCGTGCGGGGAGGCACACCCCGGATCTCACTGACCTCACGGCTGCCCATGATGTCCAGAATGGGCTGGTACTCACTGGCCATACCCTCCTCCAGGATTACAGTGCCGGAGCCGTCGCGGTCCTCGGCCCCCATACCCACAGCGACGGCCTTGACGATGCCCTGCTCGGAGAAGTCCCGGTTGGTACCGCCGTCAGCAATGCCGATGTTGCTCAACAGCGCATTACGGGGCGGCTTGCGGGAGTAATAGGTATCCATAAAGGTGGCGCTGTGGGTGGTGATGGCCAGGGGCGCTACAACAGCGAAAGCCAGGATGCACAGGATGATGATAGCCGCCACAATGGACGCCTTGTTCTTGCAGAAGCGGATCCAGGCATCCTTGAAGTAGCCAATCGGCTTGTCCTCAAACTTCTTGTCAGAAATCCGTTCCCCGTGGTTGACAAACGCAAACATGTCCTTGGGGATGTGAGTAAATTCAGTCGTATTCTTCATTTCTTCTTCCCCATTCTGATACGCGGATCAATAAATCCATAGCTGATATCCACAACGATGCCGGCCAGCAATCCCACGAACACGTAGAATACCGTGTCCATCATAAACACATCGTAGTCCAACAGATTGATGGACCGGATGTAGAGCTGGCCGACGCCGGGAATTGCGAAGATTTGTTCAATCACCATGGAACCTGCCAGAATCGAAATAAAGGTGGAGATAATCATGGGCAGGATGGGCACCATGGCGTTTTTCAGCGCGTGGCGGGTTGTGGCCTGGCTCCGGGTCAGGCCCTTGGTACGCGCCAGCAGCATATAGTCGGAAGTCAGGGTTTCCGTCAGTTCCGCCCGGGTAAATCGGCATAGTCCGGCGATCTGTCCGAAAGAGAGCGCAATAATCGGGGGGATCATACTGTAGAACATGGGCCAGGTGAACCAGGACCCTCCAGCGTCCGCCAGGGAGGAAACCGTGAGCGGAAACAGGTCCAGCTTGAAATACAAGAAATACTGTACCAAAAAGCCGTACACATAGGACGGCACAGAAACGAACACCATCACCAGGGTACTGATGAGGTGGTCCTGCCACTTGTTTTTGCGAACCGCGGCGTAGATGCCCAAAGCCAGGCCCAGAGGCACCGAAAGCAAGAAGGAATAGAAGTTGACCAATACAGTGGGCCAAAGTCGGTCCATAAGCACATCCCAGGCGTCCGCCCGGAACTGCACATACCAGGAGGTACCAAAATCCCAGCTGGTAAAAATATTCTTCAGGTATATACCATACTGTACCAGTAGCGGCTCGTTATAGCCCAGCGCCTCGAACCGGGCCAGCATCACTTCCCGGAGGTTTTCCTCCATGGGAAGCTCCCGGGGCAGCAGCCGGATGAGCATGAAGCATATCGTCACAATGACGAAAAAGGTAAGGATCATCAGTAAGATCCGTTTCAGCACATATTTGGCCATAGACTCGTCTCCTTTTCGGCCTCCGCAAATTCTCATTGGAGCCGAATGTGATCAAGACCCGCCGGGGGAAAAGCCGCGCCGGGCAGAGGAGGGAGCCCCTCCCCTGCCCGGTAGACTGATTTGGTTCGGCTCTGCGATATTTCTTTCTTACTCGTAGCTCAGGGTACCGCCCTCAGAAGAGACAAACTCCTCCCACTCGGCATCGCTGTACTGGAACTGAAGCAGCTCCAGGCCGCCGAAACCATACATGACGTTGTAGTTCTCGGTGATGTACCGCACCTGATAGGACAGCAGCTCACAAATGGTGGTGCCGCACAGGGGGATACGGTAGAACTTGTTCAGGTACTCCTCTTCCAGCAGGGCGGTAATCTGCAGCTTGGTCTCATTGTCTGCAGTGGCATACGCGCCGGCGCCGATCATGCAGTTGGACCACTCCTGCCAGGTCATGGTCACGTCCTCACCATTGATGTTGAGGGTCAGGGTCTCGGTGGTGGGATCCCAGCACCCCATCTCGTTCACATCATACTGGTCGGGATCGCAGTAGGCCTGCATGCTGCGGAAGGGATAGAAGTAAGCACCGCCCCAAGCGCCGTAGCCGATGGCATAGGTACCGGCGGGCACGTCCGCGTAACGGTTCTCCAGGTTGCCCACAGCCTCAAAGGTGAGAGTGCCAAAGCCGGAGCCCTCCAGGGCGGCGTTGACCATCTCGTTGAGCAGGGCCACCTGGTTATTGTCCGGGTCGGAGAGGGATCCGGCCGCCCAGGCAATGCGGATATAAATGTCTTCGCCCTCGGTATACAGCCCGGCTTCCACCAGCTCGTCACAGGCCTGGGCCATCAGGGCTTGGGCCTCGGTGAGGTTGTAGCCGTTGATGGAGTTGTAGGCGTCCTCCAGGGTGGCGTAGGGCGTGCCCTCACCGTACTCCACGCCGTACAGGTTGCAGATGGCCTGCATGGCGGCGTCAGAGTGGCGGTAGTTGGAGGTGGGGTCGTTATACGGATCATAGTAGTACATGTCGTTCATCAGGGAGTAAGCCGCCACATAGCCAGGCGTAGCGGTGACATACTCATCCCGGTTGATGGCCAGGCTCATGGCGCGGCGGAAGTTCTCGTTGGACAGCACCACGCTGTTGGTGTTGCCGCCGGAGGTGTCCATGGTCTGCAGAGCCGCCACGTCGGTGTTGAAGAAGAAGGACATGGTGAAGCTCTCCTGCTGCTGGAACAGCTGGGTGGAAGTGGTGTAGTTGGGCAGCTCCTCGGCTGTGGGGCGCCAAGAGCTCAGATCGCCGCTGAGGAAGGCCTGCATGGCGGTGTTGTCGTCCATGACGTCAATCACAATGCTGGTGGCCTGCCAGCGCTCCACGTTTTCGCCGTCCACCTCATAGGGGGTATAGGACACCAGGTTGCCCTCGTCGTTGCGCTCGTCCTCCCAGCCATACCAGTTCTCATTGCGGGTAAAGACCATCTGGCGGTCGGCCTGATAGGACTCCAGGATGTAGGGGCCAAAGGACATGGTGTTCTCAGGGCTGGTGCCGTAATCGGTAGTCACCAGAGTGCCAGTGGTATCCTTGCCGGCCTCATAGGTCTCCTCGTAAACCAGATAACCATCGCCCAGGAAGGTCATGAAGTTGTTCAGGTCAATGTAGGCCTGGGTGACATAGCGCAGGGTGTAGTCGTCCACCTTGATCAGGCCCACGGTGCCCTCAAACTCCAGCTCTTCAGACACGGAGCCGTCGTTGTAGAACAGGGCCTCCTTCAGGTAGTTGGCCTGCTCAGTGGGATCGGTGATCCCAAATCCAGCGGACAGGATGGTGTTGACCACGGTCTCCACGGTCTCACGGTTCTCGGCGGTCACCAGGGTGTAGCCGTAGGCGTCGGCGGCCTCAGCCAGGGCGTTGATCTGGTCGTCCAGGCCCACTCCATAGGAAGAGTTCAGGTTGCTCAGGCTGTCGTTGTACAGGGTCATATTGGTCGCAGTGACGTTGATATAAACCTGCCCGTCGGCAATCCCCTGCTCCAGATCATAGGAATAATCGGGAGTCTCTCCCTCGCCATAGGCGGGAACCAGAGGATTGTAAATGGGGCTGCCGGAGTTATAGTAGGCGTTAGCTCCAGCCAGGGCACCCTCACCGCTGTACACCAGGTTGGCCCGGTAGTTCTTCATGTCCGGGTTGAGCAGCTGCTGCATGGAGTAGATGTAGGTATCGGCATTGATGGGAGTGCCATCCTGCCACGCGGCGTCAGGGTTCAGGGTAACCTCATACACATAACCCTCGGTGACATCCTCGGGGTTAGTACCCTCGGGCAGGGTGACACCGTAGTTGGTCAGGTCATCCTGATGGTCGGCGGTCACGTCGGTGACGGAGGTGGCCATCTCATACACCCACTGATACACGCCGTTCTCAGTGTCCAGGGGCATCATGGTCACCATCTGGGTGGTGATGTAACTCATGATGGCGTTGTCTGCGTTGGTCTCCCAGGTGTGGGAGTTCCAGTTGGTGCCCAGAGCCTCGGAATAGTCCCGGTAGGTGTAGCTGACACCTTCGCCGGTGGTACCGGAGCTGGGGCTCTCGCTGCTGTCGCTGGTGGTGTTTGCACAGCCTGCGAACAGGCCGACGCACATCATCAGAGCCAGCAGCATTGCCACGAGCTTTTTCATGTTCTTTCCTCCTAAGCATTAGTTTCGGGATCTATCTTGAACAAGGATGCTCTCCTCTGTTCACAGGATAAAGCGAGGGATTGTCTCCGCTCCACGCACAGGGCCGGACGGGCCGCCAGATCAACTCCCCTTGCGCGCGGCGTGGAGTACTACGCCGCCGCGGCGGAAAAGGGACGTCCCTTTTTGCAAGTTCCCCGCCGTCTTTTTAAGTTAAGCCAGCGGGGAACACATCGTTGTGCAGGATTTAGGTTTTTAACTTGCATTTTATTGCTGTTAACTGGATGTTCACAATTATAGCACAGTTCTCACCGAAAACCTACCCAAAACCGCTCCGTTAGCTTAGAAATTCCGCCGCCGGAAGACGCTTGTTTTTGTGGGGATTGCACAATTTTTTGTCAATATCTCCCTTTTCCTCCGTCCAGGCAAGACAAACGTTTGTACGTCCGAGAAACTACACATGACTTTTTTCATCGGATCCCTGTCAGATCAAACCCATCCAGCCAGACGCTGGCCATCTGACATACCCCCCGCAGACAGTTCTCGTCAAAGGGGGATTCCAGCCCGGCATTTCTCAGAAGCTCGGTAAAGGTGCGGCTTCCTCCCTGGCGGGTATAGGCCATGTAGTGGTCCCATGCGTCCTTCCGGTCCTTCTGGATCAGGGCCCAGAACTGGAGGGACACGGTCTGCGCCAGGCAGTAGTCAATATAGTAGAAGGGGCTGGAGTAGATGTGGTGCTGGCGCTGCCAGCCCTCTCCTTCGCTGTAGAAGGGGATGTCCCCGTCCAGGCGCATCCAGGGCATATACACCCCCAGCAGCTCCTTCCACACGGCGTGGCGCTGGGCCGGGGTCATGTCCGGATTGGCATACACCTCGTGCTGGAAGTGGTCCACCATGGTGCCATAGGGAATAAAGGTCAGCGCTCCGGCCAGGTGACTGTACAGGAACTTGCGGGCATCCGGGCCGAAAAAGCCGTCCGCCCAAGGCTCGGCAAAGAACTCCATGGACATGGAGTGGACCTCACAGGCCTCCATAGAGGGCCAGGTATACTCTCCGGGTACCCGGTCCCGGTTGGTCCAGTAGGCAAAGGCATGGCCCGCCTCATGGGTGACCACCTCCACGTCCCCCTGGGTACCGTTGAAGTTGGCGAAGATGAAGGGCACCTTGTATTCCCGGATGCCGGTGCAGTAGCCCCCGGACTGCTTGCCTTCGGTGGACAGCACATCCAGCAGCTCATTGTCCAGCATGGTGCGGAAGAACACACTGGTCTCGGGGGAGAGCTCATCGTAGAACTTTTTCCCCTGAGCCAGGATATCATCGGCAGTCCCCACAGGCCTGGGATTGCCGGAACGGAACTGGAGGGCGTTGTCGGCAAAGCTCATGGGGTATTCCTTGCCCAGGCGCTGGGCCTGCTTGCGGTAGACCTGGTCGGCCACCGGTACCAGATACTTCACCACAGCGGCGCGGAACTTCTCCACATCCTCCTTGGTGTAGCAGTTGCGGCCCATGCGGTAGTAGCCCAGGGTAGTATACCCCTCATAGCCCAGCTTACGGCCCATTTCGTCCCGGAGGTGAACCAGCTGATCATAAATGGTGTCCAGCTTCTCCTGGTTGTCCTTGTACCACTGTCCCTCCGCCTTCCAGGCAGCTAGGCGGCGGCCGTCGTCCGGATCGTTCTTGAAGGGGGTGAGCTGGGACAGAGTATAGGTCCTACCCTCAAAAGGAATCTGTGCGGAAGCCAGCAGCTTCTCATACTCTTGGGTCAGCTCGTTCTCCTGCTGGAGCTGGGGAATGATCTCCGGAGAGAAGGTCTTCAACTCAATCTCCGCGTTGACGAACATCAGGTCGCCGTACTCTTCCTCAAAGTCCTTACGGAAGGGAGAGTTCAGCATGGCCTGGGTCCAGGCCTGACCGTACTCCTGGAGCTCCGGCCCGGCGGCGTTCCAGAACTTCTCCTCCCCGTCGTAGAATTCGTCCCGGGTATCAATGGAGTGGCGGACATGGGCCAGGGTTCCCATGGTGCCCACATGCTCATTGTATCTTTCAAACTCCAGAAAGACCGCCTTGGCCTGCTCATAGTCGGCAGCGTCTTTCAATCGCTGGATGTAACCGGAGAGGACGTTCTTGACCTCCTCAAGATTCGGGCGTTGATAGGGCATCTCATGAAATTTCATCGCTGGTTCCTCCTGCCGGTTCGCTAATCATAAATATAAGTTATTATAATACAAACCCTTCCTTTGGGCAAGGTGAAATTTTTCTCTGCATTCATGGCTGGCAAAACTTGCAAAAGCTCCACGCCGGGTGGGCGTGGAGCTTTTGCCATAAAGCGGGGCTCATTCATATACCGCCCGACTGCCCCCGATGAGCTTTGGCCGGGTACGGGCGCATAGCAGGATTGCCTGTCCAATGTGTGTAAGGCTCAGGCGCACCGGAACCGCCACATCCCGCAGATGCATACCGATGAGGGTTCCGCCGATATCCAGCCCGGCGTGCGCCCGGATGTGCTCCACCGCCACGGGTGAGGTAAAGCTGCGCCAGGCGGTGGTGGCAAAGGAGCCCCCCGCCTTGGGCTGGGGCACCACGCACACCGGGTCATAGCCGAACTGCCGGGCGCATGCCTCCTCGATGATCAGGGCTCGGTTCAGGTGCTCGCAGCACTGGGCGGCCAGCCAGACCTCCCGCTCCCGCAGCACTGGGTAGATGCCGGCGAACACCGCCTGGGCCGCCTCTAAACTGGAGGCGTGGCCGATCTGTCCCCCCACGATCTCCGAGGAGGAACAGCCCACCACGAACAGGTCTCCCGGGCGGAGCCTTGCTGCCGCCAGCAACTCCTCCGTAGCCTGCCGGGCCTGGGCGGTCAGAGTTTCCACGGTGTCTTTCATCTTTTTCTGATCCCTCCATCCATCCATTGCGGCGTCTACAGCCGCCGCACCAGGTCCATCAGCGGGACCATCACCACATGGGGAATAAACTTGGCAGTCAGCCTGTGAACGGCGCATACCGGTCCCGGGGTGGACACCCACAGATTCCACTTGCTGTCCCACAGGGCCCGACGCACCACATTCTCTGCCCGGGACGCTAAGGGAAAATGGCGGAATCCTCCAGGCTCGTGCTCCTTGGCCTTGGGGATGAACTCTGTGTCCTTAACCCAATAGGGACACACCGCAGTGACACGGATTCCCCGCCCCCGCAGCTCGTAGTGCAGCGTCTTGGTATAGCTGAGCAGGAAGGCCTTGGTGGCCGCGTACACGTTCAGCTCCGGCATGGGCTGGAAGCCGGCGGTGGAGCACAGCTCCAGCACCCGGCTGCCCCGGCGGAGATAAGGCAGGCAGATGGAGGTCACATCCACCGCCGCCCTGCAGTTCAGGTCAATCATGGCGTCATTGTCCCGGTCTGAGATCTCCCAAGTTCTCCCGATTCGCCCCAGCCCGGCAGCGCATACCAGCACGGCGATGTCCGGCTTTTCCCGCTCCAGCAGGGTTTTCAGCTCCCGGATGCTCTCCCGCCGGGTCAGATCCATAGGCAGAGGCCGCACCCGGTGTGCGCAACATGACTTCAACTCCTCTAGACGTTCCTCCCTGCGGGCGATCACCCACAGCTCGTCCACCTCCAGCCTTCTCTCCCGGTCCAGCTGCCGGACAAATTCCCGGCCCAGTCCGCTGGAGGCTCCGGTCACCAACGCGATTCTCACAGGCGCTTTCCCCCTTTTCCGCACCCAGCCGAGCCGTTTATAAGCCGTACAGCCGGCTGTACTTGTCCACCAGATAGTCTGTGTAAATGCTAGGGTCAAATTCCCCGCAAGCGTTCTTCACCACCTCCGCCGGGGTGAGCAGGCCGCCGTACTGGTGGACCTTATCCCCCAGCCAGGCAGATACCTGGGATAGGTCTCCCCGGGACACCGGGCCCCACACGTCGAACTCCTTCTCCATGTTGCGCAGCATCTGGGCGCCGTAGGCGCTGCCCAGGGCGTAGGAAGGGAAGTATCCGAAGGAGCCGCCCGACCAGTGGGAGTCCTGAAGGCACCCCTGCCTATCGTCAGGCACATCCACCCCCAGATACTCCTTGTACAGCCGGTTCCAGGTTTCCGGCACGTCCTTCACTTCCAGGGTGCCGCCGATGAGCTGTTTCTCGATCTCATAGCGCACCATGATGTGCAGGCAGTAGGTCAGTTCGTCCGCCTCAATACGGATGAGGGAAGGTTGGGCCTTATTCACCGCCCGGTAGAATCCCTCCGCCGTCACGTCGGACAGCTGCTCCGGGAAGAACTCCCGCATTTTTGGAAAAATGGCCTCGATAAAGGGCCGGGATCGGCCGATCAGGTTCTCGTAGAACCGGGACTGGCTCTCGTGGACGCCCATGGATACGCCCCCGGCCAGGCAGGTGTACTGCACGTCGTCCCGGATGCCCAGCTCGTATTTGGCGTGGCCCCCCTCGTGGATCACCGAGTACATGGAGCTGGCCACGTCGTGGGGGTCGTAGTGGGTGGTGATGCGCACATCTTGATTGTTGAACTCCAGGGTGAAGGGGTGCTCCGTCTCCCCGATGGCACAGTGGGCCCGGTCCAGCCCCAGCACCTCCATGAGATAATCGGAGAACATCCGCTGCTGTGCCACCGGGTACTCCCGGTGGAGGAAGCTGTCGTCTGGCTGCGCCTTCTCCCCGATGGCGTGGATCACCGGTACCAGCTTCCCCCGGATGTCGGCAAAGAACCGGTCCAGATAGGCCATGTCCACCCCGCGCTCATATTCGTTCAGCAGGGCGTCGTAGGGGGCCTTGGTGTCGTCGTAGTAGCCGGCGAACTTCCGGTTGAAGGCCACCAGCTCCTCCAGCACCGGGCGGAAGAGTTCAAAATCGTTGGTCTCCTTGGCCTTGTGCCACACGTCGCTGGCCTGGTTGGTGAGCTGGGCATAGGCCATGTACTCCTCCGCCGGGATGCGGGACATCTGCCGCCAGCGGCGGCGCAGCTCCTCCACCTGCCGGCGCTGGAGAAAGGTCAGCTTTTCCCGTCGGCCGTCCAGGAAGTCCAGCAGCTCTCCCACCTGGGGGTTGGCAAACAGCTTGTGGCTCTCCCCCGCCAGGATGCCCAGGGCCACCCCCCGGCCCTGAGCGGTGCCGCTGGGCGCCACGGTGACGCTGTCCAGGTACAGGGACGAGGAGGCGCACTGGTAGGCGTACATCTTCTTCTGGAGGGTTTCCAGCTCCTCCAAAGCCTGTTTGAGTTCCATGAATCATTCCTCATTTCCTATGTAGTGTTCCGCCGGAACCCCGGCGCTATATCTTATGAGGGCCGTCCTTGTCCGGACGCTGCACCAGTCGAACCCCGTCCTGCAGGCACAAAACATTGGCTAGCGCCCGCCCCTGGCCGTCCAGGCCCGTGTCCCGGAGGATCACCGTCCCCCGCCAAAGGCCCGTGCGCCTCAGCCACAGCAGACCGCGCACCGCCTGCTCCAGC
>ULUX01070389.1_pt1 | contig 23389 bp, 18 predicted proteins | sample 1958961 | NCBI WGS metagenome assembly ULUX01 (sample SAMEA4835773, study PRJEB28245) | human gut metagenome | biome: gut microbiome; material: fecal sample | place: Denmark | collected 2008 | reverse complement strand
GCAAAAAGCAGTGTTTCAGATAAAGTAAAAGGTTTAAAACAGGGCGCAGAGGATTACATAACAAAGCCTTTTGACACATCGGAGCTTTTAGCAAGAGTAGAGGTTGTTCTAAGACGCTTTAACAAAAATATCAGCACCTTAATTGTAGACGACATTGAGATTGATTTAAACTCAAGAACCGTAAAGAAAAACGGTGTTGTAATATCTCTCACCCTTAAGGAATACGAGCTTCTGGTTCTTTTTCTGAGAAATAAAAATATTGCCCTTTACAGGGAAACCATATACGAACGTGTTTGGCATGAAAATTTTATGGGCGACACTCGCACCGTTGACCTTCATGTTCAAAGGCTTAGAAAAAAGATGCATCTTGAAAACAGGATAGTGTCTGTTTATAAAGTTGGATACAGATATGAGGAGCTGAAACGATGAAACTCAAGTGGAGAATTTTTCTGGTAACATACCTTGTACTTATTGTAGCTTATGGAATTTTCACCTCTGTGATTATGTCCTCCTGGCTTGACAGTATGAAATCCGCAGAAGTAAACAGCGTTATCCAACAAAACACAAACACCGCAAAGCTTTTTCATGCCTACTATCTTGTAAATCCCACCACCTCGGATTTTGACAGCTATTTTGAAAAATTCAAATCCTTTACAAATTTTAATGATATGTACACGGAACTTTCGACCGGTGACAAATATTTATATGTTTCTTTTTACGGAGCGGAGTTTTCAGGCATTATGTCAAACACACAGCAGGTGGCTGTGTATAACGCCGGAACACCCAATCAAATCTATGTAACGGCAGTTACTAATATTTCCGAGATGGGACAAAACATATTTATTGAAACAACCAAGTATATATCCCCTATTTTTACTGAGTATTCAAATCACGTTAAAAAAATTCAAATATGGTCTGCGGCAATTCTTGCTATAAGTACCGTTTTTATTCTGATTACAGTTCATTTTATCTCAAAGCCTTTAAACAAGCTCACCAGTCTTTCCGCTAAAATTGCTAAGGGCGACATAACGGAAAGAATAAAGCTCAACCGTTTTGAAAAGAGCATTAAGGAAATAGATATGCTTGCAGACAGCTTTAATAACATGGCTGAATGCAACGAAAAATATATTTCCCAGCTTAAAGAGGAATACAAAAAACAGGAAGAATTTACGGGAAGCTTTACTCACGAGCTTAAAACTCCTTTGACAACCATAATCGGTTATTCAGACCTTTTAAGAACCTACGACCTGCCTCAAAATGAAAGAAGAATGTACGCAGAATACATATATAAAGAGGGAAAAAGACTTGAGTCATTATCCATACATCTTTTAAATCTCCTTGTTATGAACAATCAAAGCTTTACTTTAAGCGAGGTTAAAACAGAGGTGCTGGCATATGATTTAAAATCTGCCACAGCTTTTCTTCCACAAAAATACGGCGTAAGCCTTGATTTTTATTTAGAAAAAGACAGTGTAATCTGTGAACCGTCGCTGCTGAAAACCTTGATTATAAATCTTATGGACAACGGATGCAAAGCTTCGGAAAAAGGCAGCCGTGTAACGGTTGTGGGCAAAAGAGAACAGGGATTTTATGTAATTCAGGTCATTGACCACGGAATGGGTATTCCGGAAGATGAAATAAAGAAAATTACAGAACCCTTTTACATGGTGGATAAATCACGTGCCCGAAAACAAGGGGGAACCGGCTTAGGACTTGCTCTGTGCAGTAAAATAGCCCTTATACACGGCACAAGCCTTGAAATAACAAGTCAATTAGGAAAAGGCACAACCGTAAGCTTTAAATTAAAAAGAGCGGAGACAAGCAACGAAACGGGGGTTACAGATGATGAAGCATAAAAAACCAATCTCCCAAAATCATTCAAAGGCAAAAAGAATCATATTTCGTATAGCTCTTGTGACCGTCCTTATCTGCGCAACGGTTTTTATTATAAATCTTCCCCAAAAGATACAGAATGATTATATTAAATCTCTTCCGGAAAACTCCCAATATGAAGTTTCTGTAGGAAACGAAATTGAGGCAAAGTCAATGGCTGACATAAATAAATATTTAATGTCTTTTGAAAGGACGAACTCACAGAGCAATACAGTTGCCATAAGTGATGATATAAAAAATGAAATACTAAAAAAATCACAAACTGCCCTTAGAGGACTTCCATTAGAGTTCAACGGAGCAACATCCTCATATTTAGATGTAATAAGAGATACTTCCAAAAAACTTTCCTCTTATAACGAATCATATATAGATTCCGGAGAAATTGAAATAACTGCGGACATAATCACTACAGACTGTTACGATCAGGATAACAATATTACCACCGTATTTTTTTATCAGGTAACCATTACAGTTGAATATCCACAATGGGAACAGTATTGTTTTTGTTTCAGTCCGGATTTGGAAAATATTTTTTCTTTCTATTATATGAATAACAATACCATTGGAAATATTCTTTCTAATTATACAGATGAATCTGGCTGGTATGAATACAGTACAGACGGAAACTATTTGAAAATCAACGAATTATTCCTATCGTATTTGAATAAAAACAGTAACGAATATGACAGTGAATATATCCCTGATACTCCCAGAGAATATTATTAAACAAATTATAGTAATTAAAATGTTACATAAAGGATACCTTTCTGATACCATATAGATACCACTATGATACAAAACTATTATAAAATTTATCTGTATTAAATGATACGGAGCGAATTTATATGTATTACAGTGATTATTATTCTGATATAAAAGATGTTTTTCAAGCAGACGCTAAAGAGAAAACACCTTTTTTCTCCTATGATTTTGAAAGGTTTTCCTCTCAATATAAAGAGTCAAGCAGTTTTACCCAGTCCCTTATGTGGACTAAGGTAAAAGACTGGTGGGATTATGACACTATAGTTATTGAGGACAAGGGCAAGAACACAGTTTGTCAGTGTCTTGTGCTGATTAAAAAACTGCCGTTTCTCCCCTTCACTTTTCTTTATGCCCCCAGAGGACCGCTGTGCGATTTTAGCGACAAAGAGACCCTTGAACAGTTTTCTAAAGAAGTGAAAAAGCTTTGCAAAAAACACAGAGCATTTTTATTCAAAGCCGACCCATACATCGACGAAAATGACGATGAAGCCATTGAAAACCTCACAGAGCTGGGATTTATTTACAACAGAAACAAGTCGGAGGATGAAACTGTGCAGTGTAAAAGCTATTATCTTTTAAATATTGAAAACAAAACCGAAGATGAGGTTTTTGCAGGTTTTCATTCCAAATGGAGATATAACATAAGGCTTGCAATTAAAAAAGGCGTTGTCTGCCGTTTTTACGGAAAAGAAAAGCTCAAGGATTTTTGTATGCTTATGGAGGAAACAGGAAAACGTGACGGCTTTTGCACAAGGAGTATGGAATATTTTGAAAAAATAATGGACGCTTTCGGTGAGCATTGCAGGCTTTACATGTGTTATAAAGATGATATTCCTCTTTCCGGAGCCCTTGCAATAAACTACGGCGGAAAAACCGCCTATGTTTACGGAGCTTCCTCAAATCAGCACAGAGAGCTTATGCCCAATCATCTTATGCAATGGACTATGATAAAATGGGCCATTGAAACAGGATGTACAATATACGATTTTCAGGGTATTCCCCACTTCGACGATGAAAATCATCCCAACTATGGTGTATACAGGTTTAAAAAGGGATTTAACGGTTATGTTAAAAGATACGCAGGGGAATTTGATTTTGTGGCAAATCCGCTGATATACAGGTTTGCAAAATTATTTAAGAATAATCTTTAAACTCTCTATATACTTATCGAAAAAAGACAAGCGTCGGCGATATGCTCAAACGCTTGTCTTTTTTAATTGTTTAAAATATATTCCTGTGCTGTTTCAATAAGTATACCCTTTTCGTTGGGTATTTCTTCTTCAATAACCTTATTTAAAAGGAAATTTAAAATATCACCTATCTTTTTTCCATCGGTTACACCTGAGGAAATAAGATCTTTTCCGTTTATATTTAAGTCCCTTACACGGTAACACTCGCCGTTTCTTACAACCTCATACAAAAGCTCGGAGGCTGAAAGGGCAGCCAAATATCTTTTCTTTATTTCATAAACATTTATTCCACGGTATATGCATTTCCAGAAATCAAAGAGCAAAAATGTCTTTTCATAGCCCAGCTTATTCAAAAGCTTTTTTACAGCCGGTTTGCTGTCCGGCACTTCAAGACTTCTGTTTTTGATAAGGCACACCGCAATATCGGACACTGAGTTTGAACAGCGAAGCCTTTCAAAAATTCTTTCAGCGACAGCCGCACAGAGAGTTTCAAAGCCGCAGTCTGTAAGCTTATTTATCTCAACAACCGGACTTCCCAGGCAATGAAAAAGTATGGCGCTTCTCAAAGCGTATTCGTGGTTTTTCTCCTGATAGCTTTGAACATAACCAAGAGCGGTGGCGCAGTACTGCCACAATGTTCTCTCCTTTATTTCTCCCTTATAATCACGGTATTTTATCTTTGTATTGATAAGGGGTTTTATCTCTGGAAGAATAACCAGAAAAATATCTTTGTATCTTCTCAAAACATATTTAGCGTCTTTTCCGCAGATAAGCTTGAAAAACTCTGAGGATATTCTCTCGGCTGAAATTTTTTTAAGCCCTGCTGCATTTTCCCTCATTCCTGCGGCGGTTTCAGGTTCTATTGAAAATCCAAGAGTGGAAGAAAAGCGCAGACATCTTAAAATTCTCAAAGCGTCCTCGGAAAATCTCTCACGGCTGTTTCCGACACATCTTATTGTTTTATACTGCAAATCACACTGTCCGTGGAAAAAATCTACAAGTCCGTCTTTTCTGTTATACGCCATTGCATTTATGGTAAAGTCACGGCGTTTTAAATCCTCTTTTAAGTCGGAAACAAACTCCACCTTGTCAGGGTGGCGCATATCTTCATAGCCTGATTCACTGCGGAAGGTTGTGGTTTCGTATACTTTTTTATTTATAACTATTCCCACGGTTCCGTGCTGGATTCCTATATCCACCGTTTCCATATCTGAAAAAATCTCTTTGGTTTTTTGGGGCGGCGCATTTGTGGTTAAGTCCCAGTCCTGAGGATTTTTACCCATAAGGCTGTCCCTTACACATCCGCCGACTGCATAGCAGTCGTATCCCTTTGAATAAAGGGTATCTATTATATATTCCACCTCCACCGGAAGATGGATTTTTATATTATTTTCCATAACATCCTCTTGTATAATTTCATGTAATATTTTTATATTTAATTATACCACAAAACAATACTCACAATAAAGAGGTAACGGAATAGTTTTATATTGTAGCTAATATTTTTTACTTTAAAAATGCTAAAAAATTTATTGTATTTTTCTTTTAGGTTTCTATTGACAAATGCTTTTTCAAATTATAAAATTTAAAGAATGTGTGTTTGAGTTTCCCGAGAACCGCATGAATTTTTATAGAAACGGAATGATGGTATGTTTTCAAAAATCAACGACGTATTGTTCCCGGGTCACAAGGAGTATCCACAGATTCCTGCGGGTAAAGCTCTTATTCTGGGACTACAGCACGCCTTTGCCATGAGCTGCGCTACAATTCTTGTACCGCTTGCCACTGGACTTGACGTAGGCGTTGCACTGTTTGCCGCAGGTATCGGCACACTTATTTTCCATATCTGTACAAAGGGCAAGATGCCGACCTTTTTGGGAAGTTCCTTTGCCTTTATCGCCGCTCTTTCATCCATTATCGGAAATTCCGCATTCGGAAACACCAAGGAAGAGCAAATAGCCGCAGCCTGCGGAGGTATAATCGTTGCAGGCGGTATCTATGTTGTAATCGCTTTGATAATAAAGCTTATAGGAAGCGGTTTTATTGAAAAGCTTATCCCTCCGGTTGTTCGTGGCGTTGGAATAGCAATTATAGGTCTGGGTCTTTCCGGCTCTGCTATTTCAAATATTCAGTCAATCAACCCTGAAACCGGAGCGCCTTATTTTGACGCTTTGTACTACTGGAGATGGGGTATAGCTATTTTCGTACTTCTCACAGCTATTCTTCTCTCCTGTTACGGAAAAGGACTTTTAAAACAGTCCTCCATCGTAATTGCCCTTTTGGGCGGTTATATTGTAACCATGACCGCTGTAGGCACAGGTATTGCGCCGTCAGAGCTTATGAGCTTCGGCGACCCGGCGGCAGGTACAGGAATTTACAGAAATCTTTTTGAAATTCCAAACTTTGTACTGCCAAGATTTGATTTAGGCGCAATTATAATAGTAGCCCCTGTTGCAATAGTAACCTGTGTTGAACATTTGGGCGACGTTTATGCAAACGGTGCTGTTGTAGGCAGAGATTTCACAAAAGATCCCGGACTTCACAGAACAATGCTGGGCGACGGTCTTGCAACTATGGCTGCCGGATTTATGGGCGGTCCATCCAACACAACATATTCCGAAAACACCGCTGTTCTTGCCGCAACAGGCAACTATAACCCGGCAAACCTTAGAATTGCCGCTGTTATTGCAATCGCAGTAAGCTTCTTCGGAAAAGGAATCGGCGCAATAGAAACACTTCCTACCTGTGTTTTGGGCGGCGCATGTATTCTCCTTTACGGTATGATTTCTTCCGTTGGTCTGAGAACACTTGTTGAAAACCAGGTTGATTTCAAGAGCAACAGAAATCTTTCAATTGCCGCAGTAATGCTTGTGCTTGCTATCGGCGGCGCAGTAATGGGCGGCCCTGATTTTTCACTTTCCGGAATCGGTCTGAGCATTATTGCCGGCATAGTTTTAAATCTTATTTTGCCTGATAAATCAAAAGCATCAGAAAACTAATTGCTTAACCTTTTTTATAAGGAGGTCTTTACTGTGAAAAACGAAAACTCAAAGCCCGCTGTTGTTAAAACAAAGAACACTGAGTCAGAAACCTATATCGCTTATAAGGTCTCTGTGGTTAGTATTATCGTCAATGTAATTTTATCTTTGTTTAAATTCTTTGCAGGTATATTTGCAAATTCCGGAGCTATGGTTTCCGACGCTATTCACTCCGCTTCGGACGTTTTCAGCACCTTCATCGTTATAATAGGTGTAAAGATTTCCGGCAGAGAGTCTGACGATTCCCACCGCTACGGTCACGAAAGAATGGAATGTGTTGCCTCTGTAGTGCTGGCGGCTATTCTCATGGTTACAAGCTTTGGAATTGGCTACAGCGGTTTTATGCAGATACTCAATTCTCAGGAAACAGAAATCAAAGTCCCCGGTATTTTGGCTCTTGTCGCCGCTGTGGTTTCTATAGCCGTTAAGGAATGGATGTACCATTACACTATGCACGGTGCTAAAAAAATCAATTCAGGGGCTTTAAAAGCCGATGCATGGCATCACAGAAGCGACGCTATTTCCTCTGTAGGAAGCCTTATCGGTATTTTGGGTGCAAGACTTGGTTTCCCTGCCGCTGACCCGATTATGAGTATCGTTATCTGTGTAATTATTCTTAAAGCCGCTTTCGATATTCTCAAGGACTCTATCGACAAAATGGTTGATAAATCCTGCGATCAAAAAACTATAGATGAAATGAAAGAAAAGGTTTTATCCGTTAAAGGCGTTATGCACATAGACGATATTAAAACCAGACTTTTCGGAAATAAGATATATGTGGATATCGAAATTTCTGCCGACGGAAATATGACTCTTTTTGAAGCTCACAACATCGCCGAGGATGTTCACGACCTTATGGAAAAGGATTTTCCCGACGTAAAACACTGTATGGTACACGTTAACCCACATTGATTTTTAAAATAAAACTCAGCAGATTTTAGCGTCTGCTGAGTTTTTTTATTTTTATAAGATTATAATAGAGCGTCCCTAAGTAAAATAAACAAAAGTCAACCGAGAGCAAGCCATAAATTAAGAAAAAGGTATCACCCGCCATACTATAAAGTTATTTCATAGCTAAATCCTTGCATAGTAAAAATAAAAAATAAAATCAAAGCCAACCGAGAGCGAGCCATTCCAAAGACTAAGGAAAAGGTCTCGCCCGCCATGTAATAAAGTTAATTTATTATCCAAACTTTTGCATGGCGGATATAAAAAACTCGCCCGCTATGTGATGAAGTCTATTTCATAGATAAATCCTTGCATAGTAAAAATAAAAAATAAAATCAAAGTCAACCGAGAGCGAGCCATTCCAAAGACTAAACAAAAGGTCTCGCCCGCCATGTAATAAAGTTCATTTCATAGCCAAACCTTTGCATGGCGGATATAAAAAAATTAACTGGCGTGTTTTAGTTGGAGACGGAGCTTGTCGGAAATCATGGCGATAAATTCGCTGTTTGTGGGCTTTCCTCTTCCGTTGTGGATTGTGTATCCGAAATAGGAATTTAATACGTCCACATCACCTCTGTCCCAGGCAACCTCTATGGCGTGCCTTATGGCTCTTTCAACTCGTGATGAGGTTGTTTCGTATTTTTTGGCAACTGTGGGATACAGCTGTTTTGTAACTGCGTTTATTATGTCAGGCTTTTCAACGGATATGATTATTGAATCTCTCAGGTAGTGATAGCCCTTTATGTGGGCAGGTACGCCTATCTGATGAAGAATTTCAGTTACTCTCACTTCAATTCCGTTGTCACCGCCCGGAAGCATTGCGCTTTTGTCCTTGTTGAGCTTTATAAGTCTTTGTATGTTGTCTGCCAAATCCTGAAGTTTGAAAGGTTTAAGTACATAATATGAAGCACCTGCGGACATTATTTCACGCTCGATAAGTGAGCTGTGAAAGCTTGAAAATACTACAAAAAGCGGCTGTTTTATGTTTTGATTTTTTGTTATGGCTTTTAAAACGCCCATAGAGTCAGTATGTGTCATAAGCGAGTCCATAATAACCACATCGGGCGAGTCGGAAAGTATTCTTCTGATGAGTTCATCCCCGTCTTTTTGACAGAAATCAACAAGCATATTCATTTGTTCAAGGGTTAAAAGCTCTTCTTTTGAAAATTCCGACGCTTCTTCCGTAATTATTACCGATATTTTATTGTCCATTGTGAAAATCCCCCGTACTGTTTTATTTAATGTAACTATATTACCATAAATTGGTAATTATAGCAATACTTTACATTCATTTTTTTTAATTTTTTATCGACAGGAAAAACTCTTTTTTCCTTTTAAAAAACACCGTGGGACATATTAAAATCTTTTATACTTTTATAAAACAACATTTGCAATAACAAAAAAATTAAACCGGCTGGAACAAAAAATTCAACCGGTTTTAATAATATTATTTTGCTGTGTAAAATCAGATACAGAAGTTGCCGTCTTTGAAAATCTGGATTTCCTGACCGTCGGCGGTAATTCCGTAAATATTCAAATCCTTTGTGCCAATCATGAAGTCCTCATGGATTATTGAGTCGTTTACACCCATATTTCTCAGCTCTTCCAGGGTGTACTTGTCGTAATCCTTTACGCAGTTTGTAAATCCTCTTCCCAAGGCAAGGTGGCATGAGGCGTTCTCGTCAAAGAGAGTGTTGTAGAAAAGCAAACCGCTGTTGTTTATCGGTGAATCATAAGGAACCAAAGCGCACTCGCCAAGCATTGCGGCTCCCTCGTCCATTGTAACCATCTGCTGTAAAAGCTCTTGATTTTTCTCGGCCTTTACTTCAACAACCTTGCCGTTTTCAAATCTCACGCTGAAATTCTCAATAAGCTGTCCCTGATAGGAAAGTGGCTTTGAGGAATAAACAATGCCGTCGGCTTCTCCGGCTTTTGGAGTTGTGAAAACCTCCTCTGAGGGGATATTGGGGTTGAAGAAATTGCCCTCAAGGGAATACTCTCCGCCGCCCATAAAGAGAGCCTGCTCCATAAGTCCCACTGTAAGGTCTGTGCCGTTGGAGGATTTATACACAAGCTTTCTCAGGTTCAAGGAGTTGAGATAATTGCATCTCTGCTCAAGCTCTTCATTGTGCTGTTTCCATGCTTCAATTGGGTCTTTGTCTGCTCTTGAGGTATAGAGTATTGCCTCCCAGAGCTTCTCCATAGCCTGACTTTTATTGAGGTTCGGGAATACTTTCTTAGCCCATTTAACGCCCGGAACTGCGGCTATACACCACTGGTAATGGTTGTCCATCTCGTCAAGATACTGCTTTAATACCTTGTATCTTGCCTGCTGGGCTTTTGCGTATTTCTCCTGCTTCATTCCTGCAAGGCCGTCCGGGTCTTCGGAAAGAATGTAAATCATTGCAGGAAGTTTTTCAAGGCGGTGTTTTACCTTTTCAAGCTCCCAGTTTTCCACTGTTGACAGAGTTTTCTGTGTTCTGTAGCGCACATGAATTTTTGTTAGAGGCTGGAAATTCCATTCAACCTCAACCTTTTTTGCGCCAAGCTTGTAGCACTCCTCCACAAGCATCGCAATAAATTCCGGCTGATCCAAGTCGGCTCTTATAATTACTTCCTGACCCTTTTTAATATTTACTCCTACGGAAGCTATAAGATTTGCATAGCTTCTCATCACTGTTTTTTTCATATATTACACCTCTGTGCATTAAATACATTATATGTTATTTATATACATTTTTTTAAAGTATATTCAAGGTTTATGAATTAAGCATTGAGTTTGCCGCAAGCATTACTCCCATTTTACCGCTGTGGAAGTTAAGTCCTCCCTGCATCCATACGGCATACGGCGCTCTTAAAGGTGCGTCTGCGGAAAGCTCTATTGATGAACCCAAAGTAAATGCGCCTGCCGCCATTATAACCTTGCTGTCATAGCCGGGCATATCTGATGGTTCCGGATATACAAAGCTGTCAACCGGTGCGCCCTTCTGTATTCCACGGCAGAAAGCGCAGAGCTTTTCGCTGTCCCCAAGCTTCAATACCTGAATTATGTCCCCTCTTCTTTCGTTGTACTTAGGTGTTACTTCATATCCCAAAATCTCAAAGAGAGCGGAAGCAAAAACCGCTGTTTTCAAGGCTTCTCCTGACACGTGGGGTGCGTGGAATGCACCCATGAAAAGCTCTCTGCTCTGGTTAAGGGTTGCGCCCTGTTCTCTGCCTATTCCCGGAGTTGTAAGGCGGTAAGAGCACATCTCAACAAGCTTTTTCTTTCCTGCAATATATCCGCCTGTAGGGGCAATTCCGCCGCCGGCGTTTTTGATAAGGGAACCTGCCATTATATCAACACCGCAGGAAAGGGGTTCTTTTTTCTCTACAAACTCGCCGTAGCAGTTGTCAAGCATTATAATTGTCTTTCTTGATTTTTTTCTTACTGCACGGCAGATTTTCTCTATGTCGGCACAGGTGAGAGTCGGGCGCAGGCTGTAGCCACGGGAACGCTGGATATAGACCATTTTCAAGTCCTCGGTAACTCTGTTTTCTATAGCTTCCAAGTCCACTGTTCCGTCCTCTTTAAGCTCAACCTCGTCATATTTAATTCCGAAATCCTTTAAAGAGCCGGGGTAATTGCCCTCAATTCCTATTGTGCTTCTTATGGTGTCGTATGGTGTTCCTGTAACGCTGAGCATTGTATCTCCCGGTCTGAGCATACCGAAAAGTGCAACCGCCAGGGTGTGAGTTCCGCAGACAAAGTTATGTCTTACCAAAGCGTCCTCAGCGTCAAAGGCATAGGCGTAAACCTTATCTAAAATATCTCTTCCTCTGTCCCCTATTCCGTAGCCTGTAGAGGCGGCAAAGTGTGATTCGCTTACTCCTGCCTCCTGAAAAGCTTTCAGCATTTTAAGCTGGTTAAATTCCTGTATTTCGTCAATTCTTGCAAATTCGTCTTTGCAAAGCTCCATAGCCTTTTTTGAGGCTTCAACAATTCTTTCATCAATATCAAAAAACGGTACTGCCATTCATTTCATCCTTTATTTTTTATTTCCGCCTTTGGAAAGGTTTTATTTTCAATTAACATTCTTCAACGGCGGGTCAAAGCTTCCAGCTATAATTCTGTTACATTCCCACCTGTGGTAACTATTTAAAAATATATTTCCTTCCACGTTCCGCAATTTATGTAACCGGCGGTATTATAAAACTTTTCGTTTTTATTTTCTTCTCTGTATAGATAAATCTTTTTCCTTTCACGGAAAAGCTGACTTGTTATATATTTAGTCATATATGTTCCGAAGCCCTTGTTTCTGTATCTCTTTCCCGTTGCCACCGCACCGATTATGGCGCAGTTTTCAGTTTCCGCAACTGTCATGGCGCAGGACACAAGGTTACCCTCGTTATCCTCTATGCCGCAGACCCTTGAGGTGTTTCTCCTCTGTTTAAAGGAGATATCAAGGCAAAAGCTTTCACAGTCCGGAAGATTGCTGTTGTCGGAAAAGTTTTCCGCAAGGAGATTGTAAACATCTTTAAGCTTCGGGCTTATTACTCTGTCGTTTTCTGCAAGCTGAGGCTTCGGGAAAATATATCTCATGATTTTTCCTGTGGTTTCCTTTTTACATTCCAAATCAAGGGAGTATTTTCCGTCCATCAGCAGACTTGTGGCTCCGGCAACTCTTATAAAAGAGGCTATTTCCTCAAGGTCCGCTTTATCAGTGAGATACAGTACAAACTGGGTCCCAAGCCTTGACAAAGCGGCAACAGCCTCTTTATTTTTATCAAGCTGAACCCAAAAATCCGCAAAGGGAATAAGCTCCCTGTAAGCGTTAAACAGGGAAACTATTCTGCAAACAAAAGGGTCGTCGCCGGGAAATTTATCAAAATAATTTTTTATATCAAAATCGTCCTCATGTATTTTTATCATACGCTTTGGGCTCCTGTTAAAAATCTTGAGATAAGCTCCTTTGTAAGCTTCAAAGAATCTTCCATATCACTTAAAGACACAAGAGAAAGTCCCGAGTGTATATATCTGCATGGAAGGGACAAAGCCAAGGTTCTCACACCGCCACGGCTTGTGTGGATTGCTCCGCTGTCGTTTCCCCCTGCAACCGCAGACTTTACCTGAGCTTTGACGCCTATATCCTTTGCGGCTTTAAAGGCTTCCTTAAACATTTCCTTGTCATAGATTGTGCTTCTGTCCATAAATGAAACCACAACGCCGTCGCCCACATGGCACACAGCTTTGCTGTCCTCACAGCCGTGTATATCGGAAGCTGTTGTGGACTCCAAAACTATGGCGTAATCCGGGTCAACAGTGTAGGCGGCGGTTTTAGCCCCACGCAATCCCACTTCCTCCTGCACCACAAAGGTAAAGGTGCAGTCGTATTCAAGCTGTGATTTTATAAGCTCAATCATTATAAAACAGCCTGCTCTGTCATCTATGGCTTTGGCTTTTAATGTTGTACCAAGGCTTACTGCGTCCTCGTTTATCTCAAAAGGTGAGTAAAAGCACACGCTGTCGCCGATACTTACATACTTTTCAGCCTCTTCACGGCTTTCGGCTCCTATATCTATATACATGTCGGAGATTTTCGGGACTGCTTCCTTCTCATCCTCAGAGCAGAGATGTATAGGCTTTACTCCTATAACTCCGTCTATGGAGTTTTCACCAACGGTTACACGCTTTCCGAAAACCACACGTCTGTCGATGCCGCCTACCTGGTCAAATTTCAGAAAACCTCTTTCCGTTATATATGTGACCATAAAACCAACCTCGTCCATATGGGCGGAAATCATAAGCTTTTTATCGGGTGTTTTAAGTCCCTTTTTAAAAACTATAAGATTTCCCATATTGTCGGTTTTTATATCATCGGCATAGTCCTTAATCTCTGAAATTATAATATTCCTTACCTTGGTTTCATCTCCGGAAATTCCTGAGCAGGTGCAAAGCTTTTTCAAAAGCTCATATCTTTCATTCATCTTTAACACCTCCGGAAATTACAAACTCCGCCAAAAGCTCTGCTGTGTATTTTACATCGTTAATGTTGATAACCTCGCAGGCTGTGTGCATATATCTCAAAGGAACCGAAACAAGTCCGCACTTTATTCCGCCCTTTGAAACACCCAGCTTATCGGCGTTTGTGCCTGTGCGCATTGTCCATACTTCCTTTTGATAAGGTATACTTTTATCCTCGCATATATTTACAAGCTTATTTGTGACCTTTTTATCAAGGGTTGAGGAATAGCAAATCATTGTGCCTTTTCCCAAAGTTCCCGGATTACAGCCCTTTAAATTATCCGGCTGTTCAGCAAAGCTTGTGTCTACTGCAACGGCTGTTGAGGCTGTTGTTTCAAATCCCCCTGTTATGGCTCCTGCGCCGTTTGTTTCCTCCCTTGAGCTGAAAAGAAACTCTACATTTCCCTGATAACCCATGTCGTTTAAAATGTGGGCGCAGCATATAAGGGCGGCAACTCCTGCACGGTTGTCAAGTCCCGGTGCAGCAATTTTATCTCCCAAAAGCTCGCAGGGCTTTGAAAAGAATGTGGCTCTGTCGCCTATTGAAACTATTTTTTCTATCTCTTTTTTGGAAAGTCCGCAGTCCACCCAGAGGTTATCCTCTTTTATGGCTCTGTCCTCTCTGCCGTCGGAAAGGTGAGGCGGTGTATTGCACACCACGCCCATAATGTTTCTCTCTCCTTTTATTATAAGGGGAGAACCCTGCATAACTCTCATGTCACAGCCGCCAACCTTGGCAAGCTTTAAAAATCCTTTTGAATCTATTGACACCACCGCAAAGCCTATTTTGTCTGTGTGGGCGTCAAGAAGCACAGAAGCTTTATTTTTATCGCCTATAAAGGCTCTCATATTCCCGTTTCTTGTTTCGATTTCAGGTCTGATATTTTCCGGAAGATTTTCCGAAATCACACTGAAAATTTCTTTTTCCTCGCCGGCTGTTCCACCGGCTGCGGTAAGCTCAAAAAGAAGCTTTTTTATAAATTCTTTATTAACCGTCATATGAAATCACATTAAAGTCCCATAACTATAGACTTAAAGTGCTTTCCCCTTTCGTCAAAATTTTTGTAAAGGTCGAAGCTGGCGCTTGCCGGTGACATTGAAACTATATCGCCGCTGACTGCAACCTCTTTTGCCTTCTGCACTGCTTCTTCCATTGTGTTTACTCTGAATATTACCGGATTGTTTTCGCTGTAGTTATCTGCATTTTTTACAGCCTCTTCTATTTTATCCGCTGTTGCTCCCAAAAGTATAAGATACTTTACCTTGTCGCAGACAACAGGGCCAAGAGGTGCATAAGGTATATGCTTGTCGTATCCTCCTGCAATTACGATAATTTTATCTTTATAGAGGGAAAGTGTTCCGGAAATTGTTCTTGTAGGGCTTGAAGCGATTGAATCGTTGTAGTACTTAACACCGTCCAATTCACGGACAAACTCCATTCTGTGCTCAACTCCGTTAAATTCCTTTGCAACCTTGTTTATTGTTTCAACATCGGCAATTCCCCACACTGCGCTGATTGCTGTCATATAATTTTCAACGTTGTGCATACCCGGGATTCTTATATCCTTTATATCCAGAACAGGTGTTATAATTCCGTTGTCGCTGTATTTTATCATATCGTTTTCAAGATAAGCTCCGTTTTCAACCTTGCTCTTTCTTGAGAACTTAACAAGCGCACCTCTTACATCCTTTGAAAAACCGTCTGTAATATCGTTGTCCTGATTTAAAACAGCTTTACAGAAGCCGTCCTGATGGAGAATTATGTTTTTCTTTGCGTCGATGTACTCCTGCATATCCTTATGTACATCAAGGTGGTTAGGCGCTAAGTTTGTCACAACGGCAATATCCGGTGATTTTCTCATTGAGATAAGCTGGAAGCTTGAAAGCTCTACCACAGCGTAATCCTCTTCGTCTATGTCGTAAATCTCAGGAAGAAGTGGATTTCCTATATTTCCTCCCAAGTGAACCTTTTTTCCGCTGGCCTTTAAAATCTCGGAAATAATGGTTGTGGTTGTTGTCTTTCCGTCTGAGCCTGTAACTGCAATTATTTTGCACGGACAGAGCTTAAAGAAAACCTCCATTTCGGATGTAACAACAACGCCCTTTCTTCTCATTTCGTTGAGTTCATCCATATAGAAACGCATACCCGGAGTTCTGAAAACTATGTCTGCGTGAATGTCTTTAAGGTAATTTTCACCCAGGCTCAGCTGTGCTCCGCATTCCCTTGCAAGCTGCGCATTTTCGCCCAGCTGTTCCTCTGTTCTCTTGTCGCAGGCGGTAACTATTGCGCCACGGTCTGCAAACATTTTAATAAGAGGGAGATTGCTTGTGCCTATTCCGCAGAAAGCAACCCTCTTGCCCTTTATATCGTTAAAAAATTTATCTGCCTGACGGTTCATAATAAAACCTCCGTATAAAAATAGTTTATTGTTAAAACCCTATCATAAAATTATACTTTTATTCTCGGTAAATATCAATGTTTTTTCAGAAAAACTTGTATTTAAAGGGGAAAAATAGTATTATTCTTTTAAAGTCACGGTTAAAGGAGAAAAACTATGCTCTACGATTGTTTGCAGATAGATAAAAATTCCTCTGTCCCTCTTTATCAGCAGATTTATAATTCCATTAAAACCGCTGTTGAACAGGGGGCATTAAGCAAGGACACAAAGCTTCCCTCAATACGAAAGCTTTCCGACTCTCTGCTTGTTTCAAAGACAACTGTTGAAAGCGCATATCACCAGCTTTGCGCCGAGGGCTATATACGAAATGTGCCACGCTCCGGCTACAGGGTAAACGCAGAAATAACAAAAACAGATGGAAATGTCTTTCAGTCCGAAAGCACAAATCCGAAACAGGAGCACAGGATTTACCGTTTTGATTTCGGCACAAAGGCGGTAGACAACAGCACCGCAAACCTTAAAGTATGGAAAAAATATGTCCGTGATATTTTAAACCGTGAATACCTTTTGAACACCTACGGAGAACCTCAGGGAGAACTGTCCCTTAGAAAGTCACTTGAAAAATACAGCTTCAGCGTAAGGGGCGTCAACTGCTCTGAAAACAATATTGTAATCGCCGCAGGCACACAGCTTCTTCTGTATATTCTCTGCGGTCTTATGGGAAAGGAGCTTAAAATCGCCATGGAAAAAGGTGCATACATTCAGGCGGAACAGGCTTTCCGTGACCTTAGACACAATATAGTTTACTGTCCTTTGGACAAACACGGCGTTATTCCGGATTTTATCAAAAGCGAAAAGCCCGATTTTCTTGTTTTAAACCCAAATTCCACCGGAAAAGACAGAAAAGCCATGCCCATTGAAAGAAGAATAAAGCTTATTAAAGCCGCAAAGGAGGTTCACTGCACAATAGTTGAGGACGACTACAACGGAGAGCTGAGATACACCACAAGACCTATTCCCGCAATGCAGAGTCTTGACTCAAATCAGGTTGTATACATGGGTTCATTTTCAAAAATTCTTCTCCCCGGCGTGCGTATAGGTTACATGGTTCTTCCCCATTTTCTTTTGGAAAAGTACAGAACCGTTTCCGCCTACTACAATCAAACCGCATCAAAAACAGAACAGTTGGCTTTAAGCAGATATATTGACGAGGGCAAGCTGGAGGCACATCTCAGAAAGGCGAGAAAACAGTACAGCCTGAAAAGCCAAAAGCTCTGTGAATGTATGAAAAGCCGTTTTAAAAACAAGCTTTTAAAATACAGAATAAACGAAACCTCTCTTACTGCCGATTTTCTTTTAAACACAAGCTTATCGGAAACCGATATTTATACCCTGCTTTTAAATCAGGATATAAACACGGTAAAACAGCGTGACGACTTCAACCTTACATTAAGCTTTTCCGGTATCGACCTTGAAAAAATTGAAGAGGCTGTAGACTGCATTTACTCGTCCCTGTTTCCCTCTTTATAATTGTTTTCATAAAAGGGACTTTTTAAAAGGTTAAGCATAACCAAAAGCTTATACAGAAGAAAATAAAAGGTGAAAAACAAAAACACCCAGAAGCTTTTAAGCTGCAAGGAGAGAAAAACCGCCGCCATTCCCAAAAGTGGATGTATTTTAAGTGACACGGAAACTATTTTAGGTTCTGCTATTTCTCTTATAATTGAAATCAAGAGCCAGCTTACAAACAGTGCGCCCGCTACAAAATAATTGCCCGTAATAAGATTTACCGCCGCCAAAGGAAGATATATAAGTCCCGGGCCCAGTATTGGGATTATATCAGCAACTCCGCTTAAAACAGCAAATAAAAATGCGTACTTTATCCCCAGAACGAAAAATATAAACAGAGTTTCCAAGAAGGTCACAAGATAAATTATCATATAGGATTTAAAAAACGATTTCATCATCCTGCCGCCCTCTCCGAAAAGAGTTCCTATTATTTTTTCGGACTTCGGAGGCAGGATATTTTTTGAGCCTTTTTTCAACTTTTCAAAATCGTGGGTAAAATGGTAGGTGGAAAGAATTGAAGCTAAAAATCCCATAAACACTATTGGTATAACGGTGAAAAGATTGGCTATATATCCGTATGCCGCCGAAGCCGCTTCCACCGCCCTGCCTGCGGAATCCATAACATTGTTCATGTTTCTTTGAAGAAACTCCGAAGTGAAAATTCCGTTATACCATTCCATAAAGCGGTCAATGTAGTTTTCTTTCTGCAAAAAATTTATTATGTCGAAAATCTCCTGCACAAGGGAAATTATCACCCAAATCAAAAGACCCACAACGGACAAAAATATAATCGCAGTTATCACCGCCGCAGAAAATCCTCCAAGAAATTTAAGCTTATTTTTCAAAAAGCGGTAAACCGGCTGCATTATCGCCGCAAAAACAAAGCCTATGAAAAAGGGCGCTGTGCAGGGAAAAGTCCAAACGAACAACAAAAACAAAACTGTATAAATGATTGTAAACTTAACAGCAGGCGCAAAACGCTCATAGAAAAAGCTGTTTTTAATCCTGTAAACAAAAGAATATCTCATTTTTTATTCACTGCTTTCCTTTTATTTCCCAATAAGTATGCCCTATTTCCTTAAAAAAATTAAAATAAATTGACAAGAGCTTAGAAATGTATTAAAATCAATTATACGAGTAAGCTGAACAGCTGCGGACAAACGCCGAAAGGCTTTGCCCGAGGAAAGTCCGGGCTCCACAGAGCAAGAATAACGGCTAACGGCCGCCGGGGGAGACCCTAGGGAAAGTGCAACAGAAAGCAACCGCCCGATCATCTTTTGATTGTCGGGTAAGGGTGGAAAGGCGAGGTAAGAGCTCACCGTGGCTGCGGAGACGCAGCTGACGTGTAAACCCTATTCGGAGCAACACCGTGGAAAGGAACATATACGTCTGCTCGGCGTGTTCCAATGGAGGTGGCGTTGAGCAGTGTCGGCAACGCACTGCCAAGATAGATGGCTGTTCACGACAAAACCCGGCTTATAGGTTTACTCGCATATTTATCGGGTAGGCAAAGAGGCTTTACGTCACTTTGTTTACCCGATAGATTTTTATACTTTTGCAAATTTTAATTTTTTATAAAGGAGAGAATACCATGAGCGCAAACCCACAGGTTACAATCACCATGGAAAACGACGACAAAATTGTTTTGGAGCTTTATCCGGAAATCGCACCAAACACAGTTAAAAACTTTTTAAGCCTTGTAAACAAGGGCTACTACAACGGACTTTGCTTCCACCGTGTTATTTACGGATTTATGATTCAGGGCGGCTGTCCGGAAGGCACCGGCATGGGCGGCCCCGGCTACACAATTAAGGGCGAATTTTCCGGCAACGGCTTTAAAAACGACCTCAACCACACAGAGGGTGTTATCTCTATGGCAAGAGCTATGAACCCTGATTCAGCCGGTTCTCAGTTCTTTATCATGCACAAAAACGCTCCTCATCTTGACGGAAGCTATGCCGCTTTCGGTAAAGTAATCGAGGGTATGGACGTTGTAAACGCCATCGCAGAGTGCGACACAGACTTCCGTGACAAGCCTTTAGACCCACAGGTTATGAAAACTGTTACAGCTGAAACCTTTGGTGCAGAGTACGGCGAGCCTGAAAAAGTTTGATATTGATTTTATATAAATAATAAAACAAGAGGTGACAAAATTGGAAAAGAAAACTTACAAGGATTTCGACAACTATTTAAAAAGATATCCTGACAAAAACGGTTACTTCGGCGAGTACGGCGGACAGTTCCTGCCACCTGAGCTTATCCCTGCTTTCAAGGAAATCGACGACGCATACGAGGAAATCTGCCACAGCTCCCAGTTTATCAGCGAGCTGAGAAGAATAAGAAAAGAGTTCCAGGGCAGACCTACTCCTGTTTACCACTGCGAAAGACTTTCCAGAATGCTTGGAAAGGTTCAGATTTACCTCAAGCGTGAGGATTTGAACCACACAGGCGCTCACAAGCTCAACCACTGCATGGGCGAAGGACTTCTTGCAAAGTACATGGGCAAAAAGAAAATCATCGCTGAAACAGGCGCAGGTCAGCACGGTGTTGCCCTTGCCACTGCCGCCGCATATTTCGGACTTGAGTGCGACATTTACATGGGCGAAGTTGACATCGCAAAACAACACCCAAATGTTATCAGAATGAAAATGCTTGGTGCAAGGGTTATTCCTGTTACTCACGGACTTAAAACCCTTAAAGAAGCTGTTGACGCCGCTTTTGAGGCATATCTCAGAGAGTACAAGGACGCTATCTACTGCATCGGTTCAGTTGTTGGCCCTCACCCATTCCCGAAAATCGTAAGAGATTTCCAGTCTGTTGTTGGATTTGAGGCAAGAGAGCAGTTCCTTGAAATGACAGGAATTCTTCCTGACGCAGTTACCGCCTGTGTCGGCGGCGGTTCCAACTCTATGGGCATGTTCGCAGGATTTTTAAGCGACCCTGTTGACATTTACGGTGTTGAGCCTTTGGGACGAGGCAGTGCAATCGGCGACCACGCCGCAAGCATCACCTACGGCAAAAAGGGTATTCTTCACGGCTTTGAAAGCTATCTTCTCCAGGACGAAAAAGGCGAGCCTCTTCCTGTTTACTCTATTGCCAGCGGACTTGACTATCCGTCAGTAGGCCCTGAACACGCATATCTCCACGACTGCGGCAGAGTAAACTATGTATCAGTTGACGACGAAGAAGCAATGAAAGCATTCTTCATGCTCAGCCGTTACGAGGGTATCATTCCTGCAATCGAAAGCTCTCATGCTCTCGCTTACGCAATGAGATACGCAAAGGAACACGACACAGGTTCAATCCTCGTATGCCTTTCCGGCCGTGGCGACAAGGACATCGACTACGTCTACGAAAAATACGGCACCGGCGAATGTTTTATTTCCGACCTGCAAAAGTCTGACAAATAAATTAGCACCTGCACAGGTCGGGCGAGACCTTTTGCTTAGTCTTTAGAATGGTTCGCTCTCATCCGACTTATTTATTTCCGGATTGTAAGAGTTTGGATTGGAAATAAAATTCATTTCAAGACGTGAGAGACCTTCTGCTTAATCTTTGGAATGGTTCTCTTACATTTAACTTTTTTATTTCCGCTTTACTAATTTTAGTTTGGAAATAAACACTATTTCAATAAATATAAAAACAACCGTGGTTCTTTAAATTTTGAACCACGGTTATTTTTTATATAACTAAATTCCTCTATCAAATTCTAATACAACTTAATATGACAATGATTTCAACAAATCGTGCTTGATATCCCAGAGCTTCTGAGAAAGGTCCACATAATACTCATGTGGGTTTTCAAATCTTGTAACCTCATCCCAGAGGGTTTCAAGCTGTTGTTTACAGTATTCTCTGATATGTTCAAGACCCGGCATCTTTACGCACAGTTTTCCGTCCTTAAAATACTGAACTCTCAGTTCTCTTGCATAGAAGTTTGTTATTGTCTTTCTCTTCCATGTTGCGTTAGGGTCGAATATCTCATATGGCTTACTGTCGTCAATTTTTTCGTCAAAGAGAGTCAGCACATCGCCCAGCGCTTTTCCTGTTTCTCTGTCATAAAGTCTCCAAAGGTTTTTACGGCATGGGTTTGTTATCTTCTCAACATTTTCGCTTATCTTAATTTTCGGAGTTACTGTTCCGTCTGGATTTTCAATAGCCGCAAGCTTATAAACACCGCCGAACACCGGTTCTGATGATGAGGTTATAAGTCTTTCGCCTACTCCGAACAAGTCAACCTTTGCCCCCTGCAAAAGCATATCCCTTATTATATATTCATCAAGAGAGTTGGAAGCGCAGATTTTACAATCCGGATATCCCGCCTCGTCCAGCATTTTTCTTGCTTTCTTTGAAAGGTAGGTTATATCTCCGCTGTCTATTCTTATTCCCGAAGGTCTTAATCCCTGAGGCTTCAATATTCTGTCAAATGTGCTTATTGCATGTGGTACACCTGACTTTAATGTATTATAGGTATCTACAAGCAATGTACAGTTTGTTGGGTACTGTCTTGCATATGCGTCAAAAGCCTCCTGCTCTGACGGGAACATCTGTATCCAGCTATGTGCCATTGTTCCCAGTGCAGGGATGCCGAAATCTCTGTCTGCGCAGGTACATGCTGTGCCGATAGCTCCGCCGATATATGCGGCTCTTGCTCCGTAAATAGCGCCGTCGTAGCTTTGGGCACGGCGTGAACCGAACTCCATTACCGCTCTTTCCCCTGCGGCTCTCACAATTCTGTTTGTCTTTGTGGCAATAAGGGTTTGGTGGTTTATTGAAAGCAAAATCATGGTTTCAACAAACTGCGCCTGAATAACAGGTCCTCTCACTGTTACAATAGGCTCACCGGGGAAAATCGGTGTTCCTTCGGGAACTGCCCACACATCGCATTTGAACTCAAAGTCACGGAGATATTTAATAAAATCCTCTGAAAACATCTTTTTGCTTCTCAGATATTCTATGTCCTCATCGTCAAATTTCAGGTTTTTCAGATACTCAACCACCTGTTCAACGCCTGCCATTATAGCAAAGCCGCCCTTGTCTGGATTTTTTCTGTAAAACATATCAAAATAGGCTATTCTGTCACCTATTCCGTTGTTAAAATATCCATTTGCCATTGTCAGCTCGTAAAAGTCTGTAAGCAATGTTAAATTTCTCTGTTTATCAAGATTATACACTTAATTCGTCTCCTTTTAAAAAACTATATCCTTCGGAACTTCTATTCCGTTTGTTTTCATATTATAAAAAGCAAACAGGTTTGAAATATCTCCGCCGTGTGAACCTCCGTCGTAGGTTTCGCAAAGGCTTTGAATTACAACCACCCTTTTATTGAGATTTCTTCTGTTGAAATCTGTTTTAAGGCTTAAAGCAAACTGCAAAACACAAAGGTCGGTACAGCATCCGCATATGATAAAGTTTTCAATATTATTATGGTTTTCAAGCCATTTTTGAAACTCCGGCTCGATAAATCCGTTGGTGGAATTTTTCTTTATCTCTGTACCCACAAAATATTTCCGGATTTCTGAGGTAATCTTTTCTTCCTGTGTTTCGCAGATACAGTGGGGCGGATAGGAAGCAAACTCCTGACAG
>ULUX01026080.1_pt1 | contig 23790 bp, 16 predicted proteins | sample 1958961 | NCBI WGS metagenome assembly ULUX01 (sample SAMEA4835773, study PRJEB28245) | human gut metagenome | biome: gut microbiome; material: fecal sample | place: Denmark | collected 2008 | reverse complement strand
TTTTGAGATTCAAAATTCCGCAACGATGACCTTAGTTCAAACTGCTCCAATGCGGCACCGGCAGAAATCAGGGATTCTGTAGTGTTGCCGTTGGCAGACAGGTTCACCACGAAGGCGACAATCAAAGGTCCCTTGAAGGCTTTGCTGGCGGCGCGTTCCTGTTTTTCTTCATCGGAGCCCTGCATGGCGGCTGCGCCGCGAAAGTGTTCGGCTAGTTTGTCGCGCTTGATCTCAGGGATGACGACGAAGCGGCAGGGAAAATCGTCGCCATGCACCGGGGCGCGCAGGGCGGCGCGGGCAGCGGTCTCGATCTGATCTTTCGTCGGAAACGGCAGCGTCAGATACTTGGGCTTGAGACTGCGGCGGGTGAGAAGAGCATTCAAAAGTTCGTTGGCCATGTCCGGTCCTCTAAAAGTTGTCCTTTGGATTCTAGAACCAACGACCGGTAACAAAGCACACTGTGGGAACTGTTCGGTTTTGCACAGAATTCTCCCCGCGGGAAACGGATCCAGCGGGGAGGAGGTCTGTGGTTTCTCTGGATCAGAAAGTGATGTTGATACCTGCGTTGATCTGCCAGCTGCTGTTGTAAATGCCTCCGAAGATGTGTTTCGTGTCGAGCCACAGCTTGGAGTTGTTGGACAGCATCAGATTCGTGCCGATACCGACGTCATACCAGGTGTCTGAGCCGGAAGACTCGTCAGAGTACGGCATTGAGGCGCCGATGGCGTAGATATTGGAGTCGCCATCGAATTCGTGCATGACGTCAGCAAGCAGATACACAGTGTTCTTCTGATTTTCCGCTACGGAGTCGAAGCTGTAGCCGGCGCGGAAGCCCAGTCGGCCGATGATGCTGTTCATGTTGTCGATGTCAGCTTCAATGCCGCTGTTAGACGTGAAGCTGGCATCTTCAATATGAACGATCTGCAATTGGGCCTGAGGCTCGATGAATACATTGCTCTTGAACTCGTATTTGTAGCCGAATTCGGCACCGATGCCGTAGTAGGTTTGCCAGAAATCGGCTCCGATATTGGCTCCGTTGCTATTTTGAGCACCGTAGTCGTTACCGATTCGGCCTATCTTTGCTGTGAAGTCAGCGTAGCCTCCGCAGTCGGCCAGAAGCGTGTAATAGAAGTTCAGTCCGTAGCGTTCGTTGTCGCCGCTGCCAGTGAAACCGAGCAGATCGGTATTGGCTTGTGTGTAGTCAAAGGCGACACCAACGATCTTGCGGCTACCGGACGTTGAAACATCTCTGTCGAAGCCGATCTGGAACATGTTTTTGTCCATATCGAAGGCATTATCAAATCCGATATTGGAGAAACGGTAGCGAACCCAAAGACCGTCCGAAGTTCCGTTGGCATACCGAGCCTCACCGCGTCGTTCATGAAAGCGATCCAAATCTGTGGCAAGAGAGTAAGAGACAAGCGTCGCATCCTTGAGGAGGGTGACGTTTTCATTGGTTTTGCCGAGGGACTTGGTCAGGTACCAATACGTCAGCGAGTCTTCTTCGGACCACTCTTTCATGGTTTCGAAGTTGAACGTGTAAAGTTCAGACGCGCTGTTGAATTCGCCGTCTGCATTCGTTGAGAACGTGGTTTCACCGTTTTCGACGCTGGCAAAGTAAAGCTTGTCTCCGATGTTCATATCCTCGAGATGGGCTTTGCTCTGATCGAAAACGATATTTTGGACAGAGCCATCTTGTACAGTACCGATTTCGATGAAGTCACTGGTTCCGTCCTTGGCGTACATTTTTTGCCCTTGATTCGATTGCCAGTCAAGATCAATGACAAATGTTCCGCCTGTGCCGTTGAGATTGGCAATGTCGACCGAGCAGTGGCGAGCGTCTGCATCGCGATAGTCGGCCAGAACATAGTTTTTGTCTTGAGAGGGATCGTTTTCGTCTTTGGAGGGGATCAGCGTATTGCGATACGTTTCCCAAGCTACATCATCGGCCAAAATAACAACGCCCTTGTTGAGCGTGAGGTGATCTAGGCGACCGTCTTGTCCACCGCTTCCGGCATTAAAGATCCACTTGGCACCGTCGGATAAAGTAATGTCGACGATTTGGTTCTCACCCTGACCGATGGCATCACCGTACCAAAACGAGTCTTGACCAGAAAACTCGATGGAAATGGTGTTGTGGGCATCAACACCATAGATCAGTTGCCATATCGAACGTTGTACATCGAGCGATCCGATAATTTGAACAGGACCCTTGACGTTTCGGATTTGGACTGTGTTAGTGACGTCTGAGGCACTTGTAGTGGGTTGTTTGGCCGATATTGCGGTTGAAGGATTAAAGATTTCTGCACCACCGATTGACGCAATGTAAACCGATTCTGCACCGTCAAAGGACACAGTTGCTCCGTCTTTTGCGTAGAATCCTCCATTGTTGCTTAGTCTCTCGTGTTGAGTGGTGTTGACAATGTGAACGTTCTTTGTGACGGTGAGATGCCCCCCAACTTTTACGATACCTTCGGTTGTGTCTTGTCCATCTCTAAGGTTGGGGGTGCCGTATGCTTGAATGAAGATGGACTCATAGGTTTTGTCGTCCTTAACATCTCCGTAGGCGTTGCCATTTGAGCCGTCTACTACTCCGTTAAAGTAGATGTTTTCTGCCGAGGCGGAAGCGCTCAAAACAGCAATGAGCCCCGAAACAACCAGCTTGTTTATGATAGTTCGGTTATGAGCGATGGGGGGGTGAAAAGCATAGATTTAAACATATAAAAAAACAGGTAAAAAGGTTACGCAGGTCCGATTCTAAAGGAGCCATGTGTCAGACACCACCCTAGGGGAAAATGTCTATAAGGACAGGCTTGCTGGATTATTTTGGTTTCTAAAAGACAAGTCCTAGCGTGAACATTGAGGAAAATTAAGAATGGATACTTTCAGAACTGTTGGTCAAACAGGAAGTTCGTCCACAGCTTGATCTTCAATTGCGTTGTTCCCAACAGTTGGCGCAAGTAGTCGGAGTGTCGCACTGTGTTCCTTGGAGCCAGCCACGTAGTAGGTGCAGCCTTTCTCCTGCAAGACCACATCATTGAGCAACCCCAAGCTCTGCAATCGAGCACGCGTCACGAGCGCCACAGGTTTGCCCGGTTCCAACAGTTCCACTTCGGGCCCCATGATTTCCGAGATTGCTTCGGAAAGAAACGGGTAGTGCGTACAGCCGAGCACGAGTTTGTCCGCACCTGCATCTTTGATGGGTGTCAGGAATTTGAGAAGAAGTTCTCGCGTGGTTTCGCTGTTGAAGTCTCCGCGCTCCACGCACTCCATCAATCCGGGAGCGGCCACGGTCACCACTTTGACGTTGCCCGCAAAGCGCCTTAAGAGTGACAGATAGCGCGCGCTTTCCGCGGTTCTGCGGGTGGCGATGACGCCTATGACGCCGGTTCGGGTTTGAGCGGCGGCAGGCTTGACCGCTGGTTCGATTCCGATGATCGGAATCGATAACTCCTTGCGCAAAATGTCGGCGGCTGCGGCCGTTGCCGTGTTGCAGGCCAGCACCACTGCCTTGGCCGGCTTTCGTAGAAGAAAATGCACGATGGCACGCGTGCGCTCCACGATGAAACTTTCGGGTTTGTCGCCCCAAGGCGTGTGAGCACAGTCGGCGCAGTAGAGGAACTGCTCGTTGGGCAGTTCCTCACGCAGCGCTTTCAGAACGGAAAGCCCGCCCAAGCCGGAGTCGAGAACACCGATCGGATCGCGTGCCGCAGGCATGACGGGTTACGGTTTGGTCTTGTCGGCTGCGGCGCGGCCGAGACGGTCATTGACGGCAGCCCATGCGGGATCCGAGGGCGGAGCCTGCACCAGGATTTTCTTGGCGCCGCATGCGTCCAGATCGTGCATGGCTGCATAGAGAACGTGTGCGTAACCGGCGACATCACCGGGCGCCACGATGCAGCGGCGAGCCTTGGTCTGCACTCTCTGCGCAAGTTCGCTTTGGCCGCACATCAAAAAGGCGGTTTCTTCGAGAGCAATGTCTTCGAGGTGCGCTTCCAGTTCTTCCGTGGGCACGATTTGCAGCTTTGTCTGCGGCGCATAGTGACTCTTGAGTCGCCCGGAGACGCGCGGTGCGTTTTCTCCGGCATCGAGTACCTCAAAACCGAGCTTTTCGGAGAGCATGGCGGCGGTCACGGCGCCGTGACGCAAAATGGTGGGCCTTTCCGAGGTGAGGTTCACAATGGTCGACTCCACGCCGACTTCGCATTCGCCGCCGTCGAGAATCATGTCGAGCTTGCCTGCGGGCTTAACGCCCAGATCATCAGCCACGTGCTTGGCGTTGGTCGGAGAAATGCGGCCGAACGTGTTGGCCGAAGGCGCCGTCACGGCCTTGTGTGTGGTGCCGGCAAAGCGCTTCAAAAGCGCACGCATCACCGGGTGAGAAGGGCAGCGGATAGCCACGGTGTCCTGACCGCCGGTGACGGCGTCGTTGACACGATCGCTCTTTTTGAAGACCAGCGTCAGAGGCCCCGGCCAGAATGCATCCGTGAGCGTCTTGGTGCACTCGGGAATTTCCGAGATCCAGGCTGACAGTGCTTCAAAGCCCGTCACGTGCACAATCAAAGGATGATCGGCAGGGCGGCCTTTGGCCGTAAAGGTGCTGCGCACGGCCGTCGGGTTGTCGGCGTCTGCCGCCAGTCCGTAGACGGTTTCCGTCGGGACGGCAACGAGACCTCCCGCAGCAAGCACCTGCGCCGCTTTTTCGATGTCTTGCAGCGTTTTGTCAGAAAGCGTGGTTTCCGTGGCCATTTCGCGTCTTCTCCGTTACAGAGGTTCGGGAAGACCCAGAACCGAAGCGGCACGCTTGGCGCGCGAAAGTGCTTCTTCCTGTGTGGCACCGAGCACCGTTACGTGGCCCATCTTGCGGGCGCGGCGAGCTTCGGCCTTGCCGTAGAGATGCAGCTTGACGCCTTCGATTTTGAGAAGTTCTGCCCAGTTGGGTTCGCGGTGATTGTCGTTTTCGTCAAACCACAGGTCGCCCAGCAGGTTGAGCATCACACCGTGGCACAGCGCTGACGTGTCGCCCAAGGGCAGACCGGCCATGGCGCGAACCTGCTGCTCGAACTGGCTGGTGACGGCCGCTTCGATCGTGACGTGACCGGAATTGTGCGGACGCGGAGCCATTTCGTTGGCCGAGACCGAACCGTCGGTGAGGACGAAGAATTCAATGCACAAAACGCCCTTGTACTGAAGCGTTTCGGCAATACGTGCGGCGTAGTCGCGCACCTTTTGGCTCACCTCGTCGGTTACTCGGGCCGGGAAAACGGTTGTGGCGAGAATGCCGTTGCGGTGCACGTTTTCAAACAAGGGGAATGTGACGGTCTCACCGGTGAGCGAACGCACGACGATCACCGAGACTTCTTTTGCAAGCGAAAGCTTCTTTTCGAGGATGCACACGCGGTTGCCGAGTTCGGCAAAGGCAGCCTTGGTTTCGGCGATGTTGTTGACGCTTCTCTGGCCTTTGCCGTCGTAGCCCATGCGGGCGGTCTTCAGAATTGCCGGGAAAAGCGATGCGTCCAGGGAGTCCGCATCGTCGGCCGACAACAGCGCGGCGTGGGGTGCCACGGGGACGCCCGCAACGCTTTGCAAGAAGGTCTTTTCATCGATGCGATCCTGGGCGATTGCCACGGCGTGCGAGGCCGGAGCCGTGACGCAGGCGCCGTCGGCTGCCAAGGCGCTCAGCACTTCGGCAGGCACGTTTTCAAACTCGGTGGTGACGGCCGCCGTCGTTTGACGCAGCTCTTCGATGGCCTTCTTGTCGGTGTAGGCGGCGTCAATGTGATAGGCACTCACCTCCGAAGCGGGGCATTCGCCCTTTTCGAGCACTTTGACTTTGTAGCCCATGCTTGCGGCAGCTTGCGCAAACATGCGGCCGAGCTGGCCGCCGCCGAGAAGACCGAGAACGGAGCCGGGGGGAAGAGGGAAATTGGCTTGCATACAAACGATGGCAGTGGAAAGTGTTTGATTAGAGAGCGGGCAAAGTCATGTTGCGGGCTTTTTCGTTCTGTGCCTTACGGAAGGCCTGCAGCTTGGCGTAAAGCGCCTCATCGGTGACCGCAAGGATGCTCACGGCGTAGAGTGCGGCATTGGCGGCGCCGGCTTCACCGATTGCAAATGTTGCCACGGGAACACCCTTGGGCATCTGAACGATCGAAAGAAGGCTGTCTTCGCCGCGCAGGTACTTGGAAGGAACGGGAACGCCCAGAACGGGAACGACGCACTTGGCGGCAATCATGCCCGGAAGGTGAGCAGCTCCGCCCGCACCGGCGATGATGCACTTGATGCCGCGTTCCTTGGCGGTTTCGGCGTATTCGAACATCTCGTCGGGCATGCGGTGGGCGCTCACGACGCGGGCTTCATAGGCAACGCCCATGTCCTTGAGAACGAGAGCGGCATTCTGCATCACGGCCCAGTCGGAGTCCGAGCCCATCACGATGCCCACAACGGGCTTTTGCGCAGTGTTTTCAGTCATGACAAAAATTCTTTCGAGATCAATAAAGCAAAGGTGCGCTCAGGCTTTGGCAAGCCCGGGCGCACGATCAAAGACGGTTAAAAAATCCGGATATCGAAATTATTCAACATCTTTACCGGAGAGCTTCACCAGCGCTTCGCGGTACTTGGCAGCCGTCTTTTCGATGATTTCAGCGGGCGGCACCGGAGCGGGCGGCGTCTTGTCCCACGTTTGAGTTTCAAGCCAGTCGCGGATGAACTGCTTGTCGTAAGAGGGAGGCGACATGCCGACTTCGTAGCTTTCGGCCGGCCAGAAGCGCGAGCTGTCGGGCGTGAGGACTTCGTCCATGAGGCACACCTGACCGTTTTCGTCCAGACCGAATTCGAACTTCGTGTCGGCAATGATGATGCCCTTCGTGGCGGCGAAGTCGGCGGCCTTCTTGTAGAGCGAGATCGTGAGATCGCGCAACTGCGTGGCAATCGATTCGCCGTAGAGCTCGACGACCTTTTCAAAGCTGATGTTTTCGTCGTGAGTGCCCACTTCGGCCTTGGCTGCCGGCGTGAAGATCGGTTCGGGCAGCTTTTCGGCCTGCTTGAGACCTTCGGGCAGTTTGATGCCGCACACGCAACCGGTGGCCTGGTAATCCTTCCAGCCGCCGCCGATGATGTAGCCGCGGGCAACGCATTCGATGAGGATGGGCTTTAAGCGCTTGACGACCATGGCACGGCCGCGGACCTGTTCGCGCTCATCTTCGGCAACGACCGTTTCGGGATCGATGCCGGTGAGCTGCGTGGGCATGCCTTCGGCGAGTTTTTCAAACCAGAAGTTGGTCAAAGCCGTGAGCACCTTGCCCTTCTTGGGAATCGGTACGGAAAGGATGACGTCAAAGGCGCTGATGCGGTCGGTGGCGATCATCAAGAGCTTGTCTTCGCCGACGGCATAGCACTCACGCACTTTGCCGCGGTAAACCAGAGGAAGGCTCTTGATGGAGGTCTGCATGATATCGGGCATGTCCGATTGTCTCCGTCAAGGAAAATGAAAATCGACGCACGGTGATCGCGAGCTTGAAGTCGCATCCAAGCCCGTGGAATGAACCGCACTGTAGCCGCTTAATTTTAAGCGCAAAGCGCTCTTCTCGCTTACACAAAAGTGCGCATTCGCTCAGTTTTTCTTTTTTTCAGGAAAAAGCTTCGAAATTCCTTTGACAAGACTGCCGACCAAAACGGCCGAAATCAGTGTGCCTTCGCGGATGCCGACAACTTCATTCAAAACGAAAAAGCCCAAAACGGCGGCCGACAAAACGAGAAAGCAGTCGAAAAACACCTTGATGCTTCCGAAGGCTTTCCGAGTCACCACAGAAATGGCGAGCACTGCGCCTTCGCCCGGCTGAACCAAAGTTTTAGACCTCACTTGAAGAAAGATGCCGGCCGCAAGCCATACATTTCCGATCAAACTCATGCAAAGTCCCGTAAACCAGGTCGTCGGAGCAAAAGGCTTGACGAGAGCCATGCTGAGGTCGATGAAAGCGCCGAAAACCAGCACGGCTGGAATTTGCAGGATATTCCATTTGGGCATGGACTTGCCCAACAGCAGCACCTCTGTTACGTAAAAGACGAGGTTGATCAGAAACGTGGTTGTTCCGAAAGAAAGACCGGTAATGGCTGTCAGTGTCCAAGGCACCGAACTTATCGGTGTTGTGCCTAAACCGGAAAGCGTGGTGAGCGCGATGCCGATAGAGGCTGCTGCGGTGCCGATCAACAGCATGCCGATGCGAAACGGCAGATGTTGACGATTGGTTTGTAGGGATGTGTTTGTGTCAGTTGTATCTGGTTTGTTCGTAGTCAAAATTCGCTGCTCCAAGTGCGTTGGCATTGTACGCTTGAGCCGGGCTTTCTCGATATGTATATTAGTAATTTCAGATTGACTCAATTGATTCCGACAAAATAATGGTGTCGGTGTCCGACACGAAGGAGAATTCGATGTACGAGAATTTCTTTGCCCGCAAAGAAGAACTCAAAGAGTTCCGTGCGTTCTTCCGAGACGATGAGTCGAATCTGGCTCTGCTTTACGGTCGAAAAGGCGTGGGCAAGAGCGCGTTGTTGAGCCGTGCGCTTTTGGTTGAACACTGCCATTACGTCTATTTGGTCTGTAGCCAAACAAACGAGCAGACGCATCTTGACCAGCTTCGCTCCTTGGGAGCGCAGGCTCTGAAACAGCCGACGCTGGAGGCTGATCGTTTGGAGGATGTGCTCGATACTTTGGCCGAACATGCACAGAACATACAGATGGTCGTTGTGCTGGGTGAATATCCGCGCTTGCGTGAGGTGGTACCGGAATGTGACAAGCGCCTTCAGGAGCTTGTCGATCGTTGGAGAGGTCAATCGAAATTCAAGCTCGTGTTGACCGGCTCGAACATGTCCGTCATGAAGGACCTGACAAAGCCCATGAGTCCGTTTTACGGCCGTTTCTCTTTGATCATGAAGCTTGAGCCGCTCAACTATCAGGAAGCGGCTGAGTTTTACCAGGATATGCGGTTGGAGGACAAGCTACGGCTCTTTAGCGTTTTCGGCGGCATGCCGGCGTATATCCGCATGATTGATCCGAAACAAAGTGCCGAGGAAAACATCCAAAGCCTCCTGATCTCGCAAGCAAGCGTCATTGACAACGAAGTAACGTTAATGTTGAGTTCGGAATTCTCAAAGCTCAACAATGTCAATCTGGTATTGACGGCGCTGGCCAAAGGCATCGGACAGTTCACGGACATTCTGGAAGCGACAAAGATTGCCAAGAGTCCGACGCTTGCCGACTGTTTGGCGCGCTTGACGGCCATGGGACTGGTTGTCAAAGATGCGCCGATCAACGACGAACGAAACAAACGGCGCGTGATCTACCGTATCGCCGATCCGATGACGGCCTTCTACTACCGCTTCGTATTTCCCAAGAAGTCTTTGCTGCAGATCTACCATTACCGGAATTTCTTCGAGGATTTTGTCAAGGACGAGTTTGAGAACGAATATATGCCGCTTGCTTTGGAAGAGGTCGTCCGCCAGTTCCTGACGCTTCGCAACAAGGCTGGCCTCATCGATCCTCCGCTTACCCGCATGGGCCGCTACGTCTACCAACTGCCCAGCATGCGTCGGCCGCGAGAAATTCGGTTTGTGACCGAGGATCAAAACGGTTATTGCTACTGCGATCTGTCGTTCAAGCCGAAGGAAATGAAGGTTGAGAGCGTTGTTCGCACTATCGAGCAAGTGAAAGCATCGCCTTTGGATGCACGACGTTTCGTGTTCTTTGTTCGGAAACGAGAATATTGGTACGACTACCGATTGGATGAGGTGTCTGTTGAGCAACACACCGTTCACGAGTTCTACACAAAGATGCAGTGACCGAACCTCAATCTGACGAATTGCATAAAACCTTGTAGGAGAAATTGAATAAAGACTTTGGGCTAAATCAGGCCTTTGGCAATTAACTTGTCAGGCGACCAATTCCTTGATTGCGGCATTCTTTATCTTCGATACAGTAAGAAAACTTGGCCCGGAAAGCCAGATAAAACAACGATTCGGAGCCTTCCTCGGGGCCGAAAAAAAAAGCTTTCCAGTGCCGGAACAAAAAACTCGAACAAAAGGGAGAACTCCATGGCTAGTTCGCAAGCCGTGCGGCAGGAGGCTGCCGCAAAAGGCCTGTATCGTCCGGATGCCGAGCACGACGCCTGCGGTGTCGGCTTTGTGGCCAATATCAAGGGACATGTATCGCACAAGATCATTGAAGATGCTTTGCTCATCCTTCACAACCTTGATCATCGCGGCGCCGTCGGTGCCGATCCCCTGTGCGGTGACGGTGCGGGCATACTGATTCAGATTCCGGATGCGTTTTATCGTGAAGAAATGGCAGCGCTCGGAGTCAAACTCCCGGCGCCCGGCGACTATGGCGTCGGCATGATTTTTCTGCCGAGGGAGCCCGCCTCCCGTCAAGCCTGCGAGCAGGAGCTCGAACGCATGGTCAAAAAGGAAGGCCAGGTGGTGCTCGGCTGGCGTGACGTGCCCGTGGATCAAACGATGGAAATGAGCCCGACGGTGCGGGCCTCCGAACCCGTCATTCGTCAGATTTTTATCGGTCGCGGCCCCGACGTGATGGTTCAGGATGCTCTCGAGCGCAAGCTTTATGTGATTCGCAAGAGTGCTTCGCATCGAATCCAGTCACTGAAACTCAAACACGGCGGCGAGTATTTCGTACCCTCGATGAGTACGCGCACCGTGGTCTACAAAGGTTTGCTTTTGGCCGATCAGGTCGGACGCTACTACAGGGATTTGCAAAACCCTGCCTGCAAGAGTGCCGTTGCCGTCGTGCATCAGCGCTTTTCCACCAATACGTTTCCGGCCTGGGCCTTGGCTCATCCGTATCGCTACATCGCACACAACGGCGAGATCAATACCGTCAAGGGAAATTACAACTGGATTCGCGCTCGGGAAAACGTCTGGAAGTCGGCCGTTTTGGGAGACGACGTCAAAAAGCTCGTGCCGCTCATCTATGAAGGACAATCCGATACGGCCAGCTTGGACAATGCTGTTGAGCTGCTCGTAATGGCGGGCTATTCGCTGCCGCAGGCCATGATGATGCTGGTGCCGGAGGCGTGGGAACGCTCCGAGACGATGGATGCCGATCGGCAGGCGTTCTACGCCTACCATGCTCCGATGATGGAAGCCTGGGACGGGCCGGCGGCGTTGGTCTTTACGAACGGCGTACAGATCGGTGCCATGCTCGATCGCAACGGTCTGCGGCCGGCGCGCTACATCGAAACGGAAGACGACACGGTGGTGTTGGCCTCTGAAGTGGGCGTATTGCCCATTCCGGAAGGACGCGTCCGCCGCAAATGGCGCATTGAGCCGGGCAAAATGCTCTTTATCGATACGGTGCAGGGCCGCATCATTTCCGACGAAGAAATCAAGAATCAGGTGGCGCTCGACAAGCCTTATCGTGAGTGGGTGGAGCGACTCAATCTGCGTTTGGCTGATCTCAGCGCCGATGAAGAGTCAACCGCTCAAGCGCCGATGGCCGACGACCGATTGGCAGAGCTGCAGCGCGTATTCGGGATGACTCAGGAAGACGTAGACGTCGTTCTGATGCCGATGGCAACCAAGGGAATGGAGCCTACCGGGTCTATGGGAAACGACGCGGCTCTTCCGGTTCTTTCTCAAAAAACGCAGTCGTTTTTTGCCTACTTCAAACAGCTTTTTGCGCAGGTCACCAATCCGCCGATCGACCCGATCCGAGAAGAGTTGGTGACAAGCCTCATGAGCTTCATCGGCCCCAAGCCCAATCTCCTGGATGTCAACAACGTCAACCCGCCGCGGCGGATCGAAATTTTTCAGCCGGTGCTTGTTGAAAACGATATGGCCAAGCTGCGCACGATTGACGAGCACACGGCAGGAAAATTCCGCAGCTTCGAGATTGACATCACCTACCCGGCCGCCTGGGGCGACAGCGGCGTGGAGGCGCATCTGGCAAGTCTCTGCGCGCAGGCGGTCGATGCGATCGGCGAGGGCTACAACATCCTTATTCTGAGCGACGAAAACGTGAGCCGTGAGCGCGTGGCCGTTCCGGTTCTTCTGGCTTTAAGCGCGCTGCATCAGCATCTCATCCGGGAAGGATTGCGCACCAATACGGGGCTGATCGTGCACTCGGGGGCGGTTTTCGAGACGCATGACTTTGCGCTGCTTTTGGGGTACGGCGCCGAAGCTGTGCATCCGTATCTGAGTTTGGCACTGATCCGTAAGGCGGCTCCCTTGGCAGGGCTTTCGCCTGAAGATGCGGTGTCGCATTACGTCAAGGCCGTCGGCAAGGGACTAACCAAAGTAATGGCCAAGATGGGCATCTGCACGGTCATGAGCTACCGCGGAGCCCGCATCTTTGAAGCTGTCGGCCTTAACAGCGAGTTTGTGGACCGTTATTTTCACGGCACACCGTCCAAAATCGAAGGTTTGGGGCTGTTTGACGTCATGCGGGAGGCGGTTAAACGGCACGACGCAGCCTACGCCAAACGCATGCCGATCAAGGCGCAATTGGATTCAGGCGGCCAATATGCTTGGCGTGCTGACGGCGAAGAGCATATGTGGACGCCCGAGGCGATCGTCAAGCTGCAGAGAGCGTCTCGCCAGAAGAACTATCAGACCTACAAGGAGTACGCATCAATCATCAACGATCAGAGCCGTCGGCAGATGACGCTGCGCGGTTTGTTGCGTTTTAAGACGGAAAACTGCACACCGGTTCCGATTGATGAGGTGGAGCCCGCCAAGGACATCGTCAAGCGTTTTGCGACGGGCGCGATGAGCATGGGCTCCATTTCTGCGGAGGCTCATGCGACGCTTGCCGTTGCCATGAACCGCATCGGCGGCAAGAGCAACACAGGCGAAGGCGGTGAAGATCCGAAACGCTATGAGGCCGAACTCAAGGCGGGACACTCCGTTGTCAAAAAAGGCATGACGGTTGCCGACGTTCTCGGACACGACCGCATTGTGGCCGACATCGAGCTCGAAGACGGTGACAGTCTGCGCTCACGCATCAAGCAGGTGGCAAGCGGTCGCTTCGGCGTGACTGAGCAATATCTGGCAAGTGCCGATCAGATTCAGATCAAGATGGCTCAAGGCGCCAAACCCGGTGAAGGAGGACAACTTCCCGGGCACAAGGTGACCGAATACATTGCCGAATTGCGCTATTCGGTGCCCGGCGTGGGATTGATTTCTCCGCCGCCGCACCACGACATCTATTCGATCGAAGATCTGGCGCAGCTCATCCATGACCTCAAGTGCGCCAACGGCAAGGCCGACATTTCGGTCAAGCTCGTGAGCGAAACGGGTGTGGGAACGGTGGCCGCAGGCGTTGCCAAAGCCAAGGCCGACCATATTGTCATTGCCGGACACGACGGCGGTACGGGCGCAAGCCCCGTTTCCTCCGTCAAGCACGCCGGAAGCTGCTGGGAGGTGGGATTGGCCGAAACGCAGCAGACGCTTGTTGTCAACAAGCTGCGCGAGCGCGTGGTGCTGCAGGTCGACGGACAAATCAAGACCGGGCGCGACGTGGTGATCGGGGCCATGCTCGGAGCCGACGAGTTCGGGTTTGCCACGGCGCCTTTGGTGGTCGAAGGCTGCCTGATGATGCGCCAGTGTCATCTCAACACGTGTCCTGTCGGCATTGCCACGCAGGATCCTCAGTTGAGGAAGCGCTTCAAAGGGCAGCCCTCGCATGTGGTCAACTACTTCTTTTTCGTGGCCCAAGAGGTGCGTGAAATCATGGCGCAACTGGGTGTTCGACGGTTTGAAGAGTTAATCGGACGCAGTGACCTTCTGGAGCAGCGAGACGACATTGACAACTGGAAGGCTCAAGGCGTCGATCTTGCCCGAGTGCTGTACAGGCCGCAGAGCCGTCCTGAGGAACGGCGCCATCGTTTGGCCCAAAAGCATGATCTCGAAAAGAGTCTGGACGCACAAATTCTTGCCGAAATTGATCGGCACATCCGGCAAGGTCAGGCTGTTCGTAAAACCTACGCCATACGCAATATCAACCGTACGGTAGGCACGCAGATTGCGCACGCAATCGTTGATCTGTACGGCGCACAGGGGTTGGCCGACGATACGGTGCACTTGACGTTTAAAGGGACGGCCGGTCAGTCGTTCGGGGCCTTTGCGGTACCCGGCATGACGATGGTGCTCGAAGGCGACGCCAACGACTATGTCGGCAAAGGGCTTTCGGGCGGCCGCATCATCGTGAAGGCGGGAGACGACTTTCACGGCAAAGCGCAGGAAAACATCATTGCCGGCAATACGACGCTTTACGGAGCGACTTCTGGCGAAGCCTATTTCAACGGTGTCGCAGGCGAGCGCTTTGCGGTGCGTCTGTCGGGAGCAAGCGCCGTTGTGGAAGGCACGGGGGACCATGGCTGCGAATACATGACGGGAGGCACTGTGGTGGTGCTCGGCAAAACGGGGCGCAACTTTGCTTCGGGCATGTCGGGCGGGGTGGCCTATGTGTTTGACGCCGAGGGCGACTTCGAGTCGCATTGCAACACGTCGATGGTTGCGCTTGAGCGAGTCGTCGCGAAATCCGAGCAGAAGCGTTCGGGCGATTCGCGTACATGGCATCTCGGCAAGACCGATGAAGAGCTCTTAAAGGAGCTCATTGAGCGCCACGCGCGGTTTACGGGCTCCAAATTGGCCGCAGAATTGCTTGAGCATTGGAGCAATGCTCGCGCGCGTTTCGTGAAAGTGATGCCGCTTCAGTACAAGGAAGCGCTTTTGGCCGGTGCCGGTCGGCAATAACAGGAGACGACAATGACCGTAAACAAAAATCAGCCGAACGCACCGCTGCAGCGCATTGAGTTCGGTCACCAGAGCGTAGAAGAGCGCATCAAGCATTTCGGAGACTTCACGATTGCTCTCGATGACGAGCAGATTCATCAACAATCGAAGCGCTGTCTGCATTGCGGAACGCCGTTTTGTTCGGCAAGCTGCCCGCTGCATAACCGACCGGTGGACTTCAATCGCCTCGTGCGTGACGGCAAGTGGCGAGCCGCCTGGGAATGCCTGAATTCGACGAGCAGTTTTCCGGAATTTACAAGCCGTGTGTGTCCGGCCATTTGCGAAGCCGGCTGCACGCAGTATTACCTCGAAGACGCTGCCGTCGGCATTAAAACCATTGAGCGAGCCATCATTGATCGTGCGTGGCTTTCAGGTTGGGTCAAGCCCGTCAAGCCTCTGGTCAAAACGGGCAAGCGCGTGGCAGTGGTGGGTTCAGGCCCTGCGGGTCTGGCCTGTGCGCAGCAGTTGGCGCGAGCCGGGCACAAGGTGACGGTGTACGAGAAAAACGAGAAGGCGGGCGGTCTGCTGCGCTACGGCATACCGGACTTTAAGCTTCCCAAAGATCTCATCGATCGACGCATCGAGCAGATGCAGGCCGAGGGCGTTGCGTTCAAGTTCGGTACCGCAGTCGGCGTCAAGTCGTTTTCGCAGGGGGTGTTTTCACAGGCCCAAAAGACGGTGTCGGCAGACAAACTCAAGCGTGACTACGACGCTGTTGTTCTGGCGTGCGGGGCGGAGACGCCGCGAGACCTCAAGGTGCCGGGAAGAGAAGCCAAGGGCGTGCATTTCGCGCTGGAACTTTTGATCGGACAGAACCGTGCCGTTTCAGGCGAACTCGATGAAACGCCGATTTCCTGCAAGGACTGCAAGGTGGTCATCATCGGAGGCGGCGACACCGGCAGCGACTGCGTGGGCATCGCAAGGCGACAGGGCGCCGAAAGTATCGTTCAGCTCGACATCGGACCGTGTCCGCCTCTGCAGGAGGATAAGACTGTCACGTGGCCCGATTGGCCTCGGAAACTTCGTACCTCATCGTCTCACGAAGAAGGCTGCGAAAGACTGTGGGGAATTTCCACCAAAGAGATTTTGGTCAATGATTCGGGAGCGGTGCGTGGACTGCATTGCGTGAAAGTGAGACTGGATCCGGCCACAAAGAGACTCACGCAAGAACCCGGGTCGGACTTTGAGATTGCGGCCGACCGAGTGTTTTTGGCAATGGGATTCGCGCATCCGACCGAAGAACTCTTGGAGGCCTTCGGCATTCAACGCGATGCGAGAGGCAACGCCAAGGCGGGCATTGAGACGGATCTTCGACCGTTTGAATCGTCTGTCGCAGGAGTGTTTGCCTGCGGAGATACGCGAAGCGGTCAATCGCTTGTCGTCCGAGCCATGAGCGAGGGACGCCGCTGCGCACGAGCCGTGGATCTCTATCTTATGGGAACAACGGAGCTGCCGGCTTTCCGAGCGTGACCTCAGGAGAGTTGCCGAGTCGTACGAACACGGCAGCTCTCAGAAACAGAATCAGTGCGCCATGATCGGAGAGACGAAAGCGTCCCATAGCACCACGCACCACACAAAGATGCAGAACGTGAGCGCAAAGAGCACGGCGCAGCTGCCGGCATCCTTGGCGTACTTGCTCATGGGGTGAATTTCCGGGCCGATGCGATCAATTGCAGCCTCGACGGCGGAATTCAATAGCTCGGTCACCAGCAGAAACACGAGGGCGAAAACCGCAAAGAGCTTGAGCGTGAAGGCGGCCGGGATGAAAAAGAGGGCAACGAGGCCGATCACGGACAGAATGGATTCCTGGCGGAAGGCTTCTTCGGTTTGAAAGGCTTTCAAAAAGCCGTCTCGCGAGTAGCGCGTGGCGTTGATGAGGCGCCGAATGCCGGTTTTGCCTTTTAAGTCACGAGCATCCTGAGGCATAACGAAATTTCCTGCGTTAAAAAAGCGTCAAAAAAATGCGGCCGAGGAAGCAATTTCCGCGGCCGCAATACTGTGGCGCAAAGACCGAATTACTGAACCTTCTGCGCGAGCTCGCCGGCATCGTACTTGGCGGCCATCACGGAAAGCGAGATCGGCTTGATGCGGGCGCCCTGACCCTCGCAACCGAACTCAAGATAGCGCTGCTTGCACAGTTCGTAAGCAGCCTGACGGGCCTTCTTGAGGTATTCGCGCGGATCGAACTTTTCGGGGTGCTCGAAAAGGAAGCGGCGCGTAGCGGCGGTCATTGCCAGACGAATGTCCGTGTCGATGTTGACCTTGCGCACGCCGTGCTTGATGGCCTCCTGAATTTCGGAAACGGGCACGCCATAGGTTTCGCGCATGCTGCCGCCGAATTCGCGGATTTCAGCGAGGTATTCCTGCGGAACGGAGCTCGAGCCGTGCATCACGAGGTGGGTGTTGGGCAGACGTTCGTGGATTTCCTTGACGCGCTGGATCGAAAGAATTTCACCGGTGGGCTTGCGAGTGAACTTGTAAGCGCCGTGGCTTGTGCCGATGGCGATGGCCAGAGCGTCGAGCTGGGTTTCACGCACGAAGTCGGCGGCCTGATCGGGATCGGTGAGAAGCTGTTCACGGGACATGGTTGCATCCGTGCCGTGACCGTCTTCCTTGTCGCCCTTCATGGTTTCCAAAGAACCCAGGCAGCCGAGTTCGCCTTCGACGGACACGCCGATGCAGTGGGCGTTTTCAACCACGCGGCGGGTGACGTCGACGTTGTACTCGTAGGAGGAAATGGTCTTGCCGTCGCTCATAAGCGAACCGTCCATCATCACCGACGTAAAGCCCATGCGCATGGCGATCTGGCAGACGGCCGGGCTCTGGCCGTGGTCCTGATGCATGCAAACCGGAACGTCCGGCCAGCTTTCCACGGCGGCTTCGATGATGTGGCGCAGGAACGCTTCGCCGGCATACTTGCGGGCCCCGGCGCTCGCCTGCATGATGACCGGAGCGCCGACTTCGGCGGCAGCCGTCATGATGGCCTGTACTTGTTCGATGTTGTTGACGTTGAAGGCGGGAACGCCGTAACCGTTTTCCGCTGCATGATCAAGCAGCTGGCGCATGCTCACTAATGCCATGTCGTGTATGTCCTAAATCGTGGCGTGCGTCCCGAAAAAGACGCAACACAAAACGAGCGCTTCGAAGAAACGCCTACTTTGAATTTGAGAAGCATTCTACCAAGAGAGAGTTTGGAACTAGAGCAAATGTTGCAATCCGTCACGAGCAGCTCTCAAGGAGGCTTCCGGTGTTTCCATCAGTTCTTGGTTTTGAGTGCGGCGTGCCCGTGAGCAAGTGAGTCGGCCACGCGAACTTTGGAAACCCAAAGTGCGATGACCGACAGCGTGACGCCCGCCAGACACAGGCCTACGGCCGTGCACATCCAGAAGCCCTCGGCGCGCAGCGGTTGCCCGAAAAGGAACGTGCCGTCAAAGGCGAAATAGTAGCCTCCGCCCAAGCCCACACCCCAGAGCATTACGCCGTAGATGATCATCGGAAGCATCGTGACGCGGTAGCCTCGCAGCGCAAAATTCGAAACCGTCTGCGCGGCGTCGGTGATGTGGTAGATCATGCCGAATACCAGAAGCGAAGCGGCAAGCGATGTCACTGCGGTTTCCTTGGAATAGAGCCCCAGCAGGAAGTCCTGTCCGAAATACATGAAGGCCACAGAACAGGCCGCGATGGCCAGCGCTACCTTCAGGCCTCGCACCGTGATTTCGCGTGCGGCCTTCGGACTGCCGGCACCGAGCGCTTGGCTTACCATCACGCACACGGCAATGGCGATGGAAAGCGGTATCTGATAGAGCGTTGCGGTGATGTTGCCGACGATCTGGTGCGCGGAGACATCGGTCGTACCCAGGCGAGAAATGAAGATCGCCATGAGCGTAAAGGAGCTCACTTCAAAGAAAATCGAAAGGCCGATCGGCACGCCGAGTTTGAGTTGAGCAAAGACAGCTTTGATCTGAGGCCAGAAGAAGCGCTCGGCGCGCATCTTGTCGTAGAAGGCGTCCTTCTTGTAGATAACGATGTAGCAGATGAGCGCCAGCCACGCGTCAACCGCGAGCGACAACCCGGCACCCGCGCCGCCCAGTGCGGGAAAGCCGAGCCAGCCGTACATGAAGATGCAGTTGAGCGGTATTTTGCAGGCGAGCATCAAAAGGCTCACGTACATCGTCACGCGAGGTCGGCTCACCGCCGCATTCAGAGCAATGAAGCTTCGGGAGACGATCGACGCGAAAATACCCGGTGCGGAAAAGACGAGAAAGAGCGAGGTCATGCGAGCAACCTCGCCCGAGACCCCGCCGAATTTCGTCCAAAAATCCGTTTGCAACAACAATACGCAGCCGATGATGCCCAGCAGAATCGCCAGCCAGAGGTTTTGAGAAAGCTCAAAGCCGATTGCTTTGTAATTGCGTGCGCCGTAGTGGTGACCGACGATGGGGGAGAGCCCCTGCAATATGCCCACCAGTCCGAAAAGAACCATGACGGAGGTCGCACCGCCCAAAGCGACGACGGCAAGATGCTCTTTGCCGAGGTTGCCGGTCATCAAGGTATCGATTGTGGCTGCGCCCATCAACGCCAGATTGGCGATGAAGATCGGGGCGGAGAGTTTGGCAAGCGCCCCGAGGCTGACATCGGGCTCGGCGGCGTGGTGCGGAACGATTTCAGGGTTTTTGTCGTTGGATTTGACGGCTTCGCTCATACGAAAAAAGACTCGAGGAAAGGCAATCCGGGCGAAAGGAGGCGCCTTTGGAAGACTCCTCAAACCTTCGGCGTCGATATCCCACAGGTTGAATCGACGTTCGGGTTGCTGTGCTGAGGATTCTACGCAGAATTGCTTAGAAGACGTGGATTTTTGCGAAGAAAATGCCGCGCGGACTATAATGCTATCAAAAGAATTACTATCTTTAAAAATAGTAATTTCCGTGATAGCAAATTTTTCGGAATCCAAGTATGTATACATTCATCGGTCGAGACAAAGAACTTCGTACGCTGCAGACGGCCTACGAATCGGATCGCTCCGAGCTGGTCGTAGTCTACGGACGCCGCCGCATCGGAAAGACTGCGTTGATGACGCAATTTTGCAAGGATAAAGCAGGCGTCTACTTTGCCGCGAAACGACAGGACGATGCGGGACAGCGGCAGGATTTCAACGAAACGATGAAACGGGCCGGTGCACCGGTTTCCCGGATGCTCGAGACGCTGCCCAATTGGGAGGCTGGTTTCCGTCAGTTGGCGGCGTTACCAGGAAGCGGTAAGAAGGTGATGGTGCTCGATGAGTTTCCGTATATGGCTGAAGGTAATCCGACGTTGCCATCGCTTTTGCAGCATCTGTGGGATCACGAGCTGCAGTCGGCCGATGTGATGATCGTTCTGTGTGGCAGTGCGCTCTCTTTTATGGAAAAAGAAGTGCTTTCCGAAAAAAGCCCGCTTTTTGGCCGTGCCACGCGCACCATCAAGGTTGAACCGATGCTCTTTGACGACGTGCGTCAATTTTTTCCTCAGTACGACGCAGTCGGTGCCGTGCTTGCCTATTCCGTACTGGGCGGAACGCCGTACGCGTTGAACTGTTTTGATTCGAACCGATCGGTCGAAGAAAACATACGCGAGCAATTGCTCTCGCCAAGCGGCCGACTGTGGGATTATCCGACGCAGCTCATTGCGCAGGAGTGCCGGGAGCCCGGGCGCTTCAACGACATCCTGAGGACGGTGGCTACAGGAAGCCGTCGATTTTCCGAGATTGCGTCAAAGACGGTCATTCAGTCGCCCAATCTGCCGCGATATTTACGCTCGCTTGCCGAGATGGGTTTTGTCGAGCGATCGTTTCCTGTCGATCAAAATTTTAAAGAGAAGGCCAACAGTCAGCGTGGGTTATACGACATCGCGGACAATTTGGTAGCGTTCTGGTACCGCTATGTGTGGCCCAATTTCAGCGTTTTGAACATGGGAGGCGCTGAACTCGTCTGGAAGCATCAGGTTGCTCCCAGGCTCAACGAAATCGCATCCTTTCCTTTTGAGGAAGTCTGCCGGCAGTATTTGGAAAAGCTCAATCTCAAGGAGAAGTTACCTTTTGCCGCTAGCCGCATCGGTCGCTGGTGGGATAAAAACGAGGAGATCGATATTCTCGCGGTTCCGTTTGAAGGCGGCGCGCGGCTATTTGGCGAGTGCAAGTTCCGGCAGTCGGAATTTGCGCTCGGGGACTATGTCAGGCTCAAAAAGAAGGCGCAAGCAGTGCCGCACGAACAAGCGTACTACGTTCTGTTTTCCAAGTCAGGATTTGCGCCCAGCCTGAAACTTTTGGCTCAGGATCCGAACGAACATCTGACGCTCGTGACCTTGGATGAGGTTGCCGACAGCGTGGAGAAGAACTTTAGCTGAGCCGGCAAAATCATCGTGGCATCAATCTTCGAGCCCGACCAGGTCGTCGACGCCGCGGTGGGCAACCGGCTCGATGCGGTGCAGGCCCGGATTTTCGTGGCTGTAGGCTTGGCCGCTCACAATGGCGCGCAGGCCTTCAAAATCCATGATTTGAACGTGCTTTTGATTGACGATGATCAGGTTGTCGTGCGAGAAGCGGCTCAGAACGCGGCTCACCGTTTCGAGTTTGAGGCCTAAGTAGGAGCCGATTTCGGCGCGGGTCATGCGCAGCACAAACTCGCTGCGGGAGTAGCCGCGCTGCTCGAAGCGCTGCGAAAGGTTCAGGATGAAGGCAGCCAGACGCTCTTCGGCGTGCATCGAGCCCAACAGCAGCATCACACCGTTTTGGCGCACGATTTCCATGGCAAGCAGTTTTTGGAAGTGCTGGCTCATGGAGAACATGTTCTGCGTGACTTCAAGAAGCTTGTCGTAGGGAAGGATGCATACTTCCGTGTCTTCAAGTGCGATCAGATCGCTTGAGTAGACCATGCCGGCCAGGCCGTCGAGACCGACGATGTCGCCCGACATGTGAAAGCTCGTCACCTGTTCGCGGCCGTCGGAACTCGTGACGGCACTCTTTAAGAAACCCAGGCGGATGGCGTAGAGCGCATCAAAGCGGTCGCCCGCACGATAAAGAGCTTCGCCGCGGCGCACGCGCTTTCGGGTGCTCACTAACTCCTCGAGCCGTTCGATTTCTTTGAGGGTGAGGCCGAGCGGAAGGCACAATTCGCGCAGATTGCAGTTGGAGCACGCTACCCGAAGGGTTGCCATGTTGATCGTGGGGTTGTTGAGCATATGGGTCGAACGCAAACAAAACGGCCCGGCGGAAGAGCTCCGGGCAAGCACACTGAGCTGCAACGGCTTTCGGTCGGCGGTGCCAAACCGGGTGGCGACTTAGGATTTGAAACGGCGTCCGTGCTAATGAAAGAATAATCTCCAACGTTTACACTGCCGCAAGCATCCAAAGCCCGTCCTTCGGGAAGGCCGGCAACCGAAAACCGCCGGCAGCCAGGGGACTTTGCCGCTAAGAGCAGAGCCGATTCAGGCCGGCAGTAAACTGTCGTCGAAACATTTGATTGTTGTCAAAGGTTTCGCTAATTGCCGAATCATAACAGGTAAGTTTGCGTTTTGTCATAGAAATTTTCGAGGTTTCTCAATATGGATTTCGACCCCACACGTGCCGGCGTAGAGCTGCCCGATGAAGCTCTTTTGAAGAAATTCGACGTTCCCGCACCGCGCTATACGTCTTATCCGACGGCCGACCGATTCCATGGCCGCATCACGCCTGAGGACTACCAGGCCGCGCTCGCCCGCCGAGAAAAGGCTGCCAAGCCGGCCAAGCTTTCGCTCTACTGCCACATCCCGTTCTGTAACGACGTGTGCTTCTATTGCGGCTGCAACAAGATCGTCACGCGCGATCACTCGCGCTCTGCGGCCTACATTAAGACCCTGTTGAAGGAGGCAGATCTTGCCAAGGAACACCTCACGGGCATCAAGACGCTCGAGCAGCTGCACTGGGGCGGCGGTACGCCCACTTTCCTAAACGAAGACGAAATTCTGGAACTGATGGCGGGCCTCAATGAGCGCTTCCCGTTCGAGGAAGGCGGCGAATTTTCCATTGAGGTCGATCCGAGAAGCTGCCCTCCGTCCAAGATCAAGACGCTTCGCAAGGCGGGCTTCAACCGCATGAGCTTGGGCGTGCAGGACTTCAATCCGGACGTGCAAAAGGCCGTCAACCGCATTCAGCCTTTCGAAATGACCAAGGAAGTGCTCGAAAGCGCCCGCGCCGAAGGGTTCGGCTCGATTAACATGGACCTTATTTACGGTCTGCCGCGTCAGACGCGCGAAACATTTGCCCGCACGATCGAGCAGGTGATTGAGCTTTCCCCCGATCGCATCGCGCTTTATCACTACGCGCACCTGCCCAACATCTTCAAGCCTCAGCGCCGCATCATTCCTGCGGAGCTGCCTGGAGCGGCCGAACGCGTCAACATCATGTTCGACGCGATCAAGACGCTCACGAGCCACGGCTACCGCTACATCGGCATGGATCACTTCGCTAAGGAAACCGATGAGCTCTCGATTGCTCAGGTCAACGGCACCATCCAGCGCAACTTCCAGGGCTACTCCACGCGAGCCGAGTGCGACATGGTGGCCTTGGGGCCGAGCTCGATTTCGTTCGTCGACGGTCTCTACGCATGCAATCCCCGCGAAATCGAGCCCTGGAGCGAAGCGATCGAGTCGGGCAGGCTTGCGACCTGCCGCGGTTTTGATCTCAACGACGACGACAAGCTGCGCCGCGCCGTCATCATGACGATCATGTGTCGCTTTGAGCTCGATAAGCGGGAAATCGAAGAGGAATTCGGCATCAAGTTTGACGAATACTTCGCTTACGAAATGAAGAAGCTTCAGGCCTATGTCAAGCATGAGCTTGCCGAACTCACGGCCGACAAGATCATCGTTTCGCCCAAGGGCAAGATCTTTGTTCGTGCCGTGGCCATGCAGTTTGACCGCTACTTGCGCGAATCCGATCGAGCCGGCGGCTACTCCAAAATCGCTTGATGGCAG